>Ga0307981_1001892_pt1 | contig 17864 bp, 15 predicted proteins | sample OrgLakmetagen987_FD_201849 | JGI IMG/M metagenome (GOLD analysis project Ga0307981, IMG submission 201849) | Saline water microbial communities from Organic Lake, Antarctica - #987 | ecosystem: Environmental > Aquatic > Non-marine Saline and Alkaline > Saline | place: Antarctica: Organic Lake... | reverse complement strand
GCCACAGGAGGATCGGGGTGAGTACCAGATTTACTCCTCTTCTTTCGCCTAACAGGTGTCACATCCTGAACGTCCTCTCTACCACTCCCATCATCCAATCCTACAAACGGTTTCATCCATTGGATACCCCCTTCATGTTCAACCTCATTTCCACCAAGATCCTTCGTCTTCTTTCCCTTCTTCTTGGATATATTCAAATTTGATCCGTCGAGTGAGTCTAACCATGTGCTTACACCCTGGCACTCTGTTCGAATGCTATTACCAAGATGGACACCTGCACCTGAACTTGTATATGTACCTTCACCAGCAGTTGCCCCAGTAGCAGTAGCAGTAGCAGTAGCAGTCACAGTTGTAGCTGCAGTTCCAGAATCCTCACCTTCCAATAAATTCAACAAGGAATTCCAGGCATGCTCCCCTTGCGAATTCATAGGTATGGAATGTGCATGTTGGGAAGTGACGGGTATGTGCAAGTTGGATGAAGAAAAAGGTGTCACTTTCCGTTTTGCAACGAAGAGCAATGATTCGAGCGAAGATAAATTTCGTTGGATGCTAATTTTGATTGCATTCGCCTTCGAATTTCCACTTGTATTCGCCTTGATAGAGGTGGTGGTAAAGTGCTGGTATGAATGGAGTGTAGTTGCCAGTGTTGCTAGGATTGTTTTCGACAATAACGTTTTGGCATCTCTCTTTTTAACATTTGTATTGTTATCCTTGTCCTGGTCACGTGTGTGAATATGGCTTGAACTGCTGGTATTGGTACTGATATTGTTGATGGTCCGTTCCAGTATTGCTTTATCAGTCATGAGTATTTGCGTTAGTAGTTGTGCCATGCGTGCTTGCACAATGGCAATATCAATAGCAGTGTTTGATTGATGATTCGAGTGTTTGATAAATTTATGCAAAAGTATGGTGGCCAATAGTATAATGTTTGCATCCTCGTCGCTGCTGTTGCTAATCTGAGTATGATCATTATCGTTACTCTGGTTATCATCATCTGCATCATCAACATAATCATTAGCATCAATAGCGGCAAGAGGGCTCTGGAACGAAGCGGTTGGAATGGCTTGGATTGCGGCAACGCATCGACTCCTGGATTCTTGAATGGAAACTAATTTAGCAATGATGCAGGATATCAAACAATCATTTTGCAAAGGAGGAGAAATGGAGGAATTATCAGTAGCGTATGATGATGGTGGCGACGCAAATGTGTTCTTTTTCTTTTTAGTCCTTGGCTTGTTGGAAGAGCTGCTTTTTTTTCTATTTTATTGAAAGGAGGGAAAATCATTGAATTGAATCATAATTAGTGTAGCTTTGGGGCTTGGAGTACCTTACGTAATACAGTAATTGGAATTCCATGCGCTTCCATTCAATCGACTGGATATGGAATATGAAATTGCAACAGATGGAATCAAATTCATCGATTCAATCGATTGAAATGGAATTCTTTTTTTCAGTCTTGAATCATCAATCGTCAGTCACTACTCACCTTCCGCCATCGTTGCTGCCAACACTTGACCTCTTGCGCTTTGGTGGCATTCTGATTCTTTTCCTTGGATTGCAGTGTATGGTAACAGTGGAGTATCAGTGTGGCAATTGATCAATCAGACTATTTCTATTGAGATCCTCTTCTACTCTAGTTTCCCTTCTTCTTCCCTTCTTCTATGATATTTGATGGTTGATGATTGATGATTGATACAGCAACCGCACAAAAGGATCTTTTGGTTGTCAATGAATGCGCAATGGATTCCGAAATAACTGGTAGAGTTGTAGCTATTGGGCAGTGGGTCTAGTCTAGAATTTAATTCATGCAATATGATTCAGTAATAGACATCAATAGACATCATCATCTTCTATCCTCATCTCGTGTTTCGATCCATCTTCATCTGTTGTCCGTTTTCAGTGGAGAAAGAGGTTTTGAGCTCCAGGCGGTAATCTCTATGTAGCGTCGTGAATATATTTGTGGGATGGCCTTTTGGCTCTTTTTGGGCTATTGTATTCATCATTCATTTATTTGAAATTGGCCTGCTCATCCTCATTCTTCTTATTACTCACATTTTTAACGAGATGATCTTTTGTGCTGGCGAGCGAATGGTTATTTGCGTTAGTGATCTATGTAGTATCTTGGTAAATAGTATTTTCGAAAAATCCCATTCTGCAAAACATGTGAGCTACTTTTAATTTGACTCAGTAGAAATCAATTAAAGTTCCTGCAATGCGTATGTATTTAAAGATTGTTAACCCAGAAACGAAATACCACCTTATTTTCCATTATAACGTAATATAGATATTAAGACAAATCACAGGTGCATTAACCCCTTCGAAGAAATACGTAGCAGCTAATATTACCAGATAAAGGTTAGGGTTAGGGCGTCATGAATCTGTTTCATCTTCTTTTTGTTCTATTCTTTCAACTCGTTCATGTCCTCATCGTTGTTAACATCAACGTCATCATCGTTTTATCTGCATCATCTGCATTTCGTTCTGTTCCTTCAACTCGTAGATCTGCTCTTCGGTCTGTTCCTTCAACTCATTGATCTGTTCTTTGTTCTGTTCCATCAACTCGTTGATCTGTTCTTTGTTCTGTTCCATCAACTCGTTGATCTGCTCATTGACAATATTGTCAATTGCATCTTTCAGAATTTTAGAAGAGCTGCCTTTTTTTCTATTTTATTGGAAGGAAGGAAAATCATTGAATTGAATCATAATTAGTCTAGCTTTGGGGCTTGGAGTACCTTCATTAATCATTAATAAAGTAACTGGAAGTCCATGCGTTTCCATTCAATCGACTGGATATGGATTGGAAGGAATCAAATTCATCGATGATTCCATCGATTGAGCTGGAATTATTTTTGCAGTCAGTCTTGATTCATCAGTCACTACTCACCTTCCGTCATCGTTGCTGTCAACACTTGACCTCTTGCGCTTTGGTGGCATTCTAATTCTATTCCTTGTATTGCAGTGTATGGTAACAGTGGAGTATCAATCAGCGTGGCAATTGATCAATCAGATTATTTCTATTAGATCCTATTTTCCGTTCTTCTACTGTCTTCTGTGATGATTGATGATTGATACAGCAACCGCACGAAGGGATCTTCTTTTCTTTGTCAATGAATGCGCAATGGATTCCAAATTCCAATGTAACTGATAGAGTTGTAGCTAGTTAGTCCCTCTCTAGAAAGTGTAATTCAAAGAGGTCTTGAGCTCCATCCAGGCGGTAATCTAGCGTGAATATATTTGTGGGTGGCCTTTTGGGCTATTGTATTCATCATTCATCAATTTGAAATTGGCCTGCTCATAGCTGCTCATCCTCATTCTTCTTATTACTCCTCACATTTTGAACGAGATGAAGATGATCTTTTGTGCTGGCGAGCATGGTAGTGGCGAGCGACTGGTTATTTGCGTTAGTCCAGTTCAGAAGATCCCAAAATTTTGGCATATCTCTGTTTAAAAGAGGGAGAAATTCTTGTTTCAAGGCAAAAAAACATCATTAACGGAATTACAAATAAATGCTTTCACATCAAATCAGTATTTAAGTATCATCAAAAATCATGGCACAAGTAGTTTTTATTAATCGTGATTATGAAAATTTGTTCATGAAATATAAATGTTTACTTGAACATTTAACCCCTCATACTGTTGCTCCCTCCTAACATCTCATCCATTATTAAGGAATTCGTCTTCGCAGTAAACTGTTGAACTCCACAAAATATCCCGCACTGATTCAATTTTTGCTAAATTCTTTGTGACGAGGCTCATCATTATTTTCCCATTTTCTCCTTCTGCTAACGACATGTATTCCGATAAGCCATAGTGAGCTGAATCCTTATCACCTATGCCCATCGCAAGCCAAAGAAACCCATGATACATTTTCTGAACATTTGTGGGCGATACCGACGACACTGCAAGCATCAGTGCGCCTTCTAAAATAGACGTTCCTCCCTTGCATATGAAAACATGAGGCTTCATTCTCGTGGCCACCATTAAACCCCTCGCAATAGCAATTTGCACACATACATCCTCTGTTGTTCTCATACATTTCAGTAGACTTTGTCGCACTGTCTTCAATGTTGCAGACGTATCGCGGCTTAGACCAAGGATAGCGCCCATGGCAAGACAAGCAGCTTCCCTAACGATTGCCTCTTTATCCAGCATTAGGGATTGCATGAGGTGCGTAACTTCTTGAAATATACTGTCATCCTTCGTCACGAGGTATCCCTTTTTTGAAGTTAATATTCTGAAACATGCCAAGGCTCTTCCGTGTCTGTGGTGAGTTTCTTCCATTTGCACTAGTTTCAAATTGTCGCTGTAAATTTTCATTTTAGTCCTCGCTTTCACATTAACCACATTAGAGATGATACTCGAATCTCTCGAGAGAAAAGATTGCAAACTGTGAACACTGTGAACGCTTGAGTCACTAAGACTGTGTTTGCTAGATTGCAGATCTAGCTTTTTTCTTCTTTGTGGTATGACAACCCGCGTGACAACATTAGGTAACAGGTCGTCCTCTAAAAGATCAAGCGAAGAGCCAATACAAAGCGCAGCACATTCTCTCATAGTACAGTCTTCATGCTTAAGTAGATTTGAGGCTACGTCCAACGCAAGCTGTGGTGTCTCCGGTATATGAATCATATCCGGTGATACGCTCGTCATGGCAGCCGATAACGCTTGAAGCATCGTTGCCTGGATGCCAATCCACTCATTATTGCATGTATTGTCCTTTTTGCTATCAGGCGAATTACTCTGTCCCGTCCTTGCATTGACCGATCCAAAGTTACGACTTGTTCGAATGACATCCCTCAAGAATATATCAATTTTGAATTGTTTTGGATTAATGGTGGATTGAACACCAAATTCTTCCAATGGATCTTTTGCAGCCTTCTTTAGGCGTTTCATCAAGTATCCCACCGTCATTGCTGTCTCGTTCCTGACCCTGATGGATGGATGTGTCAGTCCATGCATCAAACTAGCTCGAATTGCCTCCATTCCAGCATTCGCATGCGTATCTCCTGGATCTTGCTCTTGCATGAAACCATCTTCATCTGCCGAGCCAAAACCTGACAGACCAATTCCACCGTTACCAAGAAGGATGCGTGGGAAGGCATCTAGCAAAGGCTCTATAGCATATTCATAGGACTTTCCACTCTCAATTGCCAGTATAACGGGATACTTTCCTTGATCATCTGGAACGGATGCTGCTTCGGGGTATATATCCAGTAAATGCGCAATGATCGGAGTCTGATGGATTGCAAATGCTTCTGATGTCTGAAATGACGTTGTCGCGAACTGTTTATTCTTTTGATAATTTGAAGTATCTGGGTAGTAACTCAGTGTTACACCAAGCTTCTCATCATACACAACTGATGGCTGACCGTGGAACGATGTCGAGATGGAGTATCGGTTAGGGTTAGCATTGTCGGCGCTGGACCTTGGAGGCGGCGTCGCCCTTACTGCCAAGTGAAGCGGGAGGTGGAAGTCAGCATCGTGGTTTTTGACTCTATCATTTCCGCATATTTTTAAGAGCACTTGAAAGAATCCATGTGGGAAGAAGTACAACGATGCACTTGCCGCATGTAGTAGCTGGAAATGTGGATGTGTCAAATCAAATTGATTCAACAGCAATGATCGACTTGAGCTAAAATTGATCTCTGATTTCTCAGTTGATTTCTCAGTCTCCGCTGAGTGATTGGAAGACTGTGAATGGATCGATGTGACAGACGTCGAAGATCTGTGTCTGGGTGGACTAATATTTTTCTTCTCTTCTAAGCTGCCCGACGAGTTCTTCAATTTTGCATCCAAGATTTCAACTACGTTCAGTGCGGATTCCAGGTCATCATCTACATAGCCCAAATACGAAGCTTTCAAAAGTAAAATCAAAATTTGCCAGCATTCAACGAGCGAACCTCCGTCAGAAGTACATACTTCTCTCACATGCTCAGCGGCAACAGATGGGTGAAGCACTTCATCAACTTCCTCTGCGTAGTCATCATAGATAAGCGAGAACGGCGTCCGTCCTTTCTCATCGGCGAGAGTCGCACTGCCTGGATCAATCTTAAGCAATGCATGTATAATTGCCGGCCGATCCTCTGTGCGAAAACCAGCACAGACACAGTGCAACGGACTCCGCCCTCTCTGATCGAGTTTATGCCTCGGCGTGGACCTCATATACACATCCTTAAACATTTGTCTCCGCGAACTCTGCCTATTATTGAATCCAGTCATTGCGACCGCCGCGCTGGAATCTTTATCAAGTCCAAGTAATAACTCGACAATGTCGGATGATGCCCCGCAATAACATGCAAAATGAAGAGCCGTCAATCCATCAACGGTGGTCCTTTCCAGGAGGGACTCCTGCTTGCTGCTAGGTGAGTTTTGATCGGTGCCATCTCCATGGTCTATTAAACTTGCATTGCTACTTTTCCTTGATATTGGATCTAACATTTCGGCGGAATTGTTGGTTTTCAAACTATCGGCTGCAACGAGTAAAGCCTTGACGACGTGAAGAGGGGGCTGCCTTCTGCAGACCAAATGAAGAGGTGTATTCTTAGATTTGTCAGTGAATAACGTTTCACTGGGATGAGTCTTGACGCGTTTCATAAGATCGGTCCAGTGACCAATCAAAGCTGCTTCGTAGAGGGGCGGGGCTGTGGTTCCCATGAGGGACATGGCAACGTTTCCATTGATGTGTGACATCATTATATGTTTGCTGGGACTATATGATTTATTCTTGTCTTCCTCCGTCGAAGAGGAGCTTGATTCGATTCGCATGGTTGAATTGTATGTCCCCATGCTAGATAGTTTATCGTGGGTACCGTAGGACTAACCTGCTTTTATGTATGTTTGTTTATGCTCAAAGGATGTAGATATGAGATGTGGGGTTGATCTTTCTCGAGTAGATTGTAGATTGCCAGGCTTCTCTCTTGACTTATACACTTAGTAGTTGAAGTCACTTGGACACAGCAGAATCTTTCAACGAACTTTCAACGAGAGCAAAGAGTCGCAAGAGAGTTGGGTCACTTGCGGGTCTGCACAATAGTCAGATAGAATTGAAGCAGTAGTTAGTGGATATATGGTAAGACAACACTGAAGGAAGACGCAATACGCAATAGACATTTTGTCTTGTCTTGTGTCTCTCGGGTTCGCTATTATTGAAAGCAGGACTCTGATCTCTAATGTTTTCATCATATAAGCTATTTTCGTTTGTACTGGCGAGAATTTAGAGTCATTGATTGTTGAGACTGTCTAAATTTTGATGAATGAGTCACACTCATCGAAGCCGTCATGTTGGATTTTCCTGCTAATGACCACTCTAAACCTATGATGGTACCTACAGGATGGTACCTATCGTAGAGTTTGACGAAAGATATGATTTTATTTTTTATTGTTATGTATGGTAGAGAGACGCTTGTCTTTCACTCCTTCACTCCCTTCTTTGTCATTATTTTGACATTTTAACATTTTGACAGGAAGGGCAAAATCATAAATTATTATGATCCTGCTTCGTCTCCATAGAGTAGTAGCTGATGACCATATTTCGACGTTACTTAATCTTCGTTCGCCGAAGGGTTGATTCCATTCCGGTTATACTTCCATCCCATTCCTCGCCACTCACAAGATATCCAATTGCCTTCTCCAACTTTTTGGATGGAACCTTCACAACTCCAAATGGTTGACCGTATTTTTGACCCTTCTTGAAGAGGATAAATGTCGGAACAGAATCTACATTCAGCGTAAAAGTTAGTTGCTTCCCACTTTTGCCTGCACTGCTTGCCTTCGCGAAAAGTAAATCACTCCCCTTTTCTTCCTTGAACATACGAGCCATTCGGGTATATTGAGGACTGAGGGTTCTACATAATTTGCAATACGGCGCTGATATGAAGAGGATCGCATCCTTTTCCGCATTCACAATCTCTTCTGTGATATCATGCAACGACTCAATCTCAAAGACATATGGATTCTCTTGCACTTTCTTCTTCTTTTTCTTTTTCTTCTTCGCAGGCTTAGTTCTCGTGCTGCCCATCAATTTCTCTACCTTCACTTCAAATGCGAGCTCGTTGATTGCAGGAAAACCGAAACGAACGGATGCCCCATCTGTGCTGTCCGAGGGCCATATTTCTCTTTCTGCATAATCGGGAAAAGAACAACCTTTGACAAACACTTTCTTCTTCTTATGAGATCCATTCTCGTTACGATCTGTGGAGTAGATAATTTTGAAGTCAAATAGTTTTTGTATGATTGGCCCATAGTTTGTTGGAGGTGGGAGTTCCATACATGGTGATTCAGATTCTTCGTCGTCACTTTCAGCTGTCTCGTCTTCAAAAATAACATCAATTTTTTCAATCTCTTTCTGGTATTCGAGGACGGGATCTCTTGCAAACAATATTCCCTCATTCAATACAATTTGCTGAGATTGCGTCACTGTTGAAATATACCTGTTCCATTGAAACGAAATGAGATGCAATGTACAACATATACTATATCGTATACTTCTGCGTCTCAAATTACTTTCTGCTCTCTCTGGACATGAACATACCTTTTACAATCGTTTTCTCTCTTCAATTTGGAGGCAACTCCGCTCTCGCCTGTTCCAAAGATATTCTCAATGCCAGATTCAAAGTCATTCACGCTTTCAAGATTGGCTTCATCTCCCAAAGTATCAATGACAACATCGAACCGTTCTAATGCTTCGGAGAATCCCTGTTCATCATTAATTGCTGGTGGCATTGCGTCAACTATTTATTCATTGAATGCATGCATTGGTTTGCAATGAAAGGAGGTAAGGAAGAAATGAGCAAACGTTCGTGATACAGCCATTTACATGTGCAATATGCAATACGCATCTTATAGTAAATCCATCCATCCATTCATTCATATATCCATCTATCCATTATTCACTCACCATTACTCTGGTACAGTGGATTCAGAGGTGTATCTTTAAGCGACATGGGTCTCGTTGTTACCATTGTAACATCAATTCCAAGTGAATCCAAGGCCTTGGCTACAAAACAGGCATAATCTCCTCCACCAAGCACCACTGCCTTTTTCTTATCAACATGAGAGGGAGCAACCAAGTCATCTACTGGCAGTGAGCAATATATGCCAGCTAAAGATGCCGAAGCAGTGTATATGGCATCTTCATCCGAGATTCCTTTCGGAATAATAGCAAGGGAATCATTTTTTATGTAAACATCGTCATCAATCTCCACAAGAAAATCTTCATCTATGACAGTATCTGGATCTACTTGTATACCAAGGACTCTATGACCCTTTTCCTTTCCCTTGATTGTTCCAGTTACGAAGGTAATATAGCCTGCCCTTCTTGATGGCAATTTATCGAATGTATCATCATAGACATCATCATCGTCATCATCATCATCATTATTACCTGTAGCAGCTTTCTCCTCTGCGTCAGCAGCAAGAACTGATGCAATCGATATGAACTCAGCCCCATCATAGATTGCGGTCTGTTTCTTTCTGAGAGCCTGCAATTCAGTAATTCTTGTTCGATGCGCTAGGCTGGCATCAAAGGTTTGGTATTTGCTAGGAAAGCTGAGGCTAGCATCTACTTTCTCACTCGCTGAAACAATTCCGTGAGTGGAGAGGGGAGGTGGTGCCGGAGGAAGAAAGGCTAGGGTGAACCTACACAAAAATGATATGTGGAACCCAATGGCTATACATGATTGTGTACATATTAACTTCATTAGCAGAGGAATTTGTAAGTTTGAATTAAAAACTTCTCTTTTTTGTCTGTGTTGATAAGTCTTTGGTGGAGTGCGCCAGTTGTGTTCGTTGCGTGGTATATTTTATATTTTTCATGCAGAAAGATGGCATCGATGGCAGGAGGCAGGAGTCAGCACGTTGAAGTTTCAGCGATGGAGCTTTGAGTGGCCAACACGTTGCGTTGACACTCTAGGAATTCTTAATTGAATTATTCAGTCAAGATCTAAATTACACTAAATCACGTAAATTTGTCGTTGCTCATTTATTCTGCTTTTCTGGATCTTGGATCAATCTTGCTTACTTCCATTCATTCGTAAAGATTAGATAGAATACTTATTATGGTAGCATTTTTTTGTCATGATCGGCTCCACTAATAACACCTTCCCTCCTCCTGCTTTTTTCTGGTGGCTAAACTAGTTCAATTCAGGTCAACTCTTGACAGAGGCACTCAACAATTCATACGTCCACACAATAGAACACTGCATATCTGATTTTATTACATACATTATTTATCACCGGTTTTCGTACTTAGTCGTTGGAAGCTGGTCATTATAGCATAATATAATATATCATGATACACGAAGTGAGACTCCAAACAAATGCTTCCTGCAAAACTCTGAAGGATTATGGAATTATATTCCATCGCAGTAAGAGCTCACTTCATCATAGCAATCTCCAAATCAAATCTTTAGGGGATCAGGTCCAATCCAGAACTCTTGATGAGAGTACGAATTTATCTGACGGATATGAAATCGTTGGTGTCAATGATTCATCATGCCGGGGTCTCACATCCATTCAAGTAGAAAGTATGATCGCCAAGGAAGATGCTGGAGTTACAGTGACAATGCTAGTCCGTGGTGGAGGAATTGTCGACCCATCCATAAGGGGCATGCCTGGAGACTGTCTCTGTGCACGAGGATGCAGTCATTCGCATGCTTGTGAATGTGAATGTTGTATAATACAATAATATTCAGCAAGAATCTAATTATTGACTAAGATTGTCCATGATAATGCACTTACATATTCAGTATTCCCAAACGAAGTTCGGATGCGAAGGACACGCAGGTAGGCAGGCTGGCTCGAGAAATATCCCTGCTCCGATATGAACAAACTTCGTCGTGATGCTGCGACAGCATCATGCAAACCGGCTTTTTGTAGATGTGTTCGGATTTCAGAGGGGGCGCTATTAGGGGTTGGCATCGCATTGCATGTTATTCAAAACTTATTTGTTCTACTGGTATCTTGTATTGGCTCATTGGAATGAGAGTAAAATAAGTGTCTTTATGTTGAATTAGCCCCAAAGTATCCTACATATCTTGTGGGGATATTCGGCTATGGTATGTCGTGTGTCTGATAGTATGTATGGTATATTGATAGCGAGCACACGGCCGACCCATGTGATCGCATACATGCGGCATAGCTGCATCTTGGGGATTCTGGGTCAAGCCAAATATCATTGCTCGCGCTTATGCTCTCCTGGTACTCTACAAGACAATGGAATTGAACCACAATCACACAAAAAATGAGCCAACTATACCCCTAATTTATCGCTATTGGCAACAGATCTGTGGATTTCACCACATGCCTTATACTATTGTGCCTTTGGAGGATACTTAGAATCGTTCCAATTGAACATTAAAAATAATAATAACTCAAAGATTACATTAAACCACTCCTTGGCTCCTTCTTCCTACCTCCTATTTAGGGAGTTCGGGCCTTCGAGCTCTTTTCTGCTGGCACAAGTAACTGCATAACAGTAGATTGGGCTGTTGCTTTCAGCAATTGCTACCATTCATGCCGCAGCGAACCCTATTTGGTAGTAGGAGGAGTACTACTACCTGGCCCGGGGGTATCAGTTTGGTTGCTTGCAATCAGGACTAAGGAAGGTGACCAGGTCTTTATCCGAGCTAAACTTGCATCCGTCCCTACCATGGCAGGAGTTGTCGGTCAAATTATGCCACGATATTGCTTCTTTGGAGAAACGGTAAACTTTGCAAGTGGGATGGAATCTACGTCGAAAAAGATGAAAATCCAATGTGCAGAGATAACGTACAGTCTGCTCAATGATGCACCGACAATGAACTTTTCGGTGACCAAACGGATGGAAGATGAATGCGAGCATTTATTCGTATCATCGCCAGGTAGGTATCGCGTGTGTTTTCTTTTGTAAATTGTGCTCGAGGCTCGTGGTAGTTGGTAATGCAGTTAGATAGTGCGGTTAAGCTGTTAGTGCGCACGCCGCATCCGTGCAAAAAACATCAACACCGCAAGCCGCAAGATCATTGCAGATTGCACAACGACGACCGACGACCACCTGCCACCTGTATGTAGTTAGTAGCAGAGCTGAGCAGAGAGCAGAGAGTGAAAATCAACTTACGTCAAATAAAGGTTTGAAAAGGAAAAGGAAATCATCAGATATGTCTGCAGACAACAATCACATCACCGGCCTCACCGCCCAAATCAACAGCCTACTCCTATCAAAGGAGAAAGAATTGAATAAAAGAGAGGCTGATTTCGATCGACGAGTTAGTCTATATGAGACTGATAATCCTACGATGGGGAATGATACAGATATCATTCAGCTGAATGTGGGTGGTAGTCAAAACATTGCTGTCCTACGTCGTACCCTAACTCAATTCGAGGATTCCGTTTTGGCTGCAAAATTTAGTGGTAGATGGGACGATTCTATGGAGAAGGATCGGGATGGAAACATTTTCATAGATCAGAATTTCAACAACTTTCAAAAACTTCTTGACTATCTTCGAATGAGGATGAACTCTCCATCAAAACAGGTCCCAGAAAAACACAGACCAACGCCGACATATTCCTTTTGTTCCATGCTTGAGTATTACAGTTTGATGCCTGCAGTTTACCCTCACACATGGGTTGGTAGAAATTTTAGCCGTGAAGAGATATCGTATGGTACTGTAGTGCTTTCAACCAAGAGAGTTACTCCCACTGCGGCTCTTGCATTTTACGATGTAGGCGCATTTAAAAAGGCTGGTGTATCAGAATTCACTGTAGAGTTCGAAAAGGGCACAAAGGGTATTGTGGGTTGGGTGAATGGCACTCAAAACAAAGATCATGTTATTCCTCAGCCCTACAAAATTATTCCCAACAGCATCTTCTTAAACGTTACAGAAAGAAAGATCCTTGGCCCTGATACGATTTTGAAGGAAAATATGAATATTGACCACATAAAGTCTGCAACTAAAATCGTCTGTAGACATGATGGGAAGCTACAATATTCCATTGAAGTGCTAGACGATGTATTCGATAGTTCCACTAGCCAGGTGGCCGAAGCGACACTGGTTAGAAGTTCCGTGGGTTCTTATCCTGTTTTTCCATTTATTTCATTCATTGGAAAGGTAAAAGTGTCTGATCTGAAGTACGCCATTGATGAGTTGTAGCATCTATCTTGTACACTCTTCTTAGGATTTGTCAAATAATACTAAATAGAGTGAGAATTATTGGTATGTAGTCGTTTATGTTATGCACCTGAATACATCAATACAATGATGATAATACTGAGGAGCCAACACTAAGTCGAAAGGATTGAACCATTATTTGTTAATGTCCACCAAGCTCGCAAGCTGCTGGTACTGACTAGTCGTCGTCTTCACGGCCCATGGTTAGTCCAGGGAACTCTTCGTATTCATTGGCTTGATTATTATCTGAATCGGAAGTGCTGGCGGAACTATTCATAAATGTCGGTGAAGTTGACGAAGGAAAGTACTTGGTTGGTTGTAATGAGCGAGTAGTTTTACCTGTTGGAGATGCAGTTGGTGGCAAATCGTTGTTTATTACACTGCATTGCTCGTCAAATTCACGTATAAACGCGTCTTCACCGCCAGGACAGGTGCTTGTGTACGATATATATAACAAATCCACTGCTACATCCATCCTCTTGTGCACGCATCTCACCGGCTGCCGAATTAAGGCAGTCAGGAAATGATGTTATTGTTCTGCCTACAGAGAAACATTCGTTGATGCTTAATGGACTTTAGACAAATTCCATCGCACGAGATTAGTACGCTCAAGACGGAATCAGATTCAGGAGAGCTCTCTGTAGCTATGATACTAGGAGAACTCTCTTAGGGAGAATCAAGGACATCAGACATCAGACCAGTTGATTTCGCAAGAGTCCAGCAGCCATGGCCAATGTCACAAGATTCTCCAAAATTGCATGTTCTCAGCAGTTTTGCGGTACACTTGCGTCTTTTGAACTACGAAGATGCGCAATAACTACCTACTATCAAAGTTTATAGGAGTCGTCGTTCAGAGTCGTTTAAGTTTTCTGGTTCGAGCATATTCTAAAACTCCGTGAAAGGGGACTTCACGAGCCAGCAAGGTAGCTAAATTTCTTGCCACGACTGACAGGACTTTACTTTATTGCAATCTTGTAGAGAGTTTTTCCGTTATGACGTAACAAACCTCAAGTGGTAGCAACTCAGTGTTAAATGCATGAGACAGACAGTGTTAAATCGCAACCGAAAAGACCCTTCTCATTCAATGTTTAATGTTTTCATTCCTGGCAAAAACTCCACAGTCAGCATCATGTTCTAGCGACGTATTACTGTCTTTTTTCAGTGTTACTTTCGTTCCTCCATAACTTTTTAATAAGTGCAGTACGTACCTACAGGTATTGCGCATCCGCATCAAAAGAAGGCACAATGAACCAACAAAAGATGACTGTTTCTGAGATGGCAGAGGAAGTCAACAAAATGTACATAGGCGGGGATACAGAAACTGCGATCTCAATGAACGAAGATCTCCACATGTACGTGGAAAATAATGTTCAAAATCCTAATTGTGTACTGGAGCAGGTCGCTGATTCCTATTCTGAGATGAATGCGTGGGAACTAGCTAGGAACAGCTATTCTTGTGTGATTCAAAGCATGATGGACAATACAAGGCATTGCAAGCCGCAGAATGACGACGCCTTGACAAACTTTTTGCCGTCTGCATCTTTCTCTGTCCTTGAAAAATACGCGAATGTCTGCATGCAATTAAGGGACCTCACTGGTGCCATGAGAGCGAACCAGAAGTGCCTTGCGATCATACGATCGAGTTCTCTTGTGGCAGATGGCCCCAATCCTACTAGCCAATCTCCCATAGCAATAGTTGACCCAAGGATGCCAACTGTTCTCTCCAACATTGCCCGCATCCAATTCGTGAATGGATCCATATGCGACGCAATCAAGGTCTACAAATATTGTCTCTCAATGCAACGGAACTTGATAAAGAGAGATTCAGTTGCAGAAGCTAATACTTTGTCAGTACTAGGTCGCATTTTCCGCATGCTTGGACGTCACCGCGCTGCGATTGATTGGCATGAGGAAGCCTTGGAGCTGAGAACTAAAGTGATGGGCGGAAGTCACATGAGTTTGTCATCTGATCTTCTCGCCATTGCCAAAATTCATTACCGGCTGGAAGAGCTCGATCTATCCTTGGCTACTTTCAGCGACTGCCTACACGTCCTTCGATCCAATCCCTGCAGCAGCACAGGCCTAATATCTTCAATATTATGTAACATGGGCATCATCTGTTCGCAGCTCGATGATCAAAGAAACGCACAGGGTTGCTACGAAGAAGCTATTACCACCGCTCGCCCCATCGTTGACAGTGATCCTGCTTGCCGACCAATCCTTGCAAAATCCCAATATTATCTTGCAACTATTCGACAGGCACAAGGAAGTATTTCCATGGCCGTCGATTGTGCCGAAGAGGCAATTCAATATGGTCTACTACTGGAAGGCAGTGGTGACTTATTGAGCATCCTACGATTTCTTTTGCAGCTTTATTCTTCTTGTGAGGATAGGGAAAGAGTGCAATTTTACTCCGATAAAATTGCAGAAATTGAACACAAGGAGGACGATAGTGGTCAGCGCAAGAAGCCTAGAGGGCCTAGATCACATGGAGCACCAGCAGCTTGATATGAGGTGGATTTCGTGCAATATTTTCATAAATTTTTGGCTAATTAATAATGTACATTTCATTTTTAAGGTTGCCAGACTATGTAATTTAATATGTGAATAAAAACAATGATGAATTATAAAACAAGAATTCTTTTGTCACTGGTTCTCCAGCTATTTTTGATGATTTTCAAGAAAGAAGAGGCATGCAGACGTGTATCATGAAATAAGAAATAATGTTCTGATGCTTCTGGTTGGTCGTTGAAGTTTGGAGGCGTTGGAACAGGTCATAAAGCTCGAAATGCCAGTTTTGCAGCATCCAGACATTTTGGTCTCTGCAAGCTTTAATGTTGAAACTGTTGGCAGCAAGTTCTAATTCGGCCACGTTTATCCCCCCACTTCCCACTCCCCCCCCTAATAAATTTCATACAAGACATGACATTATCACTGTCCTCACTATCCACCCACTTTACTTGTCTATTAGGCATGACATCAACGCCTCCAAGAAAGCGATCCCATGAAAGCGTTGGTTCAGGTGGAGGATTGCTTATGCCAGAATTTGATGGAGCGTCGGATCGAGCGTCAAAACGAGGCCGCTTCGAAAATACTTCTTCTGCTGTTGTTGATGTTGATGATACTACTGCTGCTGCTGATATTGCAAAGAATACCAACTGTAGTTCCTCACGCACATTATTCTTGCAGTGTCATTCAATGATGCTTCAATCCCTCTACCAATCAAATGATAAGTCAATCATTCCATCCTCAACCTGGGACCAAATATCAGCCTTCCTTTCCCGCCGCCAAAAGCTCCTCACCCTCGTCCAGAAATCCATACATCTATCTGCTCTGCTGTCCGAATCCAGATCCATTTGCACCAAGCCGCCCCTCACGGCTCCGCTCAAACGAATGAACACATCTCTTAAAACAGAGTCAAAATTCTCCTTCTCTTTCATCACTCAATCGCAGCAGGGACAGATTCATTCTCTCAATCTCAATTCGCCTACTGCTACTCGTGTCAACCGAGACGTGCTTTCTCCATTCTATAGAAAGAATTTCGGAGGTGCCGGTTCTTCCGGTCAGAAACGAATTAGAGGATATATTCATAGGAGACAGAATAAGAGTCAGGATAGAGAGATGTGCCGAGATAATAATACTTTCAATTCGATGAATTTGGTCACTTCCATTTTGCAAAAGAGATACAGGGCTGCAGTGCTCTTGGTACAGAAAGAAAGGGAACCTTTCTTGCCGCTCTTGGAAGATATTAAGGAACACATTCATACGCTGGACAAACAGCAGAAAGATCTGGAGAAGCATTTGACGAAAGAATTTGATGTGAGTAATATGACTGAGCAACAGCTTAGATTGGCTGCGAGTCATGTTGGCTTTGGAGGGGGGAGGGTTTCTGACACTTATACAGAAGGGAGGAGTGAGATTGCAAAGATACGATGTCGGTTGGGGCTTTGGAGGGCGCTCAGTGCAAGTCTTGAGAGTGTTATTTGTAGTCCTCTCTAATTCTAATTATTTACAGATGAGTCGCTACACTGCACACGACTATGGTACTGTGTACTGCATTATTTTTCATTTGGGGAACTTGTTAAAAAAATCTTATTCCGTGCAATAAGCATTGTGTTGAATTGTGCATCATGTGCCGGAAAATGGGAGGATTTTTGAGCTTTTGTAGACTAGCATCTATATTCTCTGCATGTTTCTGGCTTGCTAGCTTGCTGCACCCCCCCCCCTTGACAAGGAGAGGATACAGGAGAATGCGTTGGCATGAATGATGGGAATTTGACCCAACTTTTCTCTGATAGCACGCTACATACTGATAATTGAAGGGGCTGGGCTGATACACCGAATGTGCTGCACATTTTAGTTGGTGGTGTCACTAATTTGTAAGTGACGCACCTTTTTACAAGAAGGTGATGAAAAGATAACAATGCTGATAAAATGGTCTCAACACGATTGAACTTCTACTGGCGGGTGATATCAATGACATGATGGAGCCTATTACTGATAATCCGATGTTGGTCATCCTCTCATCTCTCATCATCTTCATTAGCTAGTGCATCATGATGCCATCATGTACTCATAATTACAATAAAAGAATTTAAACAAATCATTTTCCTCCGTCATCCTTGATGATAATATGATGGATTCTATTGATCCTCTAATGATCGTCCTCTAGCTATCCTACCGTCACCATCATGAGTGCATCATGCCATCATGCCATCA
>Ga0307981_1001891_pt1 | contig 17868 bp, 16 predicted proteins | sample OrgLakmetagen987_FD_201849 | JGI IMG/M metagenome (GOLD analysis project Ga0307981, IMG submission 201849) | Saline water microbial communities from Organic Lake, Antarctica - #987 | ecosystem: Environmental > Aquatic > Non-marine Saline and Alkaline > Saline | place: Antarctica: Organic Lake... | reverse complement strand
TATCAAGTGTTCAGAGGATAGAGGTACTGTAGAGCCAGTCACAGAAGAGAGCTGATCCTTCAAAATCACATTCAGGATGAAGCTTGACGCAGTTTTCGCTGCCATGTACGTGTGGCTTCCGTGGAAGGAATCTTTTGTAATGGCTCCTCTCCTATCGATGCTGGGTAACGTGGTTCTCGCGAGTAGCTTGAGTCAAATCACATCGCGTGAGAATCCAGAGCTTCTGGAACAGGGTCTTCTCATGATTAGTCTCGTGTCGAATGCGTCCATCTCCATCGTCACGCTGACTTTCTCCCTCACCGTGCTGAGTATACAAATCGCAGCCCAAAGTTATAGTCCAAGACTCTTGGACGACTTTATGGTAAGCCAACATGTGTATAGAGCAGTACCGAGAATACCGAATACCGAATCCAGGCTTATCCTACCCTCCCTTTAACTTTGCTTGCAGAAAGATCCGTTGTCCAAGATTGTGATCTCCGTGAACCTCGGAGCGTACGCTTTCTGCTACACCATGACCTACTTCATTTTTGATGACTCGGTCAGTCCCAATGTTCCCTACATCGCCATCAATTTTCTTTCGATTCACATAATCGTGGTTCTCGTAACCTTTGTGAACTTGTAAGTCTTCCCGACAGTCTAAAGCAAGAAGCATTATCGTAGCAAGAATTCACCTTTGTCATCTTGACTTTGCCTTCTGCAGCATTCATTTCTTCATCAACAGCTTTCGAATCGAAAAGATTCTGAGCCGAGCTGCCACCTCATCACTACGCGCAGCAAAAGCCTTGTCGCTGGAGTTGAATACAGAGTTGAACCATAGAGATCAACCCGAAGTTCCAGGTAACGCGTACAAAGTCGCCGCCATCTGGAGTGGCTATGTTATCAGCTTTAACCTACAGAGCCTCGTCGCCATGGCCGAGAAGATGGATGTATGCATTCGGTATCGCCATCAAATTGGGGAGTTCGTCAATGAAGGAACTATTTTGTGCTATGTCTGGGACGCCAAGACTCGAACAGAGGGCACAGAGGTTCGCTTGGGCCAGAGAGTGTACCAGCTCCTCCCGGCTGAGGAACCAGAAGCACCAAAGGTAGCAACTTGGGAACAAGGAGTGGAACGCAGACTCAGCAAGTTTGTTTCAGATGGAATTCTTATATCAAAGAAGCGATCGAGTGGACTTGATGTAACGCTCGGCATTCAGCAGCTGTGTGACATTGCAATGCGAGCTTTATCCCCAGGAGTCAACGATCCTCATTCGGCTATTCAATGCATGGATGTTCTGTCATCGCTACTGGCGAGTCTCGCCTTGCTGGATCTCGGAGTACCACATGCAGTGGACGGAAATGGGCATACGAGACTCTACGCACCGCGACGCTCGTTTTCGTACATTCTGTCCATGCTGGACTCTATCAGACGATGCGGCGGGAGTGATCTTGTTGTCTGTCGGCGGGGTATCCGTTTGTTTGGGGATCTCGGAGCAATAGTAACAAGAGCGGAACGCACCGAGAGAGTCCCAGCAGTCATGACGCAGTTAGAATTGTGGCTTGTCACCTCCAAGGAGAAATTTGCTGAGGGCTCACCAGAGCGTCTCTCTCTAGAAGAGTTATATGAGTATATGCTTCGAGGAATTGAGGATTCCGCTCACGTTCGTCTCAAGCACGAAACATCTGGCGTCAAAGACGCGCAGGACCTTGAGATGACACAAAAAGAGGCCGACGCCGACGAGAGTGCCGAAATAATTAAGGATATCTCTACGGAAGACGCATCCGTTGAAGGATCTAGTAGCGGCCAAGCCCCGAAACCGCCGTGAACACATGGAATTGAATTTCTGGCAACACGAGGGAAGGAAATTGCCAAGCATCCTCTTGCTGATTGCATGGATTCTGAAACTGACGCTTTCTATCGTAGCTAGCACGAGTATTCGATTTTTCTCTCGCTAGATCAAATCTTAGGCAATAATACTGTAGCACAACATTTACCAGTCTCCGCCACCAGTCAGTACATCCCTGTGGCTTCCAGCGACACGTCGGGCATCCTTGTCAATCTTGGGACAGTCGACGATGGTGTGACCAAGACCACCACAAAATGAGCAACCAGCCCCGCCATTCTTGTCTCTAGGATCGTCCAACATCATTAGCACAGGCGGAATACGTTGGCGGGCCTCTTTCAAAAGCCCCTTGAGATCCAAGAGAGTCGTCTCTTCACAACTCTTATTGATGTACGTAGTCGCAACTCCAGTCTTTCCGCAACGACCTGTACGACCTATACGATGCACATAATTTTCAATCTCCGTAGGCATGTCATAATTAATGACGTGCTGGATCTCGGCAAAGTCCAATCCTTTGGCTGCAATATCCGTGGCGATCAAGACATCCTTTTTTCCATCCTTGAACATTTTGATAGCTTCGTTACGCTCTTCCTGGTCTTTCCCGCCGTGAATGCTCACAGCCTCGACACCCTTGAGAAGCAAGTACTCGTGGATATCGTCAACGTCTCCCTTACGTTCGCAAAAAATAATGGTAGGCGGAGCTGTCTTTTGGAGACAGTGCAGCAGATAGACAATCTTGGCTTCTTGCTTGACGTATTCGACTTCTTGAATGACATCCAAGTTGGCGGCCCCAGCCCTTCCCACATTGACAATGACAGGCTTGACTAGGGTTTCTCGGGCAAAGTCTTGAAACTTTTTGGGAAAGGTGGCCGAGAACAACAGGGTTTGTCGTTGATGAGGAAAGTAATTCATAATCTCACCAACCTCTTCGTCAAAACCCAAATCCAACATTCTATCCGCTTCATCAAGACAAATGTACCGACAAATCAAGAGATTCATTTGCTTGCGTTTGAGCAAGTCACGCAGTCGTCCAGGTGTCGCAACAATACCGTGCACGCCTTGTCCTTGAATGACTTGCAACTGATCACGAGCCGACTCGCCTCCAATCAAGAGTTGCGTCCGCAACGACGGAAATTCCGACGCCTTAGAGACAGTATCGCAAAATTCCTTTAACGTATCGTACGTTTGTCGAGCCAATTCGCGGGACGGAGCCAGAATAATACCGACGGGACCTTCGCCCGGCTGAACAGGCATGCGCAACTCTTCCTCCAAGGCGGCCATGACCAAGGGCAAGGCAAACGTAAGCGTCTTACCCGAACCAGTAAACGCAATTCCAATCATATCCCGACCAGCCAAGGCCACGGGCAAACCCTGCATTTGAATTGGTGTGGGTTTCTTGATATTTTTGGCCTTGAGGGAGTCCAAAATGGGTCGAGGAAACTTCATGTCGACAAATCGCTTGAGCGGAGGTGGAATGTCGAGCCCTTCGACTTCCATGTGCCATTCGTCCCGCACCTTTTGCCACGCGGCTTCACCTTGGCTCAAGATATAGCGTGGAACAGTCCAGCTGCTGGGCATGGATTCTTTGTAAAGGACACCGCCCGCCACGTCCTTGGCGGATTGCAAGGCGTTGGTTTGTACTTGCGAGGCTTCGCGGAGAATTCGTTCTTCCTCTTCCTTGCGTTGCAAGTCGGCTCGTTCTTGGACCGTCAAGGACTTTTGCAAAGCTGCCGCTTTTTCCAATAACGATTCGACTACTTGGCCTTGTGGCGCATCGGTATCGGTATCGTTATTGGTATCGTTGTTGTTGTTGTTACGACTCGCCTGATCGCCGTTTCGTTCGTCAGTTTTGTGGTGATGGTCGTCCATCTCATCGTCTTGCGTTGTACTCGTCTTACTGGGACCCTGCAAAGCTTGATATATCTGCTTTCTTCGCTGCGCCGCGAGACTACGGGGATTACCCTTATCGTCGTTCTGGATGGTTTCCAGCAGCAACGCTTCCTGCTCCATCTTGCGGCGCTTGGCGAGCGTCATGACTACTGGCTCAATGCCATGAGTGTCCAAAAAGTCGGTAACGCTGTCGCCATCCTTTGCTTGTTCTTCTTGCCGCGTGCGTCTTCGAGCCTCTCGCTTCTTCTTCCAATCGGCTAGGGCCTCCGCAGTGTCTTCCATGTTCTTCTTATTGTCCGTCGGCATGGTCCTCTCAAAGAAAATGGTGGCGCTGGAGCTGGAGGCAGTTTTTGGTTTGGAGTTTGGAGGGAGAGACGTGTGACTGATTGTGTCACGTATATGGGAGATGGACGGACGGTAGGACATGCACGTGCTGACACGCCTGTACCACCTTGTAAGTACTATTGGAGGGTCCTAACTAAATGTCGTACTTGCGCAGGCCACGAAGCATTGGCTCTTCTGCTTATGCTGTTGGGCTCGTCAACCAAAACAATGAGTGGCGAGGGACGGGCGATCGTCGGGACGCGACGACGTCCGGATCACGGATCACCTCCTTGTTGTTTCCCCTCTCCGCCTTGCTCTCTGGTCTATCTCTTCTATACTCTCCTGTTGCTTCGGAATCGGAACTCTAGCGTTAGTAAGAAGTACTAAGATAGAGAGGATAAAGGCGAGCTCTTTCTTACACTCACAACTTTAAAGTGTCGTCGTCGCGATCTTTCTCGTCTCGTACGGTAGTCCACCGGTAACCTAACGCGTTGGCGTTGGTTTGAATTCGATCGCTAGTCGTTGGCCATCTTCAAAATCTACCCGTTGACGAATTCGATCGAACTTTCCTCTCCACGACCGGCCTTTCTCAACACTGTAAATTACAGTACAAACTCACGCACTCCCTCGGATAGTATACCATCTCAGTCGCAGTACCGCACCGGTGCGCCCATACTGTAATCCAAGGCTGCTACAAGATAGATACAGTACAGTACTGTATTACCTGTTGCAAGTGCTACTAGTACCATCCTTCGCCTCCTTACTTTGACGACGACGACATGGAAAGTACATTGGCCGCGGATGGCTTTCGCACCTGGCTAGAAAAGGCAGCCCGCGTTGAAGAAGGCACCGACTGGACCGTCCACTGTATAGATTACGGCAAGTTCAAGGACCGATTGCGATTCTTTGCTCGTCGGCGGGCCAACCTACGAAGCTTGCTTCGAGCGTCGCCCGATGGACGAATATCCGATCACACCTTGGCGAACGAGTTGAAAAGTGACGATGCGGATGCAGCAGATGCATTCCTGCCCGCTGCGGTATCCGTTGGTGCGGATGGACTGCCGCAAAGAATAGAAATGCGACGGAATCCCAGCACCAATAGCCGTCTGGGCGACGTTTCCCCCGGAATAGTCGAGACAAACTACAGGCCCTTTCTGGACGCCGAACCAGGCTCGTCCGAGGCGGCGTCTTTTCCGCTATCGGAAGAGTCGGAAAGTCAAGACAGTCTCATGAAAGGTGGCGGTAACAGCGCAAGAGGAAAGAACAAGCGCTTTGTCATGCGCCGCGTTTCGATTGTGGAACGAAGAGAAATGCTCACGTTTCTAACGTGGGAAATGGACAAGGTGCAAATGTTTTATCTTTCGCAGTGGCAGAGTCTGCCGTTGCGCTTGGAAGAGCTGCAACAGTCGGGTCTGAAGGATTTGGTACTCGGTGAAGAGATTCTAGAGCTGTTTGCCTTTTGCGTTACCAACATTGTCACGGCCCATCAAATTCTCATTCGATACGATGGCTTTGTGCGAACCTTTGAAGGAACACCCATGTTCAACTTTTACATGAAGAAAGTCACCAAGCATCCAACGTCGTTTCGTAAGATTCTCTTTCACGAGGAGCTCAACGCCATTGCCAATACATACGCCGAAGGCCTCCAGTCGGCCACGTTCTCTATTAACTTTGAATCGCAACGACTCATGTTTCGAGACATATTGTGCAACCTTCAGTCGACCCAGTCCATGGCACCGAACGAAAGCGTCGGCTTTCGAGAATGGGCGATTCACGGCGTCCAAGACCTGCTCATGACGGCGCTCTTGCAGGATCGACTCGGCCTGGAGCCTGCCTTTTTGACGACACGGGGCAAGAGCTTGACGCAAGAAATTCAACAGCTGGCCGAGTGGCGACAGAAAAAGCACGACGTTCAACAGCCGCCGCCGCGAGAGAAAAAGTCCTTGACGGGCATGCAAGTTTATCACTTGACGCTGAACCTACTAAGTGCCTTTTTGTATTGCATGAACTATTACGTAAGTCGACCCCGACAATGATGCAATGCATGGACGCGGCGGTTTATCACCCATACTCACCTTTTTCTCCTCCCTACCTTTTACGTACAGATTGTAGAACCGTCGAGCACAATGTACGTGAATCGGCTCGGTGCCCACGATGCCATGTCTGGAACCTTGATCGGCATGCTACCGTTGGCCGCCTTTTTCTCTTCCATTCCGTTTTCTATGTGGACCAACAAGTCCTTTCGCCACCCGTTCTTGATGTCTTGCTTGATGATGATTATCGGCAACTTGATTTACGGCCTGGCGGATCCATTCCAACGAGTGGAAGTTGCTCTGTTGGGCCGCTTCATTTCCGGACTGGGCGCTCCCAAGTGTATCATTCGACGATACATTGCCGATACGACTCCGGTTAGCTTGCGTACCGGCGTTAACGCCGGTTTTGGAATGGTTGTTGCCGCTGGTTCGGCCATGGGGCCAGCCATGGCAGTTATTCTGAACAGATTCGAGTACACGGTGGTGCTACCGGGCCTCGGCTTTGTAAATTTCAATGGTCTGACTTTACCAGGTTACTTCATGGCCTGCTGTTGGTTCACTTTCAGCCTAGTCGTGCTGGCAACGTTTGAAGAGCCCGATCGAGAGGGCTTGCGAGAGCAAAAGAATCTAGAGTCACTTGCGACTCCATCACAGTCCCGGGCAGACCTTTCGGGTTCCGAGCTGAACGAAAGTAGTCAGTACGACCAAGATCTGAACACAATCTTTAGTGGCGAAGATGACGACTACAGGGACGATCTGAGTCGAAAGTCATCCTACCACCACGACAGCAGAAATCCCTCACAATGGCGAAGGTCTTTGGCGACCTTTAGGCACTATTGCGACCTCATTTCCTTCCCCGTCAGACTGTGCCTCGGGCTGCTCTTTGCCAAGGTGTTTACCATTGAAGCGTTGGTGAGTGCTACGTCTGCACTGTCCAAGAATCGATACGGCTGGCAGGTTCAACAAGTTGGAACACTCGGCTTTGTCAATGGTCTGTTGGTGATTCCTTTTTCCGTTCTCGTTGGACGACTCTCCCTATCGTATCATGATCACGTTCTTATGAAGTGGTTGGTTTGCATCGGATGCACTGGTCTGTTCCTTTTGATTGACGTTACCGATTTCGTGGCTACACCGACCAGTGACTACAACCAAGGACACGTCTTGGCCGTCAGCCCACAACGATATATTGCCGGCTACTTTTTGGTGTACCTTTCCATCCAGAGTTTTGAAGGAGTGATCGGTTCAACTTTGAGCAAGGTCATTCCGACATCGTTGGCTTCTGGTACCTTCAACTCTGGTCTCTTGGCAACCTTGGTTGATACATCGGGCAGAGCGTGCGGTGACCTGTTTATTTCGGCCGTTGGCTTTATCCAACTACGTCAGCTGATGAATTTGCTCTTTATCCCAGGCTTTCTAATCATGTTTACCTGCTTGGTGGTGATTGTACGCTATCGAGACATGCTGTCTGTGTAGGCATAAGCGTCCAGAGAATGCATTTTAAACAAAAAATTACACCTACTGTATTAGACTACTAGACACGCCCCTTCACAAAACCATACATTGCTAAAGTTCTTGTGTCGTCGTCAATCGCTTTTCAGCAGCAACGACATAATCAAAGCCCAAAGTGAGCCTTCCTGTCGGGGAACGTTGCGTGGCTTCGAGGCTCTGCCGCTCCAAGTCGTTCAACAACACAGTCATGGAATCGGCCAGCTCTGAAGTAGGGAACAAGCTTAGCTTGGATCTCCCTACGTTGATTTGCTTCACAATTGTCTCGTGCCGGTAGAGTATCGGAAACTGCGAGCTTTGCAACAACTGTAAATCTCCCAAAGTCTCAATTTGACGGTGAATCCATTCCATGGGATACTCTCGGTAACATCGGTGTTGCGCCAACAAAATACACGCGTCGCGGACTTGCCGCACCTTGCAAATCACATTGGTATCGCCTGGAGCCGCGTTTGGAATCGGTTCCAACCCCACAATGTACAATCGGCCGCCGGGTTTGAGTAATTTGGCTAGTTTGGCAATCATTTGATCCTGTCGGTACGGAGAAAAGCCGTCCATGGCTCCAATCAGATAGTCGGCGAGAATCGTGTCGTACTGCTCATCGGCTAGTTGCAGGGGAGTTGCCTCGTCAAACCAGTTTCCAATAAGTATTTCTCCCTTATTGGAAATACCCAGAGCGTCCGCTTCGACCTGCACATTGTGTTGCATGGTCTTGTCGGCCGTAATGGCGGTAAACTTTGTCATACCTTTCGGGTGTAAAGTGGCAATCCATCTTAAAGAATGCAAGCCAGTACCAGCATCCAGAATGGAACCAAAGGGAAGATTTCCCTGTCGCTCTTCAAGGGAACCAAATAGAGCATCGTCTTTACCGTATACGAGACGAGAGGCTGCGGTACTGGCAATGGTCGTCATGGCGAGGCAGCTCGTGAGAGACAACAAGGCGTGCAGTACGTGAAACAGTGGGAGAAAAGAAGTGTGTCGTGTTGTAGCCAGTCGAGACTGTTTTCTCATACCAGCGCACGCTTACGTGACAAGTGTGCGAGCAACGAGTGGACGAAAGTAAGGTAGCTAATATAGACTACTGCGGACGGAATCAAGTTGATGCTGCCGATGGCTTTTTTCTCTCGGCCGCTCATTGTGAAAGCTCACAAACATCACAAAATCACAATCACTATCTCAGAAAGCAGGGAGAGGTTGAAGCGTAAAAAGCGCGCGAAAGAGAATGCGTTCGTCGACAGACAGGCAAGCAAATACAAGTAAGAATCAAAGAGCTAGACTAGACTATCTACTAGACTAAAAGCCAACATGAATGAAATAGAGCGGTGCTTTTAACTTGTAAAGAAGTACGATCGACGAACGAGACTCTAAATCCAATAATATAATACTAATCGAGCTGTCGTGAGCTCGGCCGTTCTTGATCGTACTGTATCGTTCAACACAATTTGACGACTCTTCGCAATAACCCCAACTAGTACTAGCTATTACCTCTTTAATCTCCGGCGAGGAGCCAGCTGTCGTTTCTACACATTATTTTCGTGCCGTTTCGGCTCCATGTCAAAGAGGTACAGATGACGGTATCTTGCGACTAGTAGCTGTGGAACGACGACTGCTATGGTGCATCTGTAGAATTCTACAGAATAAAATAGCAGCGGCTGGCTCTGTATGTGGCTGATTCAATCTTCACACACATTTACACAAGCTAATTAGTAGACTGTAGTAATAGTGGTGCATCGATCTGTCTATCTAGGCTTGCACCTTACGCATTTTCTCGGCGTGAAAGACCACATGGTCGGCAATAAATGTGGAAATGAAATTGTACGAATGATCGTATCCTTCCTGACGACGCACCGTCAACTTTTGGCCCACACGTGCGGCAGCCTCTTCAAAATCACTCAACAGCAACTGCCCGGCCCTTCCAAACTCATCGTCTGTTCCCTCGTCAATGAGAATATCGTCAAACATGGCTGCTTTGCCTGGCTGCTCCAACAAGAGCGTCGCGTCGTGCTCCTTGCCAGCCTCGACCGAGCCAAAATAGTTGGTAAGGGCTTTTATGCCCCAGGGACACGCCGTCGGATGACAAATGGGGCTAAAGGCACTCACGCTCACCCACGATCCGGGTGGCGCCTTGAGGGCCAGAGTCAGAGCTCCATGACCACCCATTGAGTGACCTGTGAGGCTTCGCCGTCCGGCAGTACCCACACCAAATTTCGATTCAACCAGGGCCGGCAACTCAGTCGCAATGTAGCTTTCCATATGGAAATTAACATTCCAGGGACTATTGGTGGCGTTAATGTAAAATCCTGCTCCCATGCCGAGGTCGTAGGCATCGTCCGACGGAATGTCGTCTCCACGGGGAGACGTATCCGGAACGACGAGGCACACGCCTTGTTCCTCAGCGGCAGCAAAGGCTTGGGGGCCAGCTTTTTTGGTAAAGTTTTCGTCAGTACAAGTCAAGCCCGAGAGCCAGTAAATGGTTGGAAAAGGGTCCTTTTTCTCTGCTGACTGGTAGCAGGAAGGAAGAAAGATGGCAAATATCATGTCCGTCTTGGTGCTCGTCGACTGGTGCTTGCAACGATGCAAAAGACCTCCAGCGGGAGTTGCTGACGTTGTAGAAAAGATCTCAACAGACGACATTGTTGTGTGAGCGGTGGAAGTGAAGAGGATGCTGGCAGTTCGATGACTTAAGCAACTATGGCGAGCGATACGAAGCATATGATATGGCCATGATTGTCTGTTGTTTGTTGATTACTGTCAAGAAGCTCCAAGATCCGCAAAAGATGTCGGAGGTTCTGTTGCGCGCGAAACCGATTGCGTTCGTTTTTCGTGCGTGCGTGATACGGGCGCGCTGTCCTTTCGATGTCGCGAAGAGCTGTTGAAGATGGCTCGCGGCTCGTCCGGCGAGCAATAATCGGAAGAGCTCGAATAGTCTATGAAATTACGCATCGCCTATGCGAGGTCAAAGATACCTTTGATTCTAAACGACACCAACGCGATGTTGCTCACCTGCTCATAAAGTCTAAAGCGGAGGTTCCGGTAATTGCGTTCCCATGACAATGAAAAACGTTGCCATCTTCTTTGCTCTCACCCTGTGCATTGGTTTCGTTGCCGCACAGGAGTGTGGCGATAGCACCTTTTGCAACGGAGTCTCGCTCTCGACGATTGGAGGCGGCTGCTCGGCCAATGTCGATATCTGCGGCGATTCTGATTCGAACACCCGAGACGGTTGCGATGAAGACTCACAGACCTGTTCTCACACGATCATTGATACCACGATAGTAGGCGCGGCTTGCTTTTCTACGTGCATCCCGGATTGTGAAGGAAAGGAATGCGGAGAAGATGGCTGTGGATCCTTTTGCTCGGCATGCCCTGAAGGATCTGGGTGTTCCAAATTTGTCTGCATCGCCGGTGCCTCGGAAGGATCTTGTGAGAATCCCTATCCCCTCAGTGTGACGGACACGGAAGCTACTGTCATTACGGGCGACCGCGTAGAAATCACGACTACGGGCGATACGTCGACTTCGGCTCATGTCTGGACACCCATTTGCAACTTTTTGAGTGCATCGCCGGAGCTCATTTACACCTTTGTCATCCCGGATGGTGCTACATATGGCTATGATATGCAATTGTCTGGCTACGATACTGTCATTGAAATCTACGAAGGCACCTGTGGAAATCTTGACTTTAGCGTTGCCTGCAATGATGATGGAACCCCTCCAGGAGACTTGGGTTCGCACATTTGGGGAACGTTGACCGCTGGTACCTACTATCTTATGGTGGATGGTTTCTCGTCGGTCGACTTTGGTGAATTCTTGCTCACGGCAGTTTTTATTAAAGATTGCGAGCCCCAGTGCGACGGAAACTTTTGTGGCGACGACACTTGTGGGGGTACTTGTGGAACATGCGAGGATGGCTCTACCTGTAATCTCAATGACAACCGATGCTACGAAGATGGTTGCGTAAGTAAGTGCGGTACCAACTTTCTTCGTTTCTGTGGAGAAGATGGCTGTGGTGGATCGTGCGGAGCCTGTGATGTGGAACATGAGTACTGCTTGGGCATAAACATTGCAGCTGGAGACGAAATATCAATCGAACGACGCGGTCTTCAGAATGTGCCCGAATCTGCTTGTACTGCATTTGCCGTCTGCGATAATTTCAACCCTGTCTGCGACGAGTCCTGTGGCGCGGATCAGATTTGTGGCTCGGATTGTCTTTGCTACAATTCAGTCAAGGATCTCCCGGACATGATTGTTGTCGAAGAACACATGCTTAACGAGAGCTACCTCCATGATTTGAACGTCCCAGCAACGAGTTGTGTCTTGATCGAAGGCTGTGTCCCCGAACCTGGTCTTCGCCGCTTGCTTCGCTTTACCAGCAGTATACTCAACCAGGGACACGCCGACTTTCAGCCACCGGATCCAAAGACTCGTCCTGATCTTTACGAGTACGGTCAATGCCATCAGCACTACCACTTTCAGGAATTTGCCGAGTACGAGCTCCTCGACAATGATTGTAACATTGTCAAGCAAGGATCAAAATTTGCTTATTGCATGGAAGACACTGTCCGTGGCTCTGACGGTGCAGACATTCCCTGTGAGAAGAAGTTTGACTGTGGTTTCCAGGGTATTCAACATGGATGGTAAGTTATCGCTATGGCCTACTCTTTTCATTCATATGTTCTGGGCTAGAAAATTGGAGATACCAATTCTCACTGATAATTATACTTTTCTTTCTTCCAGGCTCGACTCATACGGCTGGAGTCTTGATTGTTCATGGGTCGATATCACGGGCTACCCTGCGGGTGAATACATTTTGATGGTAAAAGTAAACCCAGGCCGTCGTTTCCCTGAAGCCTCGTTCGATAACAACCTCGCTAGAATCTCCGTGACCATTCCCGACGTTCCTTTGGGTGAAGTGTCTAGACCTTTGAAGCTCGAAACGGCTACCTTGGCTGCAGGAAAATGTGACGCTGCGCCCGCGCTTGCGCCCGATTCCTCCTCGTCAGGCAGCGCTGTCGTCTCAGGGAATGGAGTTGCTCTCGGAGCTGCCGCACTCTGGTATGCGATGGTCTGATTGCTTTGCATATTTTGTATACCATGTTAATCATCATCGCTGGCATGTTATATTTATGTTATATTGGTCTTACTTCAAACCTGTGCCGGTACTTATTATGCATCTATTCTTGTTCAGCCGTCATCATCAGCACGTATTTTTAAGTAGAGCTTATTTATGTAGACGTTTGCTTGTACACGCGACGGTCATGGTTGGTGGTCGTATTGACTACCGCCCCAAAGAGGGTTTACGCGTACTGGTACTCAGTCGCGGACCAGATATTGATTTTACGGGTTGCTCGCCGTCGGAGTGCTTGGTTTATCTTGGAAATGCCAGCGGTCATCCTAGCTAGCACCCAGTAGGAGATAGAAGAAACGTGTTTGCTAAGCTACTAGCCTACCGGTATGCTAGTTTGGGATGAGAATGCATTGCAAAGACCCGGGAGCTCGGGAGGACGACCCATTACGTCGTACTGTTCTTTGGCGGGTATTGTTCCATGATTTGGACATACAGCAGGCATGATTAGCCACACGATTAGTTACTATTTATGAGGATCAGAACGGCTTAACGAGCATTCTCTATCCACCCGGTGTATCCGTTTATTTTGAAGAAGCTCATGAGCTTTCCCTTCCACGAATATCGTCCATCTGTGGATATACAAATGTCCGAGCATCGAAGCGGCAACTATAGCCCCGGCTTCGCTTTCCCCCCTTTTCGAACCTGGGAGCATCCACAATACAACTACAGTACAACGATTCTAATCCTTCCAACAACCAAAACATAAACACGCTGAAGAATCCCATCCGACGGCGAACCCGCTAAGATCAAATAGCATGACACGAATGCCTCACAATCTTCACTTCGGCGGTGTAATTGACACCAAAAATCATCTGAACTCATTAATATGAACAATGTGTCTATCGGTGCTTTGCAACAAGGACGCCCGAAATAAGCCCTCGACCTGTTATCAGTGACACTAGCAAGCCTCAACAATCACTTCAACAACAATGGAAAGAAGACTTAGTGCAAGAATCCAGCCACCACTCCCGCAATCCTCCCATCAGCGCCGCCTTCCGTCACCGAGTCCTCCATCGCAAGAGAATCTGGCTGTGACGACGGCAATATGCCACTCAAGGTGAAGGAGAATGAAGGCTCAGTGGTACCATCGGTCCTCAGCGTGTCGTTACCCTTTCCTCCCACAATGCTGGTGGCCCGGCTCTCAACTACAGCAAAGCTCTTCTGGTCTTGTACAGCCTCAATGACCTTGAGGTACTCATGAGCTTTGTTATTTATAACATGGCTATTATCAATCATGGACGAGCCATTGAAAGAGGCAGCTCGACTCTTTTGACCAATGCACTCAAGCTCTACAAAATGGTCGTACATATCCTCTCGACTAAAGCAGAGATTGACAGAGCGAGCGACTTTGTCCTGCTTGTTAGCTACCACAACATGGCGTACATATACTCGTCCCGGTTCTACCCTGAAAAGATACGCGGGTGTTTTGACGCCACTCGCTTTCTTCTTACGCAAGAATCGACGCACTGATTTCTCGACAAAGACGACAGATATTTCTTTTCATTGAGTGCCGCTCTTGCAGTTGAGGTTATCCGCTTGGCTCCTGCAGCTTAAGCATACTCCAGCCACGACCATCCAGCCAAGACCATCCAGCTCAAAAAGTGAGGATACCCTCTTGGCTGGGTGGTGAATTCATTCGACGACTGCTGCCGCTTTTATTCCTATCTTGATACTCTACCTTTTTTAAGACAGTTATTTCTCGACTAGTAGTCGAACGCTAAGGGCGTGCACGATTGGCTCGAAATCGGATCTGATGGAGGCTGACCAAGCATATTGCTGACTGTTGCTTTCGAGTCGCCAAAAGTGCTGGGCAAGTGAAGTTGCGAATCGTACCCTCGCGAGATCCTTGTCGAAACGCGTAGAAAGGCTCTTCAATCGCAAAGAGGCTCACAAAGCGAGATTGCAAGCACATTCATCCTCTAGTAGCAATTGACACTATAAGATACTAGATTCTAGGCTCGACTAAAAAAAAGTACGAAAGAGTGATCGCTACGACGAAACGACGACGCCCACCTGGCTGCACGCTCGGGTTTCAAACGTACTCATCCTGGATAGCCTACCAGCTTGCTAACTTGGGTTGAGAAAGACTTACGAAGACCCGGGAAGAGGATGGAGCAGGTTAGCAAGCAGTCTTCAATCGGGTTGTCCTTCGCATCGTTCCAGTTGAAACCCACTTGTGACGTCCACGATCCACGCGTCCGACCTACAAAGTTTGGCTAAATCGATTTATCGTACCCCTGCCGCTAATGAAGCAAGGACGCCCTAGAAGTAACCCATCTGCCTCTGCCTGCGACAATTTCACAGGTTCGCAAGAGACATTGCTGCTGGCGAGTAATGGCGAGCTACACTATGAACTATCAACCGGTACGTTTAAAGCTTGCAGTCATTTTGATACGATTCCTCTAGTGCCCCTTCATCCTGTTCGCTCACAATCTCAATTGAAGCCAATTGCAAAGGAACCAACTCTCAAAAGCAAACCCAAGCAAAGGTAAGAGCAGGATCGTTGACTGCCTGGCCCCCTTGCTTTACCTTTGCTAGAAAGAATCGAATAGATCAAGAAGTCGCTTTCGAGAATCTCCAATCTCTCGTGAACAATGCCCTGTGCCGTTCAAACCAATCTCTCTTGAACGATACCTGGTACCCTGCGCCTTTCTAACTGTAGTGTCTCCTCTTCCTTTGATCCAACGCAGACATCATGATGACCAAGTTCACTATCGTTCTCTCTACCCTTTTTCTTGCCATGACGGGCATCAACGCCCAGCGTGGTGGACCCCGCGGTGGTGGTGGTGGTGGCGGTGGCCGCCCGGCCCCAGGCTCAGGTGGCCAACGCCCCGGCCAGGGTGGTCCCTGCCCAGGTGGCCCCTTCAACGAAGACAGTTTTGTCGACCTGTCTAATAATTGCACTGATGTCGATCCTGCCGAGCCAGCCTGTGCCTTGAGGAACGGCGTAGCTGGCACTTAGCTCTGCCGTACCCTCTTTGAGCCTACAACGGGAGAATCTGAATCGTGGTCGATCTGTGGCAACACCACTCGTGCTCTTCCCTTGGACGAGTGTGGCTGCTGCGACGATATCTGCCCCACGCCGTGCACGTGCGACTGCGTCTTGGAGGGCGACAGTGGAGCTGGTGTCCTTGTCGGGTTCACGAAGCAGTCGGGCGAATCGGGTCAAGAGTGCATGGTGTCTGAAAAGGCCATATCGGTCATTGCCAAGCCCGGTGGTCGCGCCCAGTGCGTCACGGAATGCCCCGCGACGTGAATCGATCGACAGATGACGGAGTCTTTGAAGTACCAAGGCAAGCCACGGTGTTAATGGTGGTGACAGTTGTCTGGTCAAGGAAAGTGCATAACAAACCGTGGTCAAGTTGAAATCCATAGGCACAGATAAAGCAATATAGCGTGAACTTCTACTGAGTTAGTTTGTTTGTGTGTGTGAATGCATGTGTGCCGCATAGTCTCCCATTCACATCAAGCTGGGATCCAATTCCAGTCGCTCCACCTAGGTATTCATCTATACCATTTGCCGCAGGAACGTCGGTAACGTTTCTCAGCCTTTTCTCGTGATCAATGCGACCATCGTTTATGAAAAGCACAAACTTGTTGAGGTCCATCGCGGGGCACGTTTCAATTGTCATGTCAGACTTTCGAAGCTCTCCTCACTCACACCAAGTCTCGACTTTATCGTTGGCCCCTCCACGTTAAGGTACGACAGCTCTGAAAAGTAGTGAATTGCCTTGGAACTTAGTGAAAGGTGATTGGCTACTTTATCTTATCCTTCCCATTGAAACAAAGTAGAACTTCAGTGTACATACCTTTTTATTGCTTCGACTTGCAATCAAGGGACCGCACGTTTGACCGTATGTATGTAATCATACCACACTGGCGTCCAATCAGAGCTTCGACAAGTCCTTTCGTGTCATTCCCAACGCGCTCCGGAATCGTCGGCACCGTAATAGGCAGTTCTCCGTCGCAATCGCTAACCCAGATCGACTCGTCGGCCCGGGCCCTCAAGAAACACATTTGGGCATGTTCGTGGATTGGAATGCCCGCTTCTCGAATAGCGGGGAACATGGTTATATTCATAAACCTTTCTGGATGTATACCATAGCCTGGATCAGTGCGTAAAATCTTTTGTGCGTGCGCTTCCAATCTTGAAAAGCGCTGCGTGGCCCACATTTCAACGGCTCGGTAGGGCCCATAAATGATGCGATCACTCACTGGATGTCGACCAAACGCGGCTACCACGGCATGGCGATTGCCATAATCGTATGAAAGATCTCCTGGGCGTTCGTCCAATCTATAAATGTCAATGGGAGTCACATAGACCACGTCAGACCGAAGCATAGCAACGCGGGTGTAGTTGACATTGTTGGCAACAGCATCGCCATCCATGACATCAAAAACGGCATGTATACTGTGCCACTGCTTGAGAATATTGTCCACTGTAGTTGGGTATGTATACGTTGACAGTCTCCAGGGATAGAACAGCAGTCGTCCAAGGCTATCCGTGGCAGTGCGAGTCCTATGAATGAGATCGTTGTAATTGTTCCAAAAAGCTGCCTCTTGATCGACTTGAAATACGACCCGAGGACGACGATCTGCATGTTGGGGGGCGTAGCGATGGACCTCACCTGTAAGCGATAGAATCTCGGATGGATTCAAAACACCACCTTTCCCAGATCGCCCCGCTTGCTCTTCTGTCAAGTTGTAGTAGTGGACAAAGTAGTCGCAGTTGTAGCGGGCGTTGATCTTGATGACGTTCTGAACAAGAGAAGGCAGAACGAGCGAATCGAATGCACGGGGGAGACCAAACAGATTAATGGCGCAACGCTCTCCCTTTTGCGGTCCGTCGATCGGTGGTGCTGGTTGTGTCGCGCTCGTCTGACGAATGGAAGGAGGATCCGGCACCAGCTGAACTGCCGGGGCGCTACTGACCAGCTTACTCAGTTGGAACTGGAGTATCACGGTCCAGACGGCAGCAGTGCAGGCGATGAGAAAGAATGCAGGCTTTGTCATTATGAAAGGCGCCGGCACTGAAGACAGGAATGGAACGGAGAGACTACTAACCGGTAGTAACGATAATAAGTGGTGCCAAGACGACAAAGCAGGTGTAACTTGCGTTCTCGTTTGCTCACTCAAATCAAAGCAAAAGACCGCGAGATCTAAACAGC
>Ga0307981_1001890_pt1 | contig 17868 bp, 15 predicted proteins | sample OrgLakmetagen987_FD_201849 | JGI IMG/M metagenome (GOLD analysis project Ga0307981, IMG submission 201849) | Saline water microbial communities from Organic Lake, Antarctica - #987 | ecosystem: Environmental > Aquatic > Non-marine Saline and Alkaline > Saline | place: Antarctica: Organic Lake... | reverse complement strand
GCATCACAAATAGAAGGAGGGGGGCTTGCATCATCATGTTGAAAGCTCTGGTGTAGCAGTAGAGAGTAACCACAAGGACTGTTTGTGAGGAAAGAGGGAAAGAGGACGAGAGACGACGGAACGAATTCGCGTTCCGTCCGTGAAGGGGTTCGCATTCGTGTCTTCGTGCTGTCGTTCCCTTGTCTCACCGCTGTCGCTTCGCATTCGCGTCTGTCACCGCTGTCGCTCACCCAAAAAAGACAAGGTCGTGTTGATCCTTGAATCCTTGGTGGATCGTGAAATAGTCCTAGGTCTGAGCGCAGTTGTCAGGTCTTATGGTAGATGATGTAGTGTAGTACAGTAGTCCCTTCAGCTTGTACAGCACACAACAGGCCGTGCGAAAAGTTTAAACCGAAATTACGAGGACTCATTCAGTTCCGCCAGGTACAATTCGCGACGGACGGGTGGTATCCCTGGCCAGCTCTCGGGTCGGAAAAAGAAGTCGTCACCTCGGCCTCCGTAATATCCATTCAAGACGGTGTCCATGACGGCAGAGGTTCTCCTTGCATTGTCCCCCTTGGACGGGCAGGCACCCTTGCCCAAGAGTTCATTCGTCGCCATTTGTATCAAGGGCAATCCAGCCAATGTCACTGGATCAAACTTGATCTCCTCAATCAGAGATCCATCTTGATCCAAGACTTGAATGGGAGCATCTGGTGACATTCCCTTCATTCGCAACGATCCCTTGGTTCCTTGAAAAACGAGTTCATCTTGCTCCTCGCCGCCATGGCCGCCCGTAAAATCCCAAATGCAGTCCACGCTGGCGCCCACGCAAAAGTGTGTGTCTTTTTCCTCCGACTCCTTGTTGGCATTCTTGTGAATTCCAATTGTTGCCTTCAACCAGACGTAGTCTTCTACGTCTTGCTGGGGTGACTGACGATTCAAGGCCTGACCGTGACAATCAACAATAGGGCCCGCACAAAAATCGAGTCGATCCAACAAGTGGCAACCAACGTCGAGAAAAATTCCACCACCGGACACATCGGCTCGCAACCGCCAAGGCTGCACTGCAGATGAATCAGTTGTTGCTGCTGTTGTGGACAGTCCCCGTACCATGCTCGCTCCAGACATGACATAGGAAATGTTGGTGACTTTGCCAATTCGACCAGTCTCGAGCGCTTGTTTGAGTGCAGCAGTGCGAGGGTAGGCTCGACTCGTGTAGGCGGTAAAGAAGGGAATTCCGCGAGCTTCAAGTGCCGCCGAAATTATTGCCGTTTCCTCGTAGCTGCGACCCACGGGCTTTTCCATGTAGATGGGTTTTTTGTTAGTAGCCACCCGCATCGCCATGCTCACGTGCGTTCCAGGTGGCGTCGCAATGTAGTAGGCATCGACTCGATCGTCCTTTAGAAATTCTTCCAAAGTGTCGTATCCTGTCGTGGCTGGGCCACCGGAAGCTTGCGCCCACGCAGCAGCCTTTCCCGGCGTTCGGGTAAAGGCGGCCACCAAGTCGGAGCCTGTGGCTTGCAAAAAGGCTTGTCCCGTCTTGTGCTTCACAACATCGCCCAAGCCAATGACTCCCCAACGAATGGTGCGTCTTGGTGCTGTGGTTGCGGCTAATGAGGATGCAGTAGTGCTGCTGGAGCTTCTACTGGTGCTGCTGCTGCTGCTAGTAGGGATAGGGAGACTCATAACGTTCACTGATGGAACTTGCAGTATGGTTAGTAGACCGAAGACAAAGCAGGTGCAGGTGAAAAGGTTGTGACTGTGGCCAAGCGCTAGAAGTTTCATCCCTTATTAATGGTAAGTCTACTTTTTATTCGATTGAGTTCGTGCAGTAGTGGTGGGAAAGTGATGGAAATACAGTACTGTAGCAGGTACTACCGGTAGTCTAGTCTATGATACTGTACGTTCATCTCTCACTTGGCTCGCTATGTTGAAAAAGAGTCTTTAGTGGCCTGCAGATTTTCCAAGTTGAAGAAATCTACTCGAGATATGAGCTCAAATTTGAAATTAGCGCCAAAACGCGAAAACCAAGAAATGGTTTTGGGTTTTGGGTCTCAAGTCAAAAAGCGTCGTTTCAAATTTCACCATGGCGTCGATCGCTGTTGCTGATGCTGCTGATGCTAATGTTGATAGTGCGATGAAAGAACCAACCTCGCATTGCATTCTGGCCTTTTACAAGTTTGTCGAGACTCCAATTGAAGGAACAACGGCGCTACCTGAACTCCGAGCAAAGGTCACTGAAATACTCCGATTTGAACAGGCCCGCGGCAACGTCCTCCTCGCAGCAGAAGGCACCAACGGCACTGTCTGTTATCCTCTCGAGAAGCAGTCGGAACAGAATCGTGTCTTGCAATTTCTACAAGAAATCTTTCCCGGTATTCGAACGCGCATCTCCTGGTCAGAAAAGTCCGTCTTTACACGCTTGAAAGTAAAAATCAAGAACGAAATTGTCACCATGGGACTAGTAGCTGCAGCCGATCAACAAGCTGTCGAATTATTACAGGCGTCTCCAGGAGAGTATGTACCGCCGGACCAATGGAACGCTCTCATTCGAGATCCCAACGTGCTCGTGGTGGATACCCGAAACGAGTACGAGATTTCCTTGGGCACGTTTGCAAATGCCGTCAACCCTTCAACAGAATCCTTTGTCGAGTTTCCCGCCTGGATCGATCAACAGCTGTCCAACCAGCAAGAACAACAGGATGAGCAACAAAAGCCCAAGGCGATTGCCATGTTTTGTACCGGGGGAATTCGCTGTGAAAAAGCAACGGCGTATTGTCGAAAAGCCTTGCAGCAGCAACAACAACAAGCATCATCAGCAGCATCAGCAGCAGACATTCCCGTCTACCACTTGGAGGGTGGTATTTTAGCCTATTTAGATACCATTCCAGCTACCGAATCACTCTTTCGAGGTGACTGCTTTGTCTTTGACCAACGCCTTGCGGTCCAGACGGGGTTGGAACCGGTCGCTGCCGACAAGTATTCTCTCTGTCATGCGTGTCGAGCTGTGTTGAGGTCACAAGACTTGGAGAGCGGTCGGTACGAGGCGGGCATTTCGTGTCCATCGTGTTGGGAGCATCGTGCCGAACGGAAAGATCGATACCGGGAGCGACAACGGCAAATTGACTTGTCACTGCAACGGGGGACACTGCATTTGCACGATTCCAAGGAACAACCAGCAACAGCGCCTTCTTGCAAGAAGCAACCAACAGCAACGACCACCATTATACGCGAGCAAGAACCCAGCACCACAGCTTTACCGAATGCGCAAACACTTGCCACCTAATACAGCAGCAACAGGTTGTATTCTCGTAGACTATAGATACCCCCATCATTCATTCATTTATCCTAAAGTATAGATTCATAGTTTTACAGTTCACGCCTTGCAAAATCCCGATTCACCTGGGGGAGGTTGGACGCTAGGCTATCCTGCAATTCCTGGGGCTCAAAGTTGCTAAACCGATTCGCCGCCGACTGAAACGTCTTGCCATCGGAATCCGTACCCGTCCACACGACATAAATAATCAAGTCGCAATCCGTCCGGTCATCTTTACTAATAAATTCGTTGCATGTTGTTTGCAAAATGTAACATCCCTTGGTGGGTTGTCCCGACGTTTTTTGGGTCGCTTCCACGCCATTAAAGTCGACCGTATTCTCGGGGCACTCGCCGGAGCAAAAGATACAAGCATCGTCCCAGGTAATGCCCAGCACGATACCGTCCTTGACGTCCACAATGGCAGTCAAGTAGGGATACACCCGTTCGAGTGAAGAGTCAAAGTAACGACGCAAAAAGCTCAAGGAATCTTGACTGGCAACACCGAGGGTAATATTCTTTCCAAACCAGATACTGTCTGATGCGGGATTGCCAACCAAGTCCGCGTAGGCTGTAATATACGGTAATGGTCGTGGAAAGAGAAACATTGGAGAGAGAGAGAGAGTACATGTGAGATCGATACTTGGACGCGCTCGTGAGGACTGACTCCGCGGCGTTCCGACATGGTAGGAGGGTATCATCGTACATTGCGGAACAAAAAATCGCGTATAATCGTCGGCGGTGGGTTGAAAGGTGAGACGAATGTAATCGACACCCGCGGACCAATCATCACCATTGCCGAGTTGGAGGCACAATGTGGTGGATTCTCCTATAGTGACTTTTTTGAAACCGGCCACGGGATCGACGCAACCACCCCAGCCTTCGGCTGTGGGCGCCGGCGTAGACGGAGCTAGCGAAGGAGCATCGGTGGTGTCTTGTGCCGAAGCGCATGGCAATAAGGTCGAACAAAGCCCGAGGAGTAGTGCCACGCTGTACAGTCGGGAGGAACGTAGAAAGGCCATGGCGATTGAACAGTTCTTCTTCGAGTTAGAGTAATGCTCTTTCACCCCTAGCGAGAATAGACAGCTCGGGTTACGATTAATTACAATGTCGTTCCTCGCGTGTGATCTCCATCGTCGGGTTTTCCTCACGGTCATTCCTGAGCAAACGATATTTATAATTTATATATTTCGCCAATAGCATTCTTCATTCTATATTCTACATTCCGCGCCAAAACTGGAGTGCCGGGTGCCGGATCGGAAATCGGAATGCGTTTTCCTTTCGCGTCTTTGCTTGCGAAACGAGACCACAACAAGCAGCAAGAGAAGGAAAGAGAGCGCTTTGTACCTTGTATCCTTGGTACTGATCAAACCAGTAATAAAAACAGCAGTAGTACTAGTGTAATCATGAGTCATCGCAGCAACAGCAATCGCGGCGCCACGGCAAGCGCCGAAGCCCGCCTCCAAGACATTTCGGCCACTTTGCGGCGCGAACGCGACGACGCCTACCGTCAAGCGGCGCTGGCCACGGAGCGTTTCACCGCCATTCAGGAAGAAGAAGTCGCTCTCATCAAGACTGTCAGTGACATGCAGGCCAAGTTGGCTACTTTGCAGCAGCAGGCGGGTGGAGCCGTGCAGGCGGAAATCGAAACTGCCAAGGGGCAGGTGCAAACGTTGAATCAACAGGTACGAATGTCCGAATGCGTTTCGGTTGCATTACACTCGTCATCTGCAATGCCGTTCCAACGCTCACACACAAATTTGTACTCACGCTGTTCTCTTCTATTCTCATGCGCAGGTTGATTTCCAGCACGCTGCCTTGGTGCAAAAGCGCCAGCTCCTCCAAGGATTGCAAAGCAGTCGGGATGATGTCATGAAGAGCTACCAAGGTTCCGTAAAAATCATGCAGTCGTTGATTCATGAGCGCAAGGCGCGCTTGGCTGCGACTCAGCAGGTGTATGCGGTGCAGACAGTCGTGGTCCAGCAGCAACCTGCTGCTGCCATGGGGACCTTGGACAACACCAGTGGTGCGGTTGCCTCTGTACCCAATGCGAATGCCGTCCACGACACTGTCTTACAAGTGGAACTACTAGATCCACTCTACCAAAACACGCTTTGGGATCAAAAGTGGCCCCGCTTGGTCCAAGCCGTTGCTACCAAGGTGCAGCAGCAGGGCGCTGCTCTCCAGTCCACCAACGCTGTCCAGGACCGTGTCGTGCAGGGCTATCTGCAGCATTTTGGATGGCAGCAGTTGGCTACTGGTGAGGACGATGCTGCTAGTGACGATGCTGTCAGTGACAAATGGAAGGATAATCGTCCTATCGTTCATGCTTTTAACATCCCTCATGCTAACGCCTGGATGGATGCCGATCAAGACAATGCTGCCGTGGTGCAGGAGGGTGCAGGAGGGGCCATCAACACCACCGCGGCGCTTGGCGAAGTCACCAACACGCACAAAGTGAGTTGCGATGCCGAACAGGGATCCGTCTTGCCGGATACGTCGACGCCGGAACACATTACCAAGTCAGCTGTCAGCACGACTGTGGTTGCTGAAACAGCTGTTGCGCTGGAACCGACGCAAGAGTAGAGTGAATGAGAGACATTCGTCATTTCCGGGGATTTGTACGAAACAAATCAAAAAGAATCTAGCAAGAACGGAACGGATGCAGCCGATCGATCCGACCGCCTATCCGAGGCATTAGATTCACGCATGATAAAGTAGTAATTATAGGGTTTTCAACAATATGACTAAAAGTAGCTACAAGTAGCTACAAGTATTTATTTGCTACTGCCCAGTTGCACGGCTCCGCCTCGGGCTCCCGCATAGCTCGTTGGCCGTGTGTATCCTTTTTGGCCGTACTTGCCAGCCTTGACGACGATACCACTTGTCATAACGCCGCCACTCACAGAATCGGTAAGCTGCTCGTCGGGTGTCGTGTGACATCCATACGGATCCTTGTTGCGATTCTTTCTGTCTTTCTTGCCATGCTTGTGCCGAGTCACGTGCTTCTTTTCAGTTTTGGCGGCTTTCAAAATCAGTTCCGAGGCTGCGCCTGTTACGAGTTCCAACAAGTCATCGTCAATGAGATCTTCCAAGTCTTCCACTTGGTTGCCTTCGTCATCGTCCCACTCTTCCTTGGCATTCTCTTTCAATAGCTTTTCTCGCAATTTTTTGGTGTTGAGTAGAGCCGTCGCAATGGTCTCGCGTTGAAAGGCGGGCACATTCGACACACCCGGTGGAGCGTGACAAAACAGTAGCTTGCCGTCCGCATAATCCTTAATCACTTGACGCGAAGCGCGCTGGAAGTCGGGCACGCCACTTGAGGCTGCCAGCATGCCTCGGGCGACACAAAAGGTGGTCAAAAATTCTTCAGATGTTGGCGGTGGCAGTTCGGTCAAGCCTCGTTCCCGCATATCCAGCGCTGTCGGTGTGGGTATATGGATTCCGTAATGGGCATTGATGATTTCTCGTGGAATGCGTTGACAAATCAGGTTCACCACGGGCCAATGGTCTCGCATCTGCGCAATCGGATAGACACCAGCGGCAATCAAGTCAGCGGTATTGGAGACAAAAGACGGAAAGACGAGACCGGGACAATCGCACAGCATCATATCGTCGCAATCGGACAAGAGAAGTGTTTGAAAGTGCTTCGTCTTTCCGGGCTGACTGGCAACAGCGACACGGACCTGCCCGTGCGTGTGCTTGCTGCTAGCAACGAGAACGTTGATCACCGAGGACTTTCCAACATTGGGAAAGCCCACCATACCAAACTGAATGCGATTGTCGAATCGTGCGTCGGGCTGACAGTTGTGCTTGTGTGCAAAGGCCAACATGGTATCCATCAACTGGTCTCGCGTCAAGAGTGTATCGATGCCGCGTCCGTCCTTGGAGCCCAACTGACGCATTTCCTCCGGTTCGTCCTTACTGAAAGTCTCAGTCTCATTCTCGTCCATCTCAGCCTCGTCGTCATTGTCATCATCGTCGTCTTCAGGTTCGCCTTGATCAACTTCGCGTCTCGGGTCTTGGACTTGATCACCTTCCCGTCTCTTTAGCTGGGCTGCCAGATCGAGCTTTTGCTGTTCACGCACAGCCGAGAAGAAGATGACATCCCAACCCTGAGCCGTCAAGTATTTGTTCCATTCCTCACGCTGTTTGCGACTCAGATAATCACTCTTGTTGACCAAGACCAACATGGGTTTGCCCAAATCGGCGGCGTATTCGCGCAAGTCGGCCGACAGATAAAATTGAGGGTTTCTTGCGTCCACCAACTGAACGAGACACGCGGATCGTTCCAAGACGCGCCACAATTGACGCCAGACCTCTAAGTTCTTTTCAAAGGGCGTGACTGTTGATGATGACTGTTGGCGCATCAATTCTTCTTCCTTGGCGGCAATTCCTCGACGCCAATCCAAAAAGGACTGACGTTCGTGGACCTCGAGCTCGGCCGAAGTAGTTTCTTTGGTCCAGTCGGGACGACGAGGGACACTCAATTCGCTGAATACAAAATTCCCCGTGCCAGACAAGTCTTCAAACTTGACAGACTTTGGTTTGTACGCGTATCCAGTGGGATCCAAGACGACTAGTTCTTCCTTTTCACTGTTGAACTCACGATTGGCCATGTCAGCTTGCAAGAGGAAGTCGTCGAGATCCTGCATCTCCAAGACGGATCGTGTCTTAGCCTCAGCCGCAATTTCATCGGATCCAATATTCTCAACGCCCCCATGCATGGTCATACCACCTTCACCACGGCGATTCTTTCCGTCGGCACGCGGTTTGTAGCGAACGCCTTGAGCGCGTAGGAGAGCCTTGCCCATTCCGGCGGCACGCTCATTCTTTCCAGGCTTGCCTTTACGGCTAGTTCCTTGATTGCGAGGCATAATGTCGTTTGTCCAATTATGTAGAAAGGTGTTTATAGCTAGTTGCTGCTTTGTTGAGGCGCTAGTGTTGCTGGAAGGGGGGCACGTTTCTCTCACAATCCCATTTCCTTTGAGAGGTTTTTTTCTTTTCTTTCAAAAAGTTCGATGGCTCACAAAAGTGTCCGTTGGCGGAAGGACGCAACTGTATAACTAGTGATAAGATTGTTTATGCAGCTTCCAAGCAGCCTTTACGCGGTCGTCTCTTCAATGCATTTTCCGCTGGAACAAAAAGAACAACACGACAGAAATTAAGTCATGTTGCAGTAAGGATACGACACACGACTGCTCGACCTCTGCTCAAAATATCCAACAACACCAAAGCAACAACAACATCCGAACAGCAACCATGACAGGAATCCAAAGCACAGGAAAAAGCCAGTCCATTCTCATTATTGGCGCCACAGGACGCACCGGCCTCGAAACCCTCCGTCACTTTGCCAAGCACCAGAGTAACCCAACCATCCATGCCTTTTGTCGTGACCCAACTAAGTTGGACACGGCCGACAAGGCCTTGTGCACCTCTATCTTCAAGGGCGATGCCCGCATTTCAGCTTATCTCGAGCGCACCCTCGCCGAGACCCGTGCCGAAGTGGTCGTTGTAAGCGTCGGCAATGGAGACTCTGGCAAGAAAAGCGACGTCCGCACCGCCTCGGCTAAGGCCTTGGTCGAAGTCTTGAAAAAACCGCAGTACCGTCGCGTCTATGCCGTCGTTGTTTCATCGGCAGGTGCCGGAAACTCCCGCATTATTGTCGGCGGTGGCCTTGGGAAGCTGATTTCGTTTCACCTTCGTAACGTCTTGGCCGATCACACTGGTCAGGAGGCCGCCTTCTACTCATTGCGTAACCGCACCACGGTCGTACGTGCCACGTACTTGACCGACAACAAAGCCACGGGCAAGCTCTCATACTTTGAGGATCGCGTCAAGTCGCCCACCATCAAGACTGATCGCGCCGACTTGGCCAACTGGATTGTGAAGGAAGTCTGCGGAGGAGCCTCTCCAGTCAGAGGCCGAGTCGTCAATGTTACAGGTGCCAAGTAAAGATCGCTCCCTCGAGCGCGTAGATAACAGAATATAGTAGAACCCATGTCAAATCATACACTCTGCGTGATTCCAATACCACTACTAGTGCAAGGCCGTCGACGCCACGATTCGATCGCACTCCTCAGCTCTGTCCAGTCGTTTTTTTCTCGTCAGCATCGGCTTGCACTTGAAACATGGTTGGCATCCACTCGACAATTCGCTGGAAATCTTGCGTGAGTTTCTGGCTGTCTTCGCTGACCAGCTGGACCCAGCCCGCATCACTTCGAATGTCCATGGTCGGTTCAATGTCCTCGTTTGGCGCAAACGTCTCGTAAATTTCCCAGTTCAAGACACTGGGCAACTCGTTCAGTTCTTCCAAGTGTTGGACCCCTGTCACACGGCCTGACACATAATTCACCAAGTGGACCATGCAGCCGGCAGCTCTCAAGACTGGCAGGTCGGGATACTGATCCCAGTCCTCATCGGTACCCAACAAGGCTGCCAGTGTCATATCCAAGGCATTGTAGCCAACGCAAGACATGGTAAGGGGCATAAAGTCCATGTTGTGTTGTCGACAATTAACTTCCACCAGAACCGGACCCGCTTCCACAGTAACAATCATTTCGTTGTGGCTCAATCCCCAGCAAACACCCAAGGCGGTCAAGGCCTGCGTAGCGTAGTCGCACGCAGCTTGCGCGTCGGGATCGTGCCTATAGTCCACCAAGGCGGTTCCAAAATACAAAAAGGCAGCGCCATTGGCTGGACGCTTGTCGTACCTCCAGACGGCAGCCACCTTGTGCTGTCCATTTCTGCTCACCATATCGACAGCGTACTCGACTCCCTGTAGATATTCTTGAACGAGAACTGTATCGTGCTGCTCCTTGGAGCCAAAGACTGACGTTGAGCAAATGTTGTGCCATGCCTCTTGGACTTGCGCTGCGTCTTTACACAAGTAGACTGACTCGGACGCCACGCCACGATATGGTTTGACCACGACACGACCACCAGCACCACCACTTTCCTCGTCGAGCAGTTCGTTTGCAAATTGCTGCGCTTGCTCGACCGTTTCACACAGTTGCTGTCGCGCCGTTGCGAGTCCAGCTCGACTGACGACTTGATTCATGAGAAACTTGTTGCGCCGCGCGTCCAACTGATCCGGCTGGTCGCGACACGCCACGGCCAGCTTGTGGCGAACCAGCTCGGCGTCGGCCAACCCCGAGTCGGATTCGCAATACACGGCCGTGACAATCTTGCCTCGCAAGTATTGATCGAGTTGGTCCCATTCTTCGTCGGTATCGGGCATGCGTGGATAGTCCGTCTCTGGATCTACCATCGCTAGATACGCCGACAGGTAGTGCGAAAGGAGCGGCACCACCGTCACGCCAGACATTTGGTCGGCTTGCATGCCCAAGTACACGCCGAGGTAGGGACAAAAGCCGTCCATGAGAATCAAGACGCGTTCTTCTTCTTCTTCTTTTACAGGCCCGGCTGCCACTTCGCTGCTGTCGTTGGCGTCGCTGCTGTCGTTGGCGTCGCTGCTGTCGTTGGCGTCGCTGCTGCTTCCCGCTCGTAGCTGCTGGTGTACCGGCGGATAGCCGGCAGTACCGAGAGCGGCACGACGGAACGGACGGCCGGCACCAAGGTTTCTGGCACCGCCAAAGAGAGCTTTTGTTTCGTCAAGCATGGACAAGGCGACGATCAGCTGCAACAGCAGTAGCCAGACGGCATTGGATGAGACTCGCATGGTGACTTGCGATGCCGATGCCGATGATTATTGTCGTTGGGTCGTTGTGTCGTTGTGTGTCAATTCTTGACATTCCTCTTCGCACGTCCACGAATTTCCACACAAACGTCACACCACGATCGTCCCTAATACCAGTACACTTTGTGTAAGCAGTTTTTTCTATGTAAGCACTTCTATTCTGTGTATGTATTCGTGAATGGATATCTTTCAGTCATGAATATTACGAAGAACGAAGACAAGTTCCACCTGCGACGAGATCGACGATGGCGTGGGAACCGTTCTTAACATTCCTTGCTTTTCTGAGTCGTCTGGTAGGAGCGGTGCACCGAGAATACAGCCCTGCTTTTGCCTCTTGTTTTGTCTTGAATGAGATCCGCCATTCAGCTCTCGAGAATAGCGTCGCGTCGAGCACGAACGCTCGACGGCTCGTCTGCGGCAACGACTTGCTCACAGGCGGCATTATCAACAACGGCATTCAGTACAACGTCGTTACCACACAGTGATCTTTCCGTGCGGGCAGCGCTACAATCCGTCGCTCCAATACTTCCCAACTGTGCAACTACGACTACAACTACAACGCTACCTACTGTTTTGTCGCAGACGCATCCTGCTACGAGATCCTTTTCTTCTTCGGCACGGCAACGACGACAGCAGCAGCAGCAGCAACGTAATCCCATCAAGAGTAGCAACCAACGACGAGCGGACAAGCGCTCAGATCATGCGTTTTGGTGCCGCCTTGTACAGCTGCTCGACCAAACGACGGTACCGGTGGGTTCCTTTACCGACGCGGAGTGGAACGATGCCGCACAGATTCTGGCGCATGGCACCCAAGGCGTCGTGACGGCAGACGTTATTCAGCACTCGTGGCAGCTTTTGGAACGCTGTGCGCAAGAACAACAACAACAACAAGCGACGCAAACTAACAAGAACAACAGCAACAGCACAACGAGTGCTTGGTTGCGAGACTCGCGCATTCTCAATCGCTTCGTGGCGCGCTGGAAGACGGTCGCCATCCAGCAAGCGGGCTTGTCATCAACAGCAGGGATTACTACTAATACTAATACTGCGGTAGTCCCAACGCCAGGTCAGCTCTCGCGGGGCCTCGAAGAGTGGCACTTGCCCGTTTCAATTGCCACGTTCAATATGATTTTCGACACGGCCGTGCATCTTTCTTCAGACAAGCTGCAAACGGCTGACACTCTCATGGCGTATCTGCAATCGACGCAGTTGCAACCAAATGTGGTGACTTGGAATCAGTACTTGCAGTGCACTCTGCGTCATTCGACTCGTTCATTTTCGACTGCAGTCGTGGAACAAATGAGAGGCATTTTTACAAGGATGCAGCAGACGGGAGTCGAGCCAGATGTGATTTCGTGGACGCTACTTTTGCAAGCGTGGGCCAACACTGGTGCGTCTACCAAAGCTGTCGAAGAAATGGAGGCTGTGCTGGAGCGCATGCTGGTAGCCGGTGTTGTCCCGGATGCGTTTGCGTGGACCACTGTTGTGAAGCATGTGGCCAAATCGGGTTCCGACGAGGCACCGGCCAAGATGGATCAACTGTTGGAGCGCATGGTACAAGCTGGTGTGCCGCCAAATGTGGTGACTTGGTCGCACGTGCTGTCGTATTGGGTAGGTCGGCAGTCTGGAGCGCCCGATCAGGCGGAAGGAGTATTGCAGCGCATGCAAGAGCAAGGGATTCGACCCAATGCCGTGATTTGGTCGCAGATTATAAAAGCGTGGGTGGAGAGTGATCTGGTAGAAGCACCAGCAAAGGTAGAAGCGATTGTGGAACGAATGAAAGCCAATGGGATACAACCCGACGTGGTGACATGGTCGCAGCTTGTCAAGGCGTGGGCTATCAGTGGATCTCCCGAGGCACCGACCAAAATGAATGCAATTTTGGAGCAAATGAAACAACAAGGCTGTCCACCCAACGATACTACGTGGAATCAGATGCTATCGTACTGGGCGTCCAGCGGTGCGGACGAAGCGCCGGTAAATGTGCAACACATTTTGAAACAAATGAACAGACCCGATGTTACATCGTTCACCATGGCCATTCAGGCGTGTTTGCGATCCGGCGAAACAGAACGTGTTGAAGACTTGCTGCAGCTCATGGCAGATGCTGGTATGCCGCCAACGACACGAACCTTCAACGAACTGTTGGCGGCTTGGTGTAAGAAGGGGGGAATGGAAGCAGTGGAAGAAGCGGAACACACGGTTGGACTCATGCGCGAACGATCCAAGTACGATGTGTCGGTTGCACCCGATATTTGGTCAGTTGGAATGTTGCTCGCGGTGTGGACAAGGTCGGGTGATCCAACGAAAGCAGTGGATCGAATTATAGAGATTTACCGGCAACTAGAGGATGGAGAGTTTGGATTCAAGCCTGATTATGTCATGTGCTCTACCGTTGTGTCGTTCTTGGCCAAGTCGGGACGACGAGACGCACTAGAACGGGCGGATGCGATTCTGCGGCGGTTTTTGGAGTCTCATGACGCCCGAATTGTGGAGGGACAGTACGATGTCTATGGGAGATTGGTTAGAGGGTGGGTTCAAAAGAAAGAACTGAGGCAGGCTGGCAGCCTCCTTCAACACTGGCAAAAGTTCCATACCAAAGGAAAGGTCGTTCCAGTCCCCGACTTTCACGTGTTTCGACTGTTGACGCTCGGATGGATCGAGTCGGGTGACTTGGAAAAAGCTGATGCTGTCTTTCGTCAGTGGCAGGTTCTTTTTACGGCGGGGCATTTGGCAGAAGGACCCAACAAAGAGACCTCGGCCAAGCTTGTTAATGGCTGGAGAAAGTTGAGTCGTTCCGGTAACCTTGCGCCTACTTGAGAATGCGAGCGTTAGACATCATATGGCTTCCTATTTTGCCATACTCCTATGCAAGCGCAATGCCTCGATCAGCACTTTGATCAATCGCAACTATTATAGACTAGACTATAGAACTCTATTCTTAGCTTTGGCATGTTTCTGTCAGCGGTATTGTCCCTGCTGTCTCCTCACTCTCTATATTGGACGCCCAACAGTATGTAGCGGGCCTGCATGTCTCTTATTTCTTCCCTCTCTTTTTTGTGGACGTCTTATTTGACGGCGTTGGCTTTGCCTTAGCTTGCGTGGCCTTACACGCTGTCTTGTACTTCGGCCAGTACTCGAGCTGATGGTCTCGACAGCAAAAGCCAATCGAGCGACAGCCCGAGCACAGCATGAGACCCGCTGTGACACCACAGACGGCGCATAACTCGGTTGGATCAGTAACTATCGTCTTCAACTCTTGATGCGACCCACCCGTTCCAATCGCAGATCCAAATCTATTAGAATCTCTATCGAAATTGGCAGCCCTGAGATATTCAGTGCTTCGCTTAGCGAGTGGCTGAGAAAGCGCTCCTTTCATAGCTCTACGGTGTGCCTCCATATCAAAGGTAAACGGGTTCGACATTCCTTGTTTGTTCTGCTTAGCACGCCATTCCTTGTTAACGATCGCCCACCATGAAGTCTTTGAGGGGTCACTAGCATCACTAGCATCTGATGGGTTCACCAGTTCTTTCACACTCTTGCAGTAGCGCAAAATACCACCCGAGTCGTCCGGAGGACATGCTCCTCGCCCAGAAGTAAGAATCGCAACTGAACCGCCAGATGGTGGTTCTTCTGACGAAGGCTCAACTTGAATTGTGTGCGACCACCAGCATCCAAAGTCCTGCACATACTGGAGTAAGCACGGAGAGTCGTCATCCCGTCCGTAGTACAAGTCGCCGATAAGAATAGTGTCTTCGTTGGCCAGCGCTCCGCCGATGTAGAGAGGCTGAAAAAACACGTTCAACGCGGTAGAACGATTCGGTCCGGTCCAGCATTCATCCTCTCGTGATTTCAATATCGACCTAGTTCGCTTTGATCGTTCCTCTTCTGTTTCGTCATTCGGGTTGACGTGCTCGCGAGCGACAATGCGACGAACGGTATAGGCGTGGAAGTTGGGCGTCCAACCAATTGCGGGGCAAAGGACCTGGTGGTGTAACTCCTGCAAGAAAAAAATAACCAAAGTGTTAAAGATACATCCGCAATGAAGAGCACCATCGCAGTATTCCACTTTGAACTTACAGCAATTGTGATATTGGGCGACACAAGAAGCTGGCGTTCCACCGGCGGCGATAGGTCGTCGAGAGTGACCTTCAGTTTAAGTCATTTGCTTGAAGTATGCACCGATTGTGATCTTCGGTCAATAAGAACTTTTTGCCAAGCATCAACTCGAGCCTGGTCCGACACCTGCATCTCTTTAATAAACTTTTCAAGAAATACTGCTTTTGTCTCTCCCGTTTCTCCATCCAATTTCGAGGCCCTCTGCCTGCCCAATCTAGGCAGTGATATGATGTTAGGAGTCTGTTCTGACCTATTGCCGCAATACTCCAGCAATGCCAAAGCACGCGATGAAATTGGGCCAGAGTATGTGTCGGTCGTCAGGCTGAGCTCTTGGCCATCGTCCGGCTCCTCCAGCGGACATTTCGGCGGCTTGCTCATATCGACTCGACCGGCCCACATACCAAGCACCTGAAAGGAACCGATTTCACCTGTATTGGTCAACATGCCTTCCAGGTCGAGCTTAGTCACTGGGTCAGCAAAGCGCAGATTCGTGGACTTTACCGACAGGACATGCCGATGCCCAGATTTGGATGAAAACGGATTAACGAAAACTTGGTATCGTCCAGATTCCAACCAAGGACCGCAACGTCCGACCAAATTATTCAGCTCTGGGCGAGCTGACTCTGCGACCGAGTATCAGCTCCTCATCGTCGTCTTGAACAGGCGCTTGGGATGAATCATAAAAATCATTCTCTGTGACATCCTGCAACCAATGTAGAGTAGAAGACCCAAGGAACATCGACGATATAAAATGAGGTCTCTCCCTGACATTCATGTCAACGAGCTTCCATGCCCAAGAATCTCCTGTAGTGGACTGTTCCATAAATTAAGGGCCTTTGCCGCTATGAATCTCCACTTCAAAAACACAGTTTGACGGTTCAGGCTGCTTGCTGTACTTGTACTTCTCTTCCGAAAGGTCATATCAATTAGCCACTGCCCATTGAGCTTGAGTAGTTTAAATGTTCATGATGCACGTCTTTACGTTCTGTGGAAAGCCATAGCCACCGCCAATCACTACTCGCGTGACATGATGATCGCCAGTCGAGACTTCAGCTGCAAAACTTTGGGCTAAAAAGATTGAGTGAGATACGCTATCAATGGACTAAGACTGACAAGCCAGCTCTGATTAGCACGTACCAATTGATATCAGGTCATCTCTAGTTGCTTGCAATCTAGACCAAACCATAGTATCCAGATTGAAGCGATAGAGGCGCCGCTGATACGGTATCAATAGCTCGTCAAAGTCGTCACCGTACATGTCTCTGTACAAGTCTGGATTGCTGAGTTTCCCATGCTTCGACTCCAGCTCCCTGTACCCTCACCACACTAGAATAGATGTTGGCTCGCTGTCTTCTCCACCTTGACACAAAGGTAACATGGTGTATTCTGACAAATCGTAAGGGTCATCTCCGACGCAACGCATTGTCTCCCACTTGCGGTCCTTCAGATCAAAACACTGAAACGCACGTAAGGATCGCTGATGCATTTTAACTTTTTTTTCGGGCGACAGGTAGGTCACACCACCAAAAATGTAGAGTTTGTCATGGTAGCCAAACATGCTGTGCAGTTTTCGTTCCAAGCTTCCAGTCGACGACAATTGCTTCCATTTACATGTTGCAAAGTCGAAACACCACAAACTGTTCAGAAAGGCATCAACCATGACGGATTCGCCACCATGTCTGTACAGTTTGTCCTTATAGACACAGGCGGTAAATTCTTCTGCCACTGGCGGCTTGGGCCCTTCAGTCTTGACAATACTCCATACCTTGGTCTGTAAATCCAGTTTGTAAAGCGGCATGTTGGGCGCCTGCCGAGTCGACTTACCACCGATTGAGTAAAGACAGCCCTTGTGAGTCACCACAGCATGGCTGGCACGCGGCCCCGGCGATGTTCCGGTAGTTTCGATTGAACTCCATGTTTTGGTATCCTAATCAAAGGCCCACAAAAGCTCAATCCTTGGATACATATCGTGAGCAAGGAAATCAAGTCCCCCATGTCGATAAAGCGTATTCCCATCGCGCGCCCAAGCATAGAATTGTAATCCAGGCGGCTGGGCATCATTTGATCGAAAGACATGCTGCTTCCAGAGAGAAATACGACTGTCGCTTCCCTCGACTCCATACACGGCCTCGACGAGTCGCTTCTCATCCAACAAGAGCTGGGTCCATTCCGGCATAACTTTCTCATTAGGCTTGGGCGGCTTGCCAATCAATCCCTGCAATGCCGACTCGGCCTGTGACAAATGACATAAAGCCCGTCGATAGTCAAGTTTTCGCTCGGCCTCTTGCATGCGCTGATAGTGCTCACCGACCACGCCAAACTTTTGGAGCGCGGTTACACCGTGACCTACCGTCAAGGCAAACATTTGCTCGAAATCACGCTCGGCCACGGGTCGCTGGAGCTTGACGTCAATCACCTGAGTGCGCTTGAGTTGTTTCATACCAGCTAGAATAGTAAGACACACCTCGCGCTCGACGCTGGCACCCGCCGATCGCAACAGGGCGACAATTTCCTGGCGATTGTTGCTCATGGCCGCCACCAAGGGAGTGGCGGGAAAGGGTCCGAGCTTACTCCCCGTCTTTTCCAGGTCTGCTCCATAGCTAATGAGTTCACGACAGGCATTTAAATGTCCACATTGAGCCGAGATGAACAAACCAGTGTTGCCGGTTGTCGACTTGGCCGCGTTTGGGTCGGCACCAGCGGCGAGCAACAATCGAATAATGCGAAGATTCCCAGGTTGACAGGCCATCCACAA
>Ga0307981_1001885_pt1 | contig 17899 bp, 7 predicted proteins | sample OrgLakmetagen987_FD_201849 | JGI IMG/M metagenome (GOLD analysis project Ga0307981, IMG submission 201849) | Saline water microbial communities from Organic Lake, Antarctica - #987 | ecosystem: Environmental > Aquatic > Non-marine Saline and Alkaline > Saline | place: Antarctica: Organic Lake... | reverse complement strand
ACCCCTTGGACAGAGATTGAATACCCAACTAAAACTAAACTCGACCTCAGAGATAAGGATCTTGTGGTGAAAGAGGGCGACAGCGCCAAGATCCTCATCGGTCTGTCCGGTATCGTTCCAGACACGGCGGAATTCTATCTCCGCACCGGCGACGGAGACCCTCGCGAAATAGAACTCGACGTCACCGACGGTAGCTGCGAATACACACTCGCCTCCGCCTCGCGTGACTTCAGCTACCGTATCAAAGCCGGGGACGCACGTAGCGACTGGTATAAGGTGACGGTGATCCCCGCACCGCGCATCCAGAATGTGCAGGTCGGACTCGAGTTTCCCAGCTACCTCGAGCGCGCGAACGAGACGGTCGAAGCGTTGACTCTGACCGTGCCACAGCAAACCAAGCTCCAATGGCAAATCACCCTCGACCGCCCCATCCGCGAGGCAATGCTCCACCGTGATGGCAAAGAACCGCTACCGCTACAAGTGACCAACGATGGCCGTCAGGTTGTCATTGAAGACGAAGCGGAAGCCTCACGAGGCTACAGTTTCTCGTGGGTAGAAGACGAACACGGATACGATTTCACCAGCCCGCGATATTACCTTCAGGTCGCCTCAGATCAAGCTCCGCGGGTCGAATTAACTGCACCCGAATCGAATCTTGTTGCAATGATAGGTCGCCCGCTCAGTCTTGCTGTTCGGGTCCAGGACGATCACGGCATTGGCTCAACAACCGTCGCCTATCGTGTGAATCAGCGTGAGAAAGTGGCCGTTGAATTCAAGCTCCCCTCTGAGAATGACCAGGGTGACCAGCCAATCGACTGGGACTACCGCAAGGCAATACCAGACCTGAAAATCGGCGACACTGTATCCTTCACGGTGGAAGTGAGCGACCGTTACCCAGGCGAGGACGGCCCACACATCGTTCGCTCGGACACACGCCGGATTACCTTCCTCTCCGAAAGAAATTATCTCAGACAAATCCAGAAGAAGAAAGACAGCCTGCTCTCACGCGTTCAAACGATCTACCGTCAGCAGCGTTCGGCATTTGATAGCGTGCGTATCCTTGAGCCAGGAGCCGACAGCTATTCGCAGATCTGCCAGGTCGAAGCGATCCGGCAAGAACTGGTGAGAGACCAACTCAAGGTGATCGCGTCAAAGGTAAAGATCTTGCTTGATGACCTCGCCGCAAATAACGTCTCCGATGCGCCACAGGGCAAGTCCCTTGAGCTCGTTCGTGCCGCCTTACTCGACATCGCGGAAACACACCTAGCCAACGCGGCGTCCCGCCTGCGGAACCAGGCCAGTGTGGCAACGGGCGATAAACAGAAATCACCCGACCCTTCATTCGCAGCACGTGCAGTCAATACCGCCGCCCGCGAATTAGGCAGCCTCGTCCTACTCCGATCCATCGATACGGCCCAGGAAGTCTACGCAAGAGAAGCTCGCATGCTGGCACAAGTCCAAGCGTCCCTGCGTTGGCGAACCGTCCAAGCCGAGACGGCCGAGGCGAAAACTTCTCTCTCCAAAGGACAAGATGAAATTGCAGAGTGGACTCATCGTCTGATCGCCGATCTTCAAAATGGAATGCTATATAACAAGCGCCCATTGGCAGTTCTCCGACTAGTCCAAAGTTTAAAGGGTTTGCAGACTCTCCAGACTGAAAAACGGATGCGTCAAGCTGCGGTATTAATCAAGCAAGGCCAAACCGATAAGGCGGAGAGCCTTCAGACCGAGTTGGTGACAACGTTGCTCGATGCAGAATTCAGTGTGCGCCTCACTGGGGCATACACGACACTGATCAAAACCCGAGATCAGATGCGTTTGCTTGGCAACGTCCAGACAATGCTCCGCGAACAATGTGCCGCCATGTCCGCTCAAGACTTTGAAGCACGCGGTGCAGAATCCGCAAAAGCCCAGAAGAATCTCCGCAAGCGCTTACTGACCTTGCTCTTGCCGACCGTTCCTGCGCCGAGGACCGAGATGCTTGATGAAACTTTCCCACAAGCGCCCCCGGTTCAAACCCTGTTGAAGGCCGCCGATCGCGCGATGGTGGGAGCGCTTAAGCAATTCGCTGCCGGCAAACAGGAAGCAGCCATCGCACAACAGCGTGAAGCAGAGCAGGCACTGACCAATCTGGCGGAACTCGTGGATCGGTGGTCCGCGGAAATGGGCATCCAGACACTAGGTCTAAGTACCATTGTCGCCGCAACAAGCGATCGCCTGGCGCTCATCGAGACATTCGAAGCGGAGCTGATCTCGCTACTTGTGAAAACAGATGCCGCGGCGGCGGAGGAGCAGAAAGTCAATGGCCTGGCTGATTCTCAACAACTACTGAGCAAGGAACTGGCCGCATTTATCAGCGACCTCATCAAACAAAATCAGTCGAATTCAGATCAAGATATCCCGCCGCTACTAAGCCGAATGAAACGCGCTGAACAAGCAATGACTAGTGCGATAACATCGCTGAAGGCGAATAACGCTGACGAAGCAATAGGCCACCAAGAGCAAGCCGCCGATATCCTTGCCGAGGCCTATGCGATCGTTACCGCACAAAACGAACAGCTCGGATTGCTACAAAGTTTACTTATGTTCCAGAGATCGGTCAGGTTTGCCAATGGCTATGTGGCCGACATCGTCGCCGAGCAACAGGACTTGATCAAGGCGACCAAAGCGTCGAAAGCAGACGACCTCTCAGGCCTACCACCGATGTTTGCCTTCCTGAGACGCTGTATGGATGATGTAGCACCTCTACTGGACCTAGCGGCCGCGAGAGTGGACGCCGGCACGCCGTTGCTCTTCGCTGCCACCGACCTAGAAGACGCTGTGGCTTCTCTAGAAGACGGCGACAAGCTCGACTCCCTCGATGCTCAAGACGTCGCAGCCGAAGCGCTTGGAAAAGTAAAGACGCTGGTCAAGGCGACGAAATCAGAGACAGGCTATATCGCGGAGATTATTGGATTTTTGCATGCCTCTGTCGCCGATACAGGCATGCTGGAATACCAGCAAGATGAGCTGAAGATTAAGACTCAGTCGGCCAAGCCAGATCAACTGAAAGCCATTGCAGAGGAGCAGCGCAAGTTGCTCGCCAAGGCAGAAAAAGAGGAAGAGCTCCTGCTGTCTATCACAGGGATGAAAACCTATCCCGAAGCTGCCAAACTGATACATAAAGCAATCACTCACTTGAACTCGCAAGACGCATCTGCCGCTGCCGAACAAATGAAGCTCGCGTTGTCAGCACTCAATCAGATAAGCAATTCTCAGCCCGCCAAACAGATCGCTAAAATACTCGCTGGATTGAAACCGAACGAGATGTCTGGCGAAAACTTTATGAGGGCTGCCGGAAATATGAAGCTCACGTCTGTGGCACTCAGTAATATGGGCTATATCAAGTCCGCCAAGCTGATGCGTGAAGTGCTCGCTCGACTGGAATCCAACGACGCTGCTGGCGCGGCAGAGCAGATGGAGCTCGCGCGAGCGGCACTCAAAGCGAACAGCGAATCCATATCGTCGGTGATCACCATGCTCCACGGGCTGCCGAATATGGATACCTTGCTCAAGTCCATTACCGATCCCGGCGTTCAGCGATTGCTTGATGTGCTGGTCGTCGCCAGTGCGCACAAGGAATTGTTCCGGGATACCAACGCCGCCAAGCAGCAAGATATCAAAGCCATGGCTGCGCGGCAAAGCGAACTCGCGACGCGGTGCCAGAAACTTTCCCAAGTAGGTAAACCGCACGCGATGCTCACTGCAGCCACTTTACAGCTTACTACTGCCGCCACTGCCATGCAGTTGTCTGGCCAAGACGAAACCAAACGCAGCCAGAAGTTGGCGATGCAAACGCTACGGCATTTCATCATCGAGCAGGCTCTGGTCTTGGATACTACCGCACCGCCGAGTTCTCCCGTCACGGATCCCCCCCCAAATTCTGATGGCCCGGGCAGTGACACCGATCCGGCATTTTCCGCTGGGTTTGCCGCCGACTTTGCGTCCGGTGAAAGGGCCAAAGACCAGCGAGCAGGTTGGGATGTTAGAGCCGACCGCAACCGAGCCGCACTCAATCAGAACTTCGCACGCGAGCTACCACTGGAATACCGCGGCTTGTTGAAAAACTACTATGAGAGGGTGGCAAAATGAATCTAATGAATAACCGCAGAATGAATATGATTAAGAACAGCAAACAGCGTTATCTCACCACTGTCCTATGCCTCGTCATAGCCAGCGTCATCACGAAGCCACTTGCCGCGCAGGAAAATTCTGCGGAGGCCGAGGCACCCGAGATGACCGAGCAGGCTGAAAAGGCCATCGACCGCGGCCTGAAATACCTGATCTCCAGCCAGAGTAAGGACGGCTCATGGTCTTCGAAGGACCCTGAAAAGGGTGGCGATGGTGCCTACGCGATCGCCGGCACTAGCCTCGGGCTGATGGCATTCATGGTCGAGGGCCACTTTCCCGGTTTCGGCCCCTACGGCAAAGCGTTGGATAAAGCGAAGGATTATCTCCTCAAAAGATCCAAGGATTCCCCAACAGGCTCCATGGGTGTGAAGATGTATGAAATCGGGCTGTACACCATCGCGATGTCCGAGCTTTGGGGAATGACCAGCGACCCTAAGGACAACAAAGAGATTCAAGTGGCGTTGGAGAAAGTCGTCGATGTCATCTTAAGATCGCAGAGCCCGCTGGGCGGCTGGCGATACGCGGCACGGCCCGATGCTGGGCAAGACACCTCGGTTACCGCGATGGTCTTTGTCTCACTCGCATCGGCACGCGAGGCGGGCGTCCTGGTGCCGGCCGAAACGATCGAAAGAGTGACCGGCTACCTCCGCGATCAGGCCTTCGACCCACAGCGGGGCGGCTTCGGCTACCAGGGCAAAGGCTACACAATCGCCTGTACTTCCGGGGGCGTTTATGCCGCCCAACTTGCTGGCAACCGCGACACTGAATGGGTTTTAGCAGCGCTCAACACACTTGAAAATGACCCTAAAATATTCTCTAGGAAAGACAATGGTAATTTCTACTATTCGCACTACTATGCTATGCAAGCGATGGTTCAAGCTGGAGAAGAACGCTACGCCAAGTGGTATCCAAAGATCCGTGACGCACTAATCACCTTGCAACAGCCCAATGGGTCGTGGAAGGAGAAGCCGCTGGATTACCCGCATAAAACACCCATGGCGATCATCATCCTAGGAACCCCGAACCGATATATCCCAGTTTACCAACGCTAAGGCACAAGAGTTCCAATGTTCACTAAACGAAAGAAAAAAATTAAATCTGAACGCCTGCTAAAATTCGGCTTGGCCCTTACTTTAGCTTTCGTTGCTCCAGTAACTGCGGACGAACCAAAGAGCGGTAAACACTTGTTCATCCTGTCAGGTCAATCGAATATGACCGGCACGGTCAAGGGAGCCTTCGCCACTCGTGTTGCCGAGCGTTTTGGCAAGGAGAATGCCGTCGTTGTAATGCATATGAAATCGGGCCGTGGCATCCGCTTCTGGGTCGCCGATTACGGACAGCCCACCGGTCGTGGTCTGACCGACAAGAAGATGAATTCTAATGGTAAGGAATACAAACCCCTAATCGAGGCCGCATTGGCCGCCACAAAAGATGAATCCTTTGACACAGTCAGCTTCATCTGGATGCAGGGCGAGTCAGACGCCAACAACCGCCTCTCCGAAGTGTATGAAGAAAGCTTCTTCAGGTTAATCAAAAAGCTCAAAAAGGATCTGGCTCGTGATGACCTGCACTTTGTGATAGGCCGTATTAACGACTATGCCCGGAGCAGGCCAAACAATGAGCACTGGCAAAGTGTCAGGGAGACTCAAGTCAAATTGGGCAAGACCCCAGGCAATGCCTGGGTTGATACAGATGATCTTAATGGCGGCGATGCAGACAAACCCGACGGTAACATCCATTTCCCAAAAAAAGGTGCCGCCATCCTTGGCCAGCGATTCGCTGACAAAGCCATCGAACTGATCACCAAACCCAACAAATAAGAGCACAAACCGTTGAAACAAAGCATTACCCGTCGTAACATTGAAAGAACTTGCAACCATGAATAAATTTTCTCGAACAATTATCACTCTGTTTCTTCTAGCCAGCGCGAGCGTGTTGTCATCGGGGCAGGACCAGGCGAGCTCAATCTCTAGCGACGAGATCGTCGCGCTTAATGTTAAGCTGACCAAAGCTGATAAGGCCGCGTCCTCGGCCAGAAAAAAACTCGCGATCCGGCGCGTGATCCGTGAGACCGAGGCGCTGATCAAAAAGCATCCAACCGCCCCCAACCGCTACGAAGCGCTAAACATCCTCTTCCGCACCCAACAGGTGCTGGTTAGCCTGGATGACTCGACGGCGAATCGCAAAGCCTTTCTCGCGACCTGTGAAAAGCTCGCCGCCGCGCCGAACGAATACGCGGCACTACGCCTCGATGCCGACCTCTTGCTGACGCAGACCAAGTCGGCACGGCAAGGAGCGGACTCCCACGCCCGCTCCGATGCGCTACGCCCCTTGGTCGAGCGCTACCGAGACACCGCCGTAGAGGCAAGGATCATCCGGATCGCCATGATTATGTCGCTGGAGTTCGGTAATACCAAGCTGGTCAATGACCTGCGCAATTTAGTTGCTGAGCGTTTCCCCGGCGATATAGACCTGATCAATTTTCAACGTGAAAAACTATCAGGTCAAGTATTTGGCGCACCGTTCATCGGCACCTTTCAGCGTGGCGATGGTAAGGCAGTGCATTTCCCCATGGACTTTCTTGGCACAACGACCGCAGTCTATTGTTGGTCGAAAGAAAACAACGGCATGGATGACCTCAAGACACTGGCAGCTGAATGGAAAAAAGCCAAGGTCGAACACAAGGCCGCTGGCCGGTTTCAGTTCGTCAGCATGAACATGGACGACCTGCCCGATGCGGGCGAATCGATCCTACGTGACATGGGGCTCGACTGGCAGGCGCTCAAAATGCCCAAAGGCAAAGACAATCCGATTTATCAAACGTATGTCAAAAGGGACACACCGACTATTCTGACCGTAAGTCCGACCGGGTATGTCGCGCTGTATCAATCAGGTGGACGAAGCAATAGAACTTATGAGCGTCGGCTGCAATCGATGATGGCCAAATCATGGGCCCAACCGCGTTACGCCAGCCAACTGCAGTCAATTTTCTCCGGTGAGTTTCTTGTGATGGATCCTCAGGCCGATTTCGATCCTGCCGCGCCGCCTGAATACAAGGCGATTTCCTATGGCGCTGCTGCGAAGCAAGACAAGTTGCCGCGCACAGCTGAGTCTGTTCCTGAGGACAAGCTCCGCGCAATCCAAGCTTACTTTATCGATCCGCCGCTGCGGTACCGCACGCCATACAGTCAGATCATTGCTAATTACGAAAAAGCCGACTCGCTGTGTCGTGCCGCGATCGCCGCACATCCCGAAGCCCCGGATCTCTGGATCGTACGCAACCGGCGTATCAGTGCTTTGATTGGCTTGTGGAAGATCCGTGGCGATCAAGAAGCATTCACCTCCGCGGTGGCAGAAGCGAAAGAAGCAATCGCGAGCAACTACCCACCAGGCACCGATGTGGTGGCGCGACTCTGTCTGGCAAGGCAAGCGCTCCGCGCGACCGATGCCGATCCCAAAGCGATCATTAAAAACTTCATTAAGGCAGGAGGTGGGCAGCAGGCGTCCGGCCATTCACTCACCGCGGCTTCGCTCCTCGCGCTAGATACCGGCGACCGGCTACTACACGATCAGTATCGCCGAACATTCTTAGACAAGCACGCCAACAACCCGATGATGTGGACGGTGACCGCCTTCCTAACGGACCGCTACCACCGCTACTGGCAGTATCACCCACCCTTTACGGCTGGATGGACATATGGCCGACGCCAAGGATACTTCCTCTCCATCGGCACACCGGAAGACGCGAAACGCACTTTCGAGACTGAGTTAAAGACACTTGATGGCGAGACGGTCAAGATCCCCGAGTCATCCGGCGACAAGTTGACTGTGATCTCGTTTGTCCCAACCGCTGCGGGCAATGGGTACTTAGAGCGTTACGCCACCTTCCTTGCGGGTCGGCCCTTTGAAGATGTGAACTTGATCGCAGCCGTCTTGGATGATGATGCCGAATCTGCAGGCAAGTTACTCGAAGAAAAGAAGAAGGGTAAGAGGTGGAAACCCGCCACCTTCCCAACACTGCTTGTGCCCGGCGGTATACAGAACCCACTCGTGCGCAAGCTCGGCATACTCGCCGAGGAGACAAAGCCCAATATCCTGATCCTCCGGCCTGATGGCAGCATCGTAGTAGCCCTGTCGGGGCTGTCGGCTTCCAAGGGTAACGTGCTACAGAACGTTATCGAGTCCTACGACGAGAAGCTAGTCGATAATACGCTGGCCCGAAAGGATCTCGATGAGGCCAAGCGATTGGCCTTTGCCCATGCTCCAGTGAAGCAGGTGCGCCCGGAGGGCGCACCTAAGAACTGGAAGCCCAAAAAGATCGGAGTCCCACACCTGCGCAGTCGGGCTAAGGTCTACCTTGCGATGGGGAAATTTGAGGCTGCCCAAGCGGACATTCAGGCGGTCTTCCTAAAGGTCAACAGCACAGCCGGATATATCAGCATGCGAACCGACGTACTGGAAGAGACCGAGGCACTCCAAGCCACCATTCTCACTGCCCTAAAAGAGGCTGAGTCAAAGTAATATTCAGCCATGGTAGCTCCCGGCTGTTTGAGCATCAGGAGAATCCACTGAGAAGAAACCCAAGATGACCTCACTGGCTATATTGATGATCGCCGGCAAAGCCATCGAGCTGATCAGCAAACAATAGACACCCGCTCAACGTTGGTAAAACTATAAACTATTACCCGTCGTATCATTGAAAGAACTTGCAACCATGAATAAATTTTCTCGAATAATTATCACTCTGTTTCTTATAGCCAGCACGAGCGTGTTGTCATCGGGGCAGGACCAGGCGGGCTCAATCTCTGGCGACGAAATCGTCGCGCTTAATGTTAAGCTGACCGAAGCCGATAAGGCCGCATCCTCGGCCAGAAAAAAACTCGCGATCCGGCGCGTGATCCGTGAAGGCGAAGCTCTGATCAAAAAACATCCATCCGCGCCTAACCGCTACAAAGTGCTCAGCATTCTCTTCCGTAGCCAACAGGGGCTGGTCAGCCTGGACGACTCCGCGGCGCATCGCAAAGCCTTTCTCGCGACCTGTGCAAAGCTCGCCGCCGCGCCGAAAGAATACGCGGCGCTACGCCTCGATGCCGACCTCTTGCTGTCGCAGACCAAGTCGGCACGGCAAGGAGCGGACTCCCACGCCCGCTCCGATGCGCTCCGCCCCTTGGTCGAGCGCTACCGAGACACCGAAGTCGAGGCAAGGGTCATCCGGATCGCCATGATCATGGCTCTGGAGTTCGGCAATACCAAGCTGCTCAATGATCTGCGCAAGGTCATCGCCCAGCGATTCCCGGGCGACATGGACCTGATCAATTTCCAGCGCGAGAAGCTGGCGGGCCAGGTGTTTGGCGCGCCATTCATCGGCACATTTCAGCGGGGCGATGGTACGACGGTGCGGTTCCCGATGGACTTTCTGGGCACCACAACAGCGATCTATTTCTGGTCGAAAGAAAATGACGGTGAAAAAGACCTCGAGGCACTGGCCACCGCATGGAAAAAGGCTAAGGTTGAGCACAAGGCCGCTGGCCGGTTCCAGTTCGTCAGTATGAACATGGACGATCTTCCCGATGCCGGGGAAAGCATTTTACGAGGGCTTGGACTCGACTGGCATGCTCTCAAAATGCCCAAAGGCAAAGACAATCCAATTTATAAAACTTATGTCAAAAGAAACACGCCGACCATTCTGACTGTGAGTCCAACTGGCTATGTCGCGCTGTATCAGTCTGCGGGGGGGGGCAAAAGAACCTATGAGCGTTGGCTGAAATCCATACAATCAATGCTATCGAGAGGATGGGCCAAAGCGCGCAACTCCAGCCAACTCCAATCGGTTTTTGCAGGCGAGTTCTTAGTAATAGATGCCCAAACAGATTTCGATCCCACCGCACCGCCTGAATACAAGGCGATTGCTTCGGGGGATGTCACCAAGCAAGCGAACTTGCCCCGCACCGTAGCATCTGTCCCCGAGGAAAAACTGCGCGCGATCCAGGCGTGCTTTATCAATCCGCCGCTTCGTTACCGCACGCCGCACGATGAGATACTTGCCAACTTCGAAAAAGCCGACGCACTCTGCCGCAAAGCAATCGCGGCACACCCGCAAGCTCCTGACCTGTGGATCGTGCGCAACCGACGCATCACTGCTTTGATGGGCATATGGAAGTCGCGCGCCGACGCCACTGCATTCACCGAAGCCGTAGCCGAGGCCAAACTTGCGCTTAAGGGCAAGTATCCGGCAGGCACCGATGTGGTGGCTCGACTTTGTTTGGCAAGGCAGGCGCTTCTATCGCCGGACGCCGATCCCAAAGCGACCATTAATAACTTCATCAAAGAAGCTGGGGGGGAAGCTGCCTCCGGCCCGTCGCTGGTAGCGGCCTCGCTGCTCGCACTGGATACAGGCGACCGCCTCCTGCACAAACAATACCGCAAAACTTTCTTAGATAAGCACGCCGACGACCCGACGATGTGGACGGCGACTGCGTTCCTGCTCGACCGCTATCATCGCTACTGGATGTACCATCCACCCTATACCGCCGGCTGGACCTTCGGTCGCCGCCAAGGGTATTTCCTTACCATCGGCACACCCGAAGACGCGCAGAGAACTTTCCAGGCCGAGTTCAAAACACTCGATGGCGAGACAACCAAAATCCCAGAATCCTCCGAGGGCAAATGGACCGTGATCTCATTTGTCCCCACCGCAACGGGCAATGGGTATATAGAGCGTTATTCCGCTTTCTTGGCAGCTCGGCCCTTTGATGATGTTAAACTAATCGCCGCCGTCTTGGATGATGATGCCGATTCGGCACGCAAGCTACTCGAAGAAAAGAAGAAGGATAAGAGGTGGAAACCCGCCACCTTCCCAACACTGCTCGTGCCAGGCGGCACACAGAACCCGATCGCCCGCCAAATCGGCATCCGCGGGGTGGATGTTATCCCTGACACACGCCCGAAAACGACGCTCCTCATCCTGCGCCCCGATGGTAGTATCGCCACAGTAATCTCAGGCTTGACGATGAGCTATGGCTATGGACCCGTCATCCAGAACGTCATCGAATGCCAAGACGAGAAAAACGTCGACGACGCACTCGCCCGCGGTGACCTCAAAGAAGCCAAGCGACTGGCCTTTGCCCATGCTCCGGTTAAGCAGGTGCCCCCAGAGGATGCTCCGAGACACTGGAAGCCCAAAAAGATCGGAGTCCCACACCTGCGTAGCCGGGCCAAGGTCTACCTTGCTATGGGGAAATTTGAAGCAGCCCATACGGACATTCAAGCGGTCTTCCTAAAGGTCAACATAGCAGCTGGCTATATCAGCATGCGAACCGACGAACTGGAAGAGACCGAAGCACTCAAAGACACCATTCTCACTGCCCTGAAAGAGGCAGAATCAAAGTAGTATTCGGCGATAATATCTCTCGGCTGTTTGAGCGGTGAGAGAATCCACTCAGAAGAAACCCAAGGTGGCCTCACTGGCCAATTGGTGATTGAGGTATGAGGTTTTTTGAGGGCCATAATTTCAGTACACATCCCCTATCCATCATATAATATACAACATTGAACGAAGCCTACCCATACACAGGCAGGCACTAGCCGAAGATCCTCTTGACAGCTAAGTTAAAGCGCAATAGCCGCCCCAGCTCAGATAAAAAGCAATTGAGTGAAAGAGGTCCGTGCTGCATCTCGTTTTAAGAAAGAGCGAGAGACTCGCATGAAAACCATATCACCTCTGAGCCTAATGGCGCTTAGTTGAGCTTATTTTGGTAAACTTTAAGACGCATTCTTTAGCGATAGCAACCTAGATTTGTAGCAGATTAGGTTGCACAATTAAGTTCGGCGATTAATTATGGAATTACGACATGGACCAGCAGCATGAAATAGACTTGTCGAAAGAGCAATGGAAGACACGACTGACGTTGGTTGACCGGGCGCGCGATCCCAGCGACAGCCAAGCCTGGGACGAATTTACCGACTATTATACGAGCTTTATTCGTATGGTGCTAATGCAGTTGCAAGCTCCACTGGATGACATCGAAGATCTTAGCCAAACCATCTTGGTGAAGTTATGGCAGAACCTGTTAACAGTGGAACTGGGCCGTGACCACGCCAGGTTCCGCACATGGCTGGGAAAAGTCATCCGCAATACCTTCTATACACATTGCAGCCAGGCTGCCTCTCGAAAACGCCGAGAGACCAACGCCGCCGTCGCCGACGTCGTGCCACCAGATATTGACGACATCATTGAAAGCGAGTGGCGGAAACACATCATTGCGCTGGTCATTGAACGCTTGAATGCTAGTTTCTCCGGCAAGGCCATGGAGGTTTTCACGATGACTCTCGATGGAAAGTCCGTTGATGATATCGCGTCGGCACTTGAGTTGACTAAGGACTCGGTCTACGTGCTGCGTAATCGTGTTCAGTCGCGCTTCCGCAAAGAAACAAGGCAATTACGCAGTTACCTAGAGTTTAACCAATGATGGCAGAATCGAGAGACCGAACCCAAGCCTTGAACAATCTGTTTGACGAAGCTTTTGAGGAGATTGATCCGGTAGCAGAATCGCCTCTTTACGGCCAGCTTTGTTCGCTTCAGGAGCGCTACGGTCAAGCTGAGCTGATTGCGGTTGGTGGCATGAAACGCATACTCAAGGTCCTCGATCGGCACGGTAATCGTCACGTCGCCATGGCTCGTTTGCATGAAGACGCAAGCGAGTTGCTCTTTGACCCATTTATTCGCGAAGCACGGCTGACCGCGCTGCTCGAGCACCCGAACGTCATCTCCGTTCACGATGTCGGCGTCGACATAGAGGGACAACCGTATTTCACCATGGATCTAAAAGTCGGTGATGGGCTCGATGTGGTATTGCAGAAGGCCCTCGCGGATGGAGGGTATCCGCTATCGGATCGACTCGATATCTTTCTCAAGGTTTGCGATGCGATCACCTACGCGCATTCGCGCGACGTCATCCATCTGGACTTGAAGCCGGCCAACATTCAGGTCGGTCATTATGGCGAAGTGTTGGTCTGTGACTGGGGCTTGGCAAAACTGATCGGCGGCACCGATGAGATCGATGATGACGTGTTGCTCAATCCCGATCTGTTGAGCGGTATGACGGTGTATGGTCAGGTTAAGGGAACTCCCGGCTATATGGCACCAGAGCAGATTCGCGGCGAAGACCGGGACAAGCGCACCGACGTCTACGCATTGGGCGGCCTACTTTACGCCGTGCTGACCTGTCGACCGCCCCTCGCGGGTGACACCGACACCATGCTACAGGCGGCAGTGTCCGGTAATATTGTGCCGCCAACCGAGCTCGGTAGCGACGTTCCCGAGAGCTTGAGCGCCGTGGTCATGAAAGCGATGGCGCTAGAACCGCTCGATCGCTATGCGTCGGTGAGTGACTTGATCACAGATGTCCGCGCGTTTCTTGGCGGTTTCTCTCCCATAGCCCATGAAAGTGGGCTGTCGACAGAGTTTTTGTTGTTCTATCGTCGAAATCGCGTCAGTTGCAAGCTGGCCGCTGCATTCGTGGCGATGGTGGTGGTGGTGACAGCCTTATTCGTCGACCGTCTCAGTGCCAAGCGCGTAGAGGCCGAGATGTTAGCGGCGCGTTTGCATGTGGGAAAGGAGGAGACCGAGACACTAGCAGCACGGTTGCGGGTGGAGAAGGAGGATTCTGAGACATTGCTTCGGGAGGTAGGATTACTGACCTCGGCGCTTCCCATCGATTTGGTCGCCACTGGCGATCAGTTTAGCCATAACTTTTTTTATCAACTACCATTGGTGTCTTATGAACTGTCGATACGTTCCCTGAACGACATGATTCTTAACCAGCCGGAGCGCGCCGATGAGGCGCGCGTACAGCTTGCTTATCTTTACTTCATAAGCGCAGAGTTCGCTAAGGCGAAGCCGTATTTTGAGATCAAGCCCACGCGTATGCACGGGCTTGTCAGGGTAAATGAGGCGTTGGTTAAATCGTTTGATCCGGATAAGCATAAGACCTCGGCAACCCAGCTGGCCGGGATCATTGAGACGATGCAGTCGATGAACCGACGCTGGATGTCAGAAAAGATCATCTCCTACGACTACGCATCGTTGGGATATCGGGAGGGGTATGGACTGGCTGTCAAGGCAATGTTTGGCGATCATGCGCACTGCTTCAACTACGAGACAGAGACTCAGACACTGACGATCGATGGAGGCGACGAGTCTTTCTCTCTGCGAACGAGAGGGGGGCAAAGTCCGCTGCGGTTTCTGCCGATAAAGCGCTTAATTCTTATCGATACTGTGATTTCGGACAGCTCGGAAATCGCCGACCTAAAGATGCTTGAGGTGGCTGATTTGCGCGGCAGTCAAATCAGCTCAATAGGAGATTTAAATATGTTTCCGCGACTAAAAACGCTAATTGTTCGGCCTGACCAACTATCTCAAGAAGAGAAGAACAGACTGCGACCGCAGGTTAGCATTGAATAACGAGGTTCTGTCAAGCCGTCGACGGCCTCCATATGAAAGGGCAGGAATACCCTTGCTTCCAGCGAATCCCCCAATCAAAGACGAACCGAACCTGAACTGGTTCAACCAGGAAAGAGACCCCACCAGCGCTGAGTCTGAGTGCTACGACCAAAGCCCGTATTGGAGGCCCGTAGAAATCTCGTCTGAAGCGGCTCGAGAACAACAGCTGCCAGAATAGCCCTTTGACAAAGCGGCTTGGGAAACTGCGTTCACGAGCCTCAAATAAGACAACGAATCGACTGTGAAGAAGCTCTTTTTGCCCCCCAAAGTGTCTTATCCTCAACATATTTTCCACTTTCACCGATTCCCCCCTTGACTGACCACAGCCCACTTGCCAATATCCACTCGTTTAAACCCCTCTCCCCCCCCCGTAACCCTCTATCTCCACAACAACGTCCTCAGGGACCCAACTAAAAAAGCCACGCCCGACAACTCGCTGAACCAGTCTGTGATTACTGACCATTGCCAATGAAACTCCTGAGCCTCCTGCTATTGTTAAGTTTGTCCCACGCCTGGTCAGCCGACGACACACCTAACATCGTATTCGTCTTGGTCGACGACATGGGCTATGGAGATCTGGCGGCGCACGGTAATCGGTTGATTCACACACCGCATATGGATCGCATTCATCATGAGAGTGTGCGTTTCACGAACTTTTGTGTGAGCCCATCCTGCGCGCCGACAAGGGCGACTTTGATGTCGGGCAAGCATGAGTTCAAGGTCGATGTCTCGCACACCATCCTAGGACGCAATGTCTTGAACCTGCAATCTCAGACGGTTGCCAATGTCTTGAAATCGGGTGGCTACACGACGGGCATGTTTGGCAAATGGCATTTAGGGATTCAAGACAGCTACCGACCGGACAAGCGCGGCTTCGATGTCGCACTAACGGATGTGGACGATAGTCAGAAGCACCATTATGATCCGACCTTGCAGCGCAATGGGGTGGAGGAAAAACATCAGGGATACCGTACGGATATCTTTTTTAACCAGGCAATGGATTTTATTGAATCCAATCAGAACAAAAAGTTCTTCTGCTATATCCCCACATATTCGCCGCATAGCCCGTTGATTGTGCCTGAGCGATATTCGAAGCGCTACGAAGGCAATCCGAATAAGAATTTCCTCGGTATGGTCACGAATGTAGACGAGAATATCGGCCGCCTTCGCCGCAAGATCGAGCAACTGGGACTGACGGACAAAACAGTGTTTATATTAATGAACGATAACGGCGGCACATGGGGTGTTGATGTCCACAATGCCGGAATGCGCGGGCGCAAGGGTAGTGCTTTGTATGGTGGTATCAGAGCCCTCTCATTTTGGTCATGGCCCGGCAAGTGGAAGCCCGTTGAAAGAGAACAAATGACTGGCCATGTCGATTTTTTGCCGACCATCGCTGAGATCGCGGGTGTGAAGCTCGAGGACGGTTTAAAACAGAGCCTCGACGGAGTGAGTTTGATGTCGCTCATAGATGGAAAGGCCGTGCAATCGGATGCTGCCGAGATTTTAAAAGTAAATGACCGTATGTTAGTCGCTCATCGGGCCCGTTGGTCAGATGTCCCGGGGAGAACCGCAGCACAAAATATTCAAGACCACAAATACGCCTATTGCTGTGTGCGCTGGAAACATTACCTACTGCTGCGTGTGCAACCCTGCAGCAGTAAAGAATGCAGTACCTGCCAGAAAATTCATAATCGATGTAAGGACACCTCCGCGCGCGGTCGTCCATACACGAATAACATCAAACATTACATGGCTCCCGAAAATAAATGGAAGCTCTACGATCTCAACAACGACCTTTTTCAAACGAAAGATATCGCCGCTCAGCAACCCGTGATCGTCCAGAAAATGGCCGGCCATTACGAACAATGGTGGATGGATTCCTGGATGCGTTGATTTTTGAATTCAAAGCCGCGCGCAGAGACGCAAAGTTCTTTGATGAGATCGTTGAAACCTCTTCAAAAAAAAGCAGGATTTCCCGAAGAATAATTAATTATCTATTCGACAGGTGGAGATAGGGGGGGGGATGCATGCCAACTTTAGAACAAATGCTGATTTTTCCTCGGAAGGAGAGGATCGGCTAGCGGTCTAAGATAAAAAACAGAGCCACTAAGGGCCAGACTTTCTGAGACCCCAAACATCAGCCCACTTCCCTGCTTTGGGAGTGCGAATAAAAATGCCAGACATATAGTGATAGGGAAGTCGGGAGGTCGTAGCCCTTAATTAAACCTAAGGAGCAAACAAGTCCATGAATTGTGAATTGACAGAGAACAGCCTCTGGCCGACTCCGACCCACTCAAACCCACGTAGGAAGATTTTTTGTATTCTGAAAAAAATATAAAAGGCTGTTTAGAACAGCAGAATCGTCTCAGTATAGGGGATAGGTAACAGTTTGCAAGAACGCAGCTGGATCGAACCAACTGATCGTGGCTGCTATGGCCGCGGTTAAACACTCTCTCAATAACCAATAAATCAACTTTATGAGTAATACAACTGATGACGTAAAAGCCGTGGAACAACTCGGCATCGCAAGAGATGGTGTAGTCAAAGAACTACGCAAAGTGATCGTAGGCATGGAAGATGTCATCGATGAAATGATGATCGCAGTTTTTGCACAAGGCCACTGTCTCCTCGTCGGTGTCCCCGGCTTGGCAAAGACGCTACTTGTTAGTTCACTAGCAGATGCTCTTTCGCTTTCCTTTAAAAGAATCCAGTTCACCCCCGACCTGATGCCTTCTGACATCACCGGAACCGAGCTGCTTCAGGAAGACCCTGAGACTCACGCCCGTCAGTTCAAGTTCATGCAAGGTCCCGTCTTCACGAACCTTCTCCTTGCCGACGAGATTAACAGAACTCCACCTAAGACCCAGGCAGCCCTTCTCGAGGCGATGCAGGAAAAAAGGGTCTCTTCCGGTGGTGTCGAATACAAACTCGACAAGCCATTCTTCGTCCTCGCTACCCAAAACCCGATTGAGCAAGAAGGCACCTACCCGCTCCCAGAAGCCCAGCTTGACCGATTCCTCTTCAACATAGTCGTCAAGTATCCGAGCCGTGAAGAAGAGCTCGGCATCATGAAGAATGTCACCAGTGACAATCAGCCCAAAATCGACAAAGTCCTCGATGGTTCCGCGATCCTTGAGTTCCAGCACCTCGTGCGCCGCATCCCAGTAGCTGATCACATTTTTGAATACGCAGCATCCCTCATCCGCGCCACCCGCCCTGAGGAAA
>Ga0307981_1001884_pt1 | contig 17899 bp, 15 predicted proteins | sample OrgLakmetagen987_FD_201849 | JGI IMG/M metagenome (GOLD analysis project Ga0307981, IMG submission 201849) | Saline water microbial communities from Organic Lake, Antarctica - #987 | ecosystem: Environmental > Aquatic > Non-marine Saline and Alkaline > Saline | place: Antarctica: Organic Lake... | reverse complement strand
GCGGCATGCTGACGCAGTGTTGGGGCAAGTAAAATTCGACCGCTCTTATCCATTTCGCCTTCACTGGCATAGCCTAAGAGCAGGCGCAATAAACGCCGTTCGTGTGGATTTGTAGATGAGAGTTTGCGGAGTTTTAATTCGATTTCTTCCCATTCGGGAAGTGGGTAAAGTAGCAAGCAGTTTTGTGAAATATCAATGGTGCAGACCAGTTGTCCCTGGCAATCAAGCATGAGCGCATCTCGATACTTCGTCGGTATCGTTAGCCTGCCTTTACTGTCAAGATTGATTGCGTTAGCGCCGCGGAACATATTCCCCTAGCCTATAGTTCTTGTTAGTAGCTTATTGTTTTTTTTATTAGCTGGTTACACCTGATAAAAACCCTTTTTCGCCACTTTTACCCACTTTTTGACAGTTTAGGTAGCTAACACCCCACCTGTCAAGCTTTTATACAAATAAAAACGATGTAATGAGGCCAATAAATATAAGGCCTGTACGGACATACAGGCATAAAAAAAGCTGCTTCGGCATGAGCCCAAGCAGCTTTGGTTTACAATACAGTTAGTTAGGCAGAAACTTCAGGTGCGGCTTCTTCTGGAGCACCTTGATTAATCTGCATTGACTGAATTGGCTTATCAGTTTTGTTCGACAACTCAACTAAACGGTTTAACTGGCCTAGTGACAGCATCATTGAATAAGCAGCGCCTAAGTAACCCGCTTTATGCATCGCAAGGACTTTTTCGTCGTCTAAGTCGAGTAAGCGTTTTTCATTTATTGACAAGATACCAGTAACGTTGCGCGCTTCACCTGATTTATAATTAACGCGTACTTGGATTTCTTCCAATAAATCAAGTTCTTGTAATTGCTTGATGAAGCGCTGATTTTGCACTTCACTATTGGCAAGCTCGGCTAAAAACTGTTGACGGCTTTTCAAAAACTCAGTCGGCTCACCTTCAGCGGTAAATATGGCTTGGCCTTCATCACCTTTAGCAAAAATGTCACTTTCTTCATCAATAAACACACCAAGCTTGTCACCGTCAGGTCTAATATCAAAAGGGTAACGTTGAATATTTAGAGGAATGTGAGGCCCTTGCCACTTCTCGTCTGCATAGTATAAATTACTACCTTGCTCAAGTCCCAACATAGCGACGGTGTGAATGTTTTTAGTATTTGGGTCTTCTATTAGCACTAAGGGCATAGAGCCTGAAAGCTGAGCAAACTCTCTAATAGTTGCTGCTGCAAGATGTGTATTGCTAGCGTATGCAAAGTTAGCTTTTGGGAGCACTTTTAAATCGCTATGTTTTGTTTTATCGAGCGGAATGTAGTTTATAGCCATTGATTACTTCTCTTTTATTATAATGAGCGCCAATCTAGTTCATTGGCACTAACGCTGCGCACAGCGCTCTTGTATGGTTGACCTATTTCAAAGATAAGTCAGCGGAAAAAAACGCCGTTATTATGGCCGAAACCGCCAGCAATGTCACCCGTTAAGCCATAATTTATAAGCCCTGTAGCACTTTATTTTTACAGTTCTGCAACAAAGTATTAAGAGACATTAGCGAGTCAATTACCGCGACAATTGAATGACACCGGCGTATAGTGATAAATTACAGAGACTTAGCGAGTAAAGTATATTCATACTCGCCTAACACCCTGCTTACTCTACCTAGTTAATCATAAATAAAAAAACTGAATGGGAAACCTCATGTCATTACCTAGAATCATTAAAACCGCTAGTATTAGCATTTTAGCCCTCACATCACTTAATGCGCTGGCCTTGGCGCCAAACGAAAGTGCTGAGCAAGCCGCCGCACGAATTGTGAAAGAGAACATTATTGTTGATGGCCATGTCGACGTACCTTATCGAGTCGAAAGTAACTGGGTCGATGTCACACGTGCTACCAATGGCGGTGATTTTGATTACCCTCGCGCTGTAGAAGGGGGCTTAGATGCTCCTTTTATGTCTATTTATATTCCAGCGAGCCTAGATAACTCAGCTGCCTCCACCAAACTAGCGCACAGATTGATTGATTCTGTTGAGGCCATCGTTGGGCGCGCCCCCGACAAGTTTGCGCTTGCTCACAGTGTTGCCGATATTGAGCTTAACTTTAAGAGCGGTCTTATTTCACTGCCTATGGGCATGGAAAATGGTTCACCGGTACAAGGTAGCCTCGAGACGCTAAGAGTCTTTTATGAGCGCGGCATTCGATATATAACGTTAGCGCACTCGCAGTCTAATCATATCAGTGACTCTTCTTATGATTTGCGCAGACAGTGGAAAGGCTTAAGCCCTTTTGGTAAGGACATGGTCAAAGAAATGAATAAGCTTGGAATTATTGTCGATATTTCTCATGTTTCAGATGCTGCTTTTTACCAAGCGGTGGAAATTAGCGAGGCCCCAGTAATCGCATCACACTCATCATTACGTCGCTTCACGCCTGGTTTTGAGCGTAATATGAGCGAAGACATGCTTAAGAAGTTGGCTGAAAACGAGGGCGTAATCATGATTAACTTTGGCTCAGGCTTTGTGAGCCCTGTAGCGCGCAGCTGGCGTGACAGACTTGGTGAGCAACGCCAAGCGCTGATTGATGCTCACGGCGAAGACAGCCAAGAAGTAACTGACTTTAATGCTAAATATTTAGACCAAAATCCTTATCCATTTGCGACCTTAGAAATGGTCTTGGACCATATTGATTTTGTTCGCGACTTAATCGGCATAGACTATATCGGAATAGGTTCTGACTACGATGGCGTAGGTGACTCTTTGCCAGTAGGTTTAAAAGATGTTTCCAGCTTTCCAAACTTAGTGAAAGGTTTAATAGACCGTGGCTATAGTGAAGACGACATCAAAAAGATATTAAATGAAAATGTTATGCGTGTTTGGCGTAAAGTAGAAGAAGTTGCGGCTAATAGTTAGTTAAGCAACTGAACTTCTTGGATGTCAGTGTCTAGTGTTTTGTTTTCTACCACACTGGCATCTTCAATATGCTCGCCCTTAATCTTGGTATGCTCTTGCATATAGTGACTTAATACTTGCAGCATACCTCTATGCAGTGGATTTGCCTCTGGCGTGGCGCAAAGTTCTAAAGGGTTCACCCTAGAATGATCAAATTTCACACCCATCATTTGTACTGAGCTAAGCACTAAATTCGCATGGCAAACACCAAAGCTTTCATCAATTTTGAACTCAGTATGATCTCCTGGCATGGTGGCGAGCAAGCTCTCAACCCCTTCATATAAAGTAGTCAAATCTGCTAATGAGTGCGCCGCAAAAATAGGTTTTGACACTGTATTTTCCTCGAGTAATGCCCTTACTTCTTCAATTACATCCATTAGCATTAGCGCCGAGTAGCTAGCCACTTTAGGGTATTTGTAAGGGTTGGGACCGTCGGTGCTATACTCGCCGTCAAACCATGCGGCTATAGTCTTTATACCCCAAATGCTTGCCATGGTTTCAGCACTTGAGCTTAGTTGAAATGCACCTGAAAATAGCAATAAGCCTTGCGCGCTATCAGGGTGGTTCAATAAGTGATGAGCAGCCAATACGCCACCGGTCGAAAAACCACCCATAAAGACTTGTTCGTTGGTGGTATGCGCTAATGCTACAACCTCATCGACGTGAGCAAGCCAGCGCTGCTTTAATAAAGGGTCTTGCATATCAGCGTCAGCTTCTAACTTACCATGGCCTGGGGTGAGTGGCACAATGACTAAATATCCCTGACGATAAAGATGCTCAGCAATCGATTTTAAGTAAAATGGAGAGTCGCTCAAACCATGAAATAAAACGACCGTTGCTTTTGCATTAGCAGGTATCAAAATAAAAGGCGCATTACCTTCATTTTTTAACACTGAGGAGCAAATTTTGATTTCAAAAGGTTGTTGTGTCTTACAAGGTGAAACACGCCCTAATTCAGTCTCGTAGAATCCTGAAAAAGAAGCGCGCAATTCATTTACATTGAATCCATTTGTATTAATTTTGCTGATGTTGGGTACTCCAACATCAGCAAAAGAGGAGTGTGACAACACGCACAACATTAAACATACACTTAAACACCTAATTGCTCGATGAAACTGCAAGCGCATATGAGCACTCTCCATTAATCCTTTACCAATAATGTCAGCTAGTTTACTTGAAAAACGACTCCAAGTCGTCATTGCCGCCTATGTGTTTTCCTCCAATAAATACTTGTGGCACTGTGTCACGACCCGTCACAGCTTTTAATGAAGCGAGTGTTGCGCCTTTACCCAGAACAATTTCTTCATAATCACAGCCCTTCTCAGTTAATAAGGCCTTGGCTCTTGCACAAAAGGTACAACCGGGTTTAGTGAATAAAGTGACTTCTTGCGGGGCTACAGCCTCTGGGTCTAAGTATTTAAGCATGGTATCGGCATCTGAGACTTCAAATGGGTCACCCGGCACATTGGGCTCAATAAACATCTTCTCAATGACACCGTTATTCACAAGCATGGAATAACGCCATGAACGCTTGCCAAAGCCCAGATCGTTTTTGTCTACCAGCATCCCCATAGCCTGAGTAAAATCGCCATTACCATCTGGCACAACCGTAATGTTTGCCGCTTCTTGGTCTGCTAACCATGCGTTCATTACAAAGGTATCGTTAACCGACACACAACATATTTGGTCAACTCCTTTTTGCTTGAAAACGCCCGCTAATTGGTTGAATCTGGGTAAATGCGTTGATGAGCAGGTAGGAGTAAATGCGCCTGGCAATGAAAAAACAACCACTTTCTTGTTATCAAATATTTCTTTACTTGAAAGTGTCTTCCAATCATCCCCAACTCTTATTGGCCAATTTACCTCTGGTACGTGTTTACCCTCTTGATTATTTAATTCAATTACGTTGCTCATGGTGTTTCCTTGTTGGCTTAGGTTATGCGTACATATTAATAGGTATGAACAGATAATCTAGTCTGTTAGCAATTTTTTGTTATCTTCTGTCATCAGTACGTTTATATCATGTTGTTGTATAAGCAGGCTCAGCTATACCATGTTGCAGCAAATGGGCCTAAAGGAGTTCATATGATTATTTTAGTTGGCGGAGAAAAAGGCGGAAGCGGCAAAAGCTGTTTGGCGCAAAATCTAGCCGTACATTTAGTGACAGAACAAAAGGCCTCATTATTGATGGTTGATTGTGACCCGCAGCGCACAACCTCCGATTGGATTCAAGAGCGCAATAGCCAACCACAGCTTGCAAGCATTAATTGCGTGCAGCTTTATGGCAAAATCAGAAACGAATTACTCAGCTTCGAACAACACTACGACTACGTGATTGTTGATTGCGGTGGCCAAGATAACTTGGCACTACGTTCATCTTTGTCGGTCGCTGATCTAGCGCTACTGCCTTTGCGTCCGAAGAGAAGAGATTTGAAAACCGTTGTGCATATGGAAGATTTGCTGAGCACATGCCGCATGGTCAACCCTAAAATGCACGCGACTTTTGTCATTACCCAATGTCCATCGCTACCTAATCAGGCCTATCGCATATTAGAAGCAAAAGAAGTGTGTAATTCATTTGGGATCCACACTTTAAATGGCGTGACCTACGCAAGAAATATCTACGACGATAGTGAAGAAGATGGTTTGTCGGTGATTGAGCGAGATCCAACGGGAAAAGCTGCTAATGAATTACGTGGCGTATTTAACGAACTAATCATATCAGCAGGAGCAAAAGCCAATGAGCCTACGCGATCTCAAAAAGTCTACGCCATTAAGTAATGAGAGCGAAGGACCTGTTGATTTAGAGAGTTTCATCGAAGGTGCCCATACTTATGCATATGGGCTGAATCAACAAAAACCCGAGCTAAATACAGCCAGTAAGACTAAAAACGCAACATTTTCTTTAACGCTTGATAGTGCCCATGAATTGATGTGCATTAGTAAAAGAACCGGTATTTGTAAATCAAGACTTTTGCGACTGCTTGTGCATGACCAATATTACAGCGATGATCAATGGTTATTCGGTCAGCTGATTAAATAGTCATAGCACGTCGTCTCAGTCGATGGTTTTAACCGTGCAATAAAAACTCAGGCTTTCGCTAAGCCTGAGTTTTCAGATCATCCAACCGATACTTATCAATCAACGAGTATAATGTCGGGCGAGTAACCCCAAGTAAATCAGCTGCTTTTGAGATGTTCTGCTCTGCTAGATGGTATGCTTGTCGTATCGCCTTACTTTCAGCCACTTCTCTGACTTCACGCAAATTGAAAACTCGTTGTTCAAGTTCATCTAAGTTCGTCAGTGCTAACTCATCGACTTGAATCATTTGCCCTTCTGCTAGCACCACTGCAGATTTCAGCTTGTTTTGTAGCTCTCGAATATTACCAGGCCATGTGTAAGCAAGCATCGCTTGGATAGCATCATCACTGAAGCCTTTCACTTTAGCCGAATACTCTTCGCGATATTGTTTTAAAAAGGTCTTAGCCAACAAAATTACGTCGTCATCTCGGTCCCGCAATGGCGGAATAAGGATACTAATTTCGCCAATTCGATAGAATAAATCCTCTCTAAAACTGTCGTTAGCTACCATTGCCTGTAGATCGCGATGAGTTGCGCACAACACTCTTACGTCAACCGCTATTTCACTACGCCCACCTACACGCTCAATCACTCGCTCTTGTAAAAAGCGAAGCATTTTAGCTTGTAAACCAAGCGGCATATCGCCAATTTCATCTAAAAATAAGGTACCGCCCTGAGCAGTTTCAATTTTTCCTAAGGTAGTTTTATTTGCGCCTGTAAAAGCTCCTTTCTCATAGCCAAATAATTCACTTTCGAGCAGGTTTTCAGGAATAGAGGCACAATTGATGGCAACAAAAGGTTTGTTTTTACGCAAGCTGTGCTCATGGATGCTACGAGCAAAAACCTCTTTCCCTGTGCCACTTTCGCCCAGAAGCAGAGTACTTATATCGGTTTGAGCAATTTTTTCGGCTTTACGGCTCGCACCCTGTATAGAGCTACTGTTGCCAATAATACGACCCATTGCAGTATTAGCTTTCGCTAACATCATATTCTCTTTTTCAAGACTAGCTAAATTGAGCGCACGATGAATAATAAGGTTAATGGTATCGGTATCGATGGGTTTTTGATAATAATCATAAGCACCAAAAGCGATAGCTTTTAATGCATTTTCTTTGTCGTCGTTTCCGGTCACTACAATGACTTTGGTACCCGGCGCCAGAGTAAGTATTTCTTTGAGTGCAAGTAAACCCTCGGAAGCATTCGCTGGATCTGGCGGTAAGCCTAAATCGAGTGTGACAACGCTTGGTTCAAAACGACGAAGCTGCGTAATGGCAGAGGGCCGGTCATCGGCAAACACCACTTCAACTCCGTTGAGTGCCCATTTCAGCTGTTTTTGAATGCCTAAATCATCATCGACAACTAGTATTCTCTCCATGTTATTCACTCCTCTCCTTCAACGGGTACTGCTTTGGGTAGTTCAATTGGAAGGTGCACAATGAACTGAGTTCCTTTGCCTTCTTCACTAGTGACCTCAATTGTGCCACCTGACTCTTCAACAAATTGCTTAGCATCGTATGCACCTATTCCCATTCCTGCATTGCCTTTCGTGGTATCAAAGGGAGTAAATAAGCGATGTTTGATAAAGTCTTCGGTCATGCCGACACCATCGTCAACGATACTGATGAGGACTTGCTGGCCATCTACATGGGCGCTGACCTCAACTTTACCGTCCTCATTGCAAGCTTGCTGGGCATTACTGATTAGATGATACATGACATTGCTGAATTTTTCGGCATCTATTTTTATCTCTATGCTGTCAGGCGCTGTAAATGTGGGAAGAGGATTCAGCGCGCGACATTTACTATCAATTAGCGTCGCTATAAGCGCCACTATATCGTTGGACGCAGATTTTTGATTAGTTTCAATCTTTTTGTTGGTGAGTTGCTTGAGCATTTTCTCCATACGCTCTTGTGTGTATGTGAGCGTTTCGAAAGTGTCATCAATAAATTCGGGATTATCTTTATGTTGCTGAGCATTTGATAAGATTAAGTTAATTTGCGCCAGCACATTTTTAAGATCATGCACAACAAACGCAGACATTCTGTTGAACGCCGCAAACTGGGCATTTTCTGCCAAGGCTCTGGAGCTTTCAGCGTGAAAGATAAAGTTTGCGATTTGGTCTGTGAGCGCGCTGAGGTAGTCTCTTAGCTCCCAGTTTAAGCTTTTAGCATCCGGCTCTAATGCTCGCATGAACACCATTCCCCAAAGTGTGTCATGTTGGTAAATAGGAATCGCAATCTGATACTCAAAACCTCGCATAAATGCTTGACGGTTTTTCATAGCATCATATAAGTCGGGTTTGACCTTCAGCTCATCAAAATCGATAATCCAATTTTTATCTACACAAAACTCTATTACCGGAGGCAAAGAAGCTAAGAATTGGGCTTCATCAATATCGACTTTCCCAGCTGCATTAGCTACCACAGCAGGCTTATCATTTTGCATCCTGACCAAGCAGCCTTGCGAATACCCTACTCCAGCTAAATAAGCATCGAGCGCTGTCTTATAGACCTCCGGTAAGTTCTGTCCACTCTCGCCCAAGCGTTTGGTGAGTTTAACCCACTCTACACGGTAGTCGTATTGATTAGCGTAAAAATGCTTGGTGATAAACACCTTTATAGTATTTCTAAACTGATGCGACATAAATAAGCTCATTAGCAGTACTAAAGACACTACCACTAAAGCAAGTTGTATCGGCAAACCCCAATTGCCGCCCAAAAATTTAACGATATAGCCAAATAGGGCCATAATCATTAAGTAAACACCCGCCACCATTAATAGGGTGGAGTGCAGGACCACCTCTCGGCTCACAAAGATATCAATACCCCAGTGTTGAATGCGACGAATCGCTAGTACTAAAAAGGGCATTAATGCGACGTAAATATAGCCGCGGGCAGCAAAAAAGGTCCAGCTCAATTGGTCCACCATGGTGGCATTAGCATAGGTGACAAAGTCGAACAAACTGAGTGCGCCAAGATACAAAACCAGAGGCTTAAAGGCCCACTTTTGATCATCGGCCTGTCGAAATACCACCTCTAGTAGTACCAAGGCCTGCAAGGCTAGGACGGTATGAAGACTAAATTGCCAAGTACTTGGCACCAAATCAAAAATGGCGGTGACAAGGGTGATGCTAGGAAGCAACATCATCATCAAAGTAATAGGACGTGTAATAAAGGTCAGGAAACTATCGAAATGATCGCGTAAACATGCAGCAATAAAGAGCATCCATACCCATTGCCGCACTGCGTCGTATATTAGAAGATTTTCTTGGCCTAGTTCAAGATTCAGATAGCCCAGATGAATCAGGGCCCAGAGCACAATCGTTAAGGTAGCTAAGGTGAGTAAGTTTTTTGCCATACCGGCGTTGCGCACGGCAAATAACATAAGCAACAACAGGGTGTATGCGGCTGCTGTTAGTCCATAACCAATATTAAAGAACAATAGACTACCTCTTTTGCACGAGTAAGCTTCCTATTGAGTAACCCGCCCCAAAAGAGCACAGCAGACCATAATCCCCCGCAACCAAATCTTTGTGATGTAAAGCAAAAGCAATAACTGAGCCGGCTGAAGCAGTATTTGCATAGGTGTCTAATACAATCGGCGCCTCTTCTTTTGTTACCTCTCTTCCCAGCAGTTTTTTACTGATCAATGTGTTCATATTAATATTTGCCTGATGCAACCACCAACGTTTCAAATCGGCTGGCTGCAAGTCGTGCGAGGCAAGGTGAGCGGTAATATGCTCAGCCGCCATAGGGCATACCTCTTTGAAGACTTTACGTCCCTCTTGATGAAATAGCTTATCAGCGCCGTATGGGTCTTTGTCAGTAGCATGGGTCATATAGCCAAAATTAGACCGTATATTGCTCGAAAATTTTGTGACTGCTTTAGTGCTGAGTAGATTGAATACATGATCGCCTGTTGCGGTCTCAGCATTTTCAATAACCGTTGCGGTAGCGACATCACCAAAAATAAAGTGACTGTCACGGTCAGTATAGTTGACCTGCGGTGAGACTAGCTCAGGATTAATCACTAGCACTGCCCTTGCAGTGCCGGCGGCGACCATTTCATAAGCTCGGTGCATTCCAAAGGTAGCGGCAGAGCATGCCACTAACATATCAAAACCAAAACCTTCAATCCCCAAGGCTTCTTGTACTTCAATGGCAATAGCTGGGTAGGAACGTTGGGTATATGCGCAAGAAACAATAACAGCGTCTATGTCAGCCGCAGTTTTATTGGCTGCTTTCAATGCCGCTTTGGCTGCCTCTACAGCAATCTCAGCTTGCTGCGAAAGCTCGTCATCACTGCGTTCTTGGATAATTGGACGCATTCTGTGAATATCTAGGACGCCATCTTTTGAATAGATATATCGACTTTTAATACCAGAGGCTTTCTCTACAAACTCCGCGCTAGAGTGAGGTTTAGCCTGGAGCGTTCCAGCGCTAATTTGGGCTTGATTAATCTCGTTAAAATGATCGGCGTAAGCATTGTAAGAGTCAATTAGCTCTTCATTTGTAATTGCGTGAGGCGGAGTCCACAAACCGACGCCGCTTAATACCACTTTGTTTTGCATATTATTTCCTGAGTGCTGTGATAAGCATATACCTAATACTAAGGTGAGACTTACATTACTTCAATCACTTAGTACATTTGTTGTTGATTAAAGTTTATCTGCGGGCTCAGGCAGGAGCGGAGCAATCAGCTGAGCAATTTTTCGGAATAACTGAATACGCGTCGTCCCCACGCGCCAGACTAAACCAATTTCTCTGAAGGCATCATGCTCAGCAGGCATTGCGCTTACCTCTGTACCGGTCAAAATACCTTTATTTAAAGCCATTTCTGGCACAAAGGTAAAGCCCATTTTACTATTGACCAATGAAACTAGCGTATGCAGACTACTTGCGGTCAGAGAGCTAACCTGTGCTTTGTGAGCTAAACCACAAGCGCTAACGGCATGCTCGGTCAAACAATGTTCTTTTTGCAGTAAAAATATACTGTCATTAGGCAAGCTATCAATATCAAACTGTGCCGCTAACTCTGACACCCTTGTTTGATGCGCGACTAAATGAAATGGGTCACGACCTATAATAAGTTGTTTACAGCCAGGGGTTTTCATCGGTAACGCTAGTAGTAAAATATCTAATTCACCCTCCGATAAACGAGCCAGTAAATTGTCAGTGGTATCTTCTGCAAGTTGCAGTTGTAGCTTTGGGAGACCGTGTGCGACAGCGTTGATCACCGGTTCTAACATAAAGGGTGCAATGGTTGGAATGACGCCAAGTTTAAGCACACCTGACTGCCAGTCGCCTGACGATTCTGCAAAGCTATTCCAGTCTTGAGCATTTGTGAGCAATTGCTTTGACCTTTCGACAAGTGCTTCACCAAAATCGGTGAATACAAAGGTTTTATGTTCACGCTCTAATAATTGCTGACCGATATTATCTTCAAGGTTTTGAATCGCTGTGCTTAAGGTCGACTGACTTACATTGCATTTCTCGGCGGCGCGAGCAAAGTGCTGCTCTTTATGCAGCACGGTGAGGTAGTAAAGATGTTTTAAATTAGGAAAGCGCACTTAGCTTACTCATCAGATAACAATATACCGAAATGCTAGCATAAAAATGAGCTTAGATCTTCATCCGATTATGAGTAAAAATACTGTTAGCACAGAGACTTATAATAAGTATCGTCAGCAAAGTTTACTTAATAAATGCCTGCTGAAATTCATTGGATTGCACGTAAGCCTCAAAGCCCTCCGCTTGCTGTAAATCTTCAGCTGTTATTTGCCATTCAAAATAGGTTCCGCGTAATTCTCATAGATGTGCATCATCACCAGTGAGCTGCATTGAGCGTACTCAAGAATCTGAGCAACATGCATATTTGGATGCCATTTATCAATCTGCTATAGGGTCTTTGCACAGCAATAGCATAAAACACCCTCTAGTGTTTAAGTATGCTGCCTTTGCCTATCAAAATGAAGAGTTAAGCGATGACATAAAACGCCCGCTTTATAGTATTTTGCGAAGCGTACAAGAGAAAACTAAGGAAACTAATGAACAGTAATTCGCGGAGCGCTTAAAGAACGCAATGTAGGGCATAAGAACGCATTGATGGCAGAAGCTGCCATCAAACATTTAACTGATTAAGATTTTATAAAGTGTTCACGCCAAAAATATAGGTCAAGGCAAAGAAGAACACTATCGAAAAGCCTGCGCCCGCAGGTAAGGTAACGACCCAAGACACTACAATGTTACGAACGACTTTTGCATTTAAGGCTGCTACGCCTTGCACAATACCTACGCCCAGTACTGCACCCACTAAGGTTTGAGTAGTCGATATTGGCAGACCAGTGCCCGAGGCTACTAACACAGTGGTTGCTGCGGCCAGCTCTGCCGCAAAGCCTTTACTGGGTGTTAGATGAGTGATCCCGGAACCAATGGTTCTCATGACACGCTGACCAAACAAGGCTAAGCCCATCACGATGCCCAAACCGCCAAGTGGCAATATCCACCAAGCCAAAGGAGAACTATCTAAAATGACACCGTCGTTTGATACAACACTCACAACAGCAGCAAGTGGACCTATAGCATTAGCCACGTCATTCGAGCCGTGAGCAAAAGCCATACAGCAAGCGGTTAGTACCATTAACACCGCAAACACGCGCTCAACCTTAACTTGTTGTTGTTCAACGGTAAGATTTTTCTGCACTGCATTGGCATGTTTTGACTCTTTATTGAGTTTACGTATGACAACCGCACCAATCACAGCGACTGTCACACCGATACCAATCGCTAGCATATATCCCTCAGCAGTCGGTAAACCGAGACCAACATGCTTTAAACCCTTTTTGATTGTCACCAAGGACATTATAAAGCCGGCCAACCCCATGTAAATTGGGACATAGCGCACAGCATAAATAAGCGGTTGTGCTCGATCAAAAATGAGTCGTTTTGCACTTAAGAAAATTGCAATCGCAATCATGGCAGAAATAGCCGGTGTTATGACCCAACTGGCAACAATCCCTCCAATCTTTGCCCACTCTACTGCTTCTGTACTTACCCCAACAGCAGTAAAGCCTACAATGGCGCCCACTATTGAATGGGTTGTTGAAACTGGCCATCCATAATAAGAAGCAATTAGTAGCCAAGTGCCTGCAGCAAGCAGAGAGGCAATCATACCTAATACCAGAAGCTCGGGGATACTTTGAAAATATTCCGCGTCTATAATGCCTTTACGGATCGTTGAAGTGACCTCTCCGCCCGCTAAATATGCGCCGGCAAATTCGAAAACCATAGCTATTAATATCGCTTGCTTAAGCGTAATGGCTTTTGCACCTACTGACGTACCCATTGCATTGGCGACGTCATTAGCGCCGATCCCCCACGCCATAAAAAAACCGAAGCTAGCCGCCATTATAACCAGTATTAGGCTATAGCTTTGAAAAATATCCATTAGGAAAATGCCTGTTTTATAAAGTTTGTCTGCGGTTAATTACGGCAAAAATATAGACCGTATTACAATTTCGTGCAACCTTGCATCTATTGTTACATTGCTAGTTTACTTTTGTGCCAACTTAAGTGGTTATAATATAAGTCTTTATTTCAATAACTTTTTAACAGTTTTTTTCATCAAAGCGCTATTCATATCCCTGCCATAGGTCAAATAAATAACATATTCACAAATATTTTTGCAGCGGTCACCCATTCGCTCAAAAGCACGGATAGCCCAGAGCACGTCCATCCACTGATTGATATCTCCTGGATTTGCCTGAATCTCAGCAGCAGTTTGTTCTAATATCTTTTTGTAAACCCTGTCGATATCACGGTCTTGTTGATGAGCTAAAATAGCCGCTTTATCATCTTGGCGGGCAAATGCATCAAAAGTGGCTCGCATCATCGCCACGTTACGATTACCAATATCAAGCATACCGCTGAAAACAAGCTCAGAATCTGGAATCTTATTTAAAGTAACAAGCCTTGCAACACGCGCAATCTCATCGCCAATACGCTCTAAATCGGTCGCAGTTTTAGACACTGTCATAATCAAGCGCAAGTCTCCTGCAGTAGGATTACGCTTGGCAATAATGCGCATGCACTCTTGCTCCACCTGAGTCTCCATAACATCGACTTTACTGTCATTTAAAGCTACACGCTCTGCCAAACTTGGGGCTTTTTCTTGCAGCGCTACTAAAGTATTCACCAACTGCTGCTCAATGACTCCTCCCATGGTTAGAACGGAGTGCTTTAAGCCTTCTAGCTCTTGATTGAATTTTGCCGAAATATGGGTATTGAGCTGTATTTGCCTGCGCATAAGTGAAATCCAGTGCTTAGCCGTAGCGGCCAGTAATATAATCTTCAGTCTGTTGTTTGGCAGGCATCGTAAACAACGAGTCGCTATCAGAGAACTCTATTAATTCTCCTCGATGCATGAATGCGGCATAATCAGAGACTCTGGCAGCTTGCTGCATGTTATGAGTAACGATGACCAATGTGCACTGCTTTTTTAACTCATTGATCAGCTCTTCTATATATAAAGTTGTTAGCGGGTCGAGCGCGGACGTAGGCTCATCTAATAATAAAATTTCTGGCTCTAGTGCTAATGCACGAGCAATCATCAGGCGTTGCTGTTGACCACCAGAAAGAAGCATTGCGGAGTCAAATAAGCGGTCCTTTACTTCGTCCCATAGCGCTGCATTTTTGAGCGCACGCTCAACACTGTCGTCTAGTTTTCTGCGGTTATTCTCGCCTTGAATGCGCAAACCAAAGCATACGTTCTCATAAATGCTCATAGGAAAGGGATTTGGCCGTTGAAACACCATACCTATTTGCCTTCGCAGGCGCGATATTCGCTCTTTACGGTTATAAATATTGCGGTTTTGTATCCACACCTCACCGGAGCACTGATGGTTTTTATTTAACTCATTCATGCGATTAAAGCTATTGAGCAAGGTCGTTTTCCCGCAACCACTCTGCCCTATAAGTGCAGTAATTTTATTTTTTGGAATCCGAATATTAATATTATTTAGCACTAACTTACTATTTAAGTGCACACATAAGTCGCGCACATTAATCCCAGTCTGCGCCTGTGATATTTCATCAACGGAAAGAATTTCGCGTTCGAATAATTTTAACATGCTGATGCTAGCCCCAAAATTTAAGCCCTTTCATATTTATGGCGTAATCGATGACGAAATAATATGGCTGATATATTAAGTGAAAATACGATGATTAGCAGCAACATACAAGTGGCGAACATCAATGACGATGACTGATTTTGAGTTTGATTGTGAAAGGCACCATCGTAAATAAACACACCTAAATGCATGAACTGTCGCTCAAGGTGTACAAATGGAAAATCACTATCTACTGGCAAATTAGGTGCAAATTTTACTGCCCCCACCAAAATAAGTGGTGCCACCTCGCCTGCGGCTCTGGCAATAGCTAATATAACCCCAGTAAGCATACCTGGACTAGCCATCGGTACAACAACACGTATGATTGTTTCAAACTTAGTAGCACCCAAGGCGTAGCTACCTGCTCGCAGACCCTGAGGCACACGTTTGAGACCCTCCTCAGCAGACACAATCACCACCGGCAATGTTAACAAACCCATGGTTAAGCTTGCCCACAATAGACCTGGCGTTCCGAAGGTCGGTGACGGAAGGGATTGTGGGTAAAACAGTTGGTCAAGAGAGCCTCCAAGGGTATATACAAAAAAACCTAAACCAAATACACCATATACAACGGAGGGAACCGCAGCCATATTGCTAATACCTATTCGAATAAGGCCTGTGACTTTATTGTTAGGCGCATATTCGTGCAGGTAAACCGCTGATATGATGCCAAATGGTGCGACCACTACCGCCATTAAAATCACCATTAAAATTGTACCAAAAATAGCGGGGAACACGCCGCCTGCAGTAGAGGCTTGCTTTGGCTTGTCTGACACAAACTGCCCTATTTTTGAGAATGTAAAGTGCAACTTATCAAAGGTATCAAGTTGATTAGGCTGATATAAATAGTCTAAATCGTTCAAAGCAAGACTAATCAAGTCACCGTTGGCTTGCTTAAGTTGCATGCGATACTGCAAAATTTGCTGTTCTAAGGCGGTCACGTGTCCTTGCCAACGCTCAAACTCCTTCATTTGAGCTTTGCGTGCTGGCGTATCATCAGCGACTTGCTTGCTATTTAAAAGAGCGATTGATTGATGGAGGTCTTTTAATTTACCATTTTGTACTTGTTGTAAGTTATTTTGTAAAAGGGCAACCGTGTTTAATAAACTCGAGAGCTCTGAAAGAGGCAAATTCATTTGATCAGAAGATGAGAGTGCATGAAACTCACCAAAATAAACCCTGCCAGACTCGCTCATAACTTGATAAACATCATCCGCTAATCTTACTTCAACCTCAGGTTTATTTTGCGGGCTCGACAAATATTGCCCAAGATATCGACTATCAATTTGTGCTTTCAAACTTTTTGAGTCTAATGCACTACTTTGATAAAAAACATCTTGGCGACCGTCGGCAAAATCAATCGTTACGTTATATGCCAGCTTAGGAATAAAATATTGACTACCTTGAAAGGCGATGAAAACCACCATCGACACCAAAAAAATTAGCAGCGTTGATACGCACAATAAACTTGTAGTTTCTGCAAGTGCTTGACGATAGTTTATCTGCAATTGCTTAAACATGCTGGTCACCAGCTTGCAATCGACGTTTAAGAAGGGCTGCGATAGTATTAATCGCGAAGGTAAAAGCAAATAAGATAGCCGCTGTTAAGAACAAAATATGGTACTGGGCAGTTCCAACACTAGCCTCTTGTAATTCTATGGTTAAATTAGATGTCAGTGCTCTAAGTCCAGATAGTAAGTCCCAATCGGCAACTGGTGTGTTGCCCGTTACCATCAGTACAATCATTGTTTCACCAAAGGCTCGCCCTAGACCTAGCATGATAGCAGAAATAATACTCGGTAAAGCCACCACTAGCACAACCTTAGTCAAGGTTTGTAGCTCGGTTGCGCCCAAGGCAAACGAAGCTTGTTTCACGCCGTCAGGGACTTCAAAAAGTGCGTCATCCACAAGAGAGTAAATGGTTGGCGCAACCGCAATGCCAAGTGCAAGCGCAACAACTACTGTCGTTTTAGTAATAGTTAAACCAGCTAATAATTGTCCTAACCAAGAATCACCATTTGCCATAACAGCAACTTGCAGCAGCATGCTGCTTTCAAAAATCAAAACAATGAGTACCACCACGGCTAACGAAACCAGCGCCAGATAGTATTTTTTAACTTTATGATACATGCTCGTTTGTTTAAAAACTCCGTGCAAAAATGCCAACAAAATCACTATCAATGGAGTGCAAATCAACAAAATTAAGAGCGCTAACAGGGAACGCTCAGCAAACGGCGCAAGCCAAACTGCAGCTACAAAACCGATAATCACTGAGGGGATCGCTTCAACCATTTCAATACTAGGTTTTACCCAGTTACGAATATTACTAGAAGCAAAGTAAGCGGTGTAAATAGCCGCACCGAGCGCTAAAGGAATAGCCACCAGCAGGGCCAAAACGCTGGCCTTTAAACTACCAATGATGAGGGGTACTAAAGAGAATTTAGGCTCTGCGTAATTCGCAGACTGGCTAGTTTGCCAAATATACTCCGCTTGCGTGTAACCGCTATATTGCACCGGCGAAAATAAGCTTTTCCATGTTGTGATCCCGGCCGTATTTTCGAGTGAGTAAGTATACATTTTGTTTTCAGCTAAGACATATAAGGTGTTGTTGTGCCAGTGTAAATATTCAGGGCTGACTTCAAAAGAATGTGTTTTCACCACTTCGTGAGTTGCACTATTAAATATATGTATGTGCCCA
>Ga0307981_1001882_pt1 | contig 17915 bp, 14 predicted proteins | sample OrgLakmetagen987_FD_201849 | JGI IMG/M metagenome (GOLD analysis project Ga0307981, IMG submission 201849) | Saline water microbial communities from Organic Lake, Antarctica - #987 | ecosystem: Environmental > Aquatic > Non-marine Saline and Alkaline > Saline | place: Antarctica: Organic Lake... | reverse complement strand
CCGGCAAAATTCGGATTCTAGACTACTCTATGAATTATACTAACGTTCTCTATTGAAGGGGGTCAGTAGTCAGTACCGTAGGCAGGGTGCTGGCTGGTGCGGGGGCAAGTGCAAGTGCAGGGGGGCGGGCTTCCGATCGACCGGATATACATAGGGATAGAAACGAACCTGGTCAGAATAAGAAAAAAATAAAAGATTCAAAGAACAAGAGGCATAGTACATCATAGCGAATTGCACAGAAATACGGAATACGACTATTGTACAACATACTCATGCTCGTACTGTACATCATACATGATGCCATCTAATAATATATATTATGCTGTTTTCGTTGCTGTTGGCTGATGTGCCAATAGCATCAGTACTCGTATGTCCTATATGTCGTGTCGTACCGCTAGATTTTTTATTTTTTTGTTGTTGAATCCCTCACATTTTGCTTTTACGCATTCAAAGGGTAGATGGAGTATTGTGTCCTCTTGTGTAAATTTTGCAGGGATGAATCTACGAAGGAGATCCTGGCTTAAAAGCTAATAGGCAGGGCTCACTACTAGCTCACCAACCAGTCACAGATTGCCTGATCCTATTCCAACTGCCCTTGTGAGGCTCAGTCTCTGGAAAGTCGTCCATGATTTTGTTGTATTCGGCCATGTAGTCATGTAAAGAACAGGGTCTCTTGGTGCTGCTACTGGAGTTGGACTTTTTGCCTTGAGCCTTGACCCTCCGTTTTGGTCTTGTTGAGGGGGGCCCTGGCGTGTTATCGGTCGCCACCCGTGCATTCGAGCGTTTACTCTGAAGTTTTTCTGGCGTGGGGTCTTTGGTTCGCATCGGAGGGGATCGCTTCTCAGATTCGTGTCGTTTGCCGATTCTAGGCGGGGCAAGTTTGAATTTTGACAAGGCTGTTTTGGGGGCTTCCAGCTCAGGAGCTGCAATGCTTTTATTATGCTATGCGGAAGCTATTTCGCAACATCGTAGTTTCCAGCTACATTTACACATTTACATATCTATCACGATCAAGAGACGGTACGTATCGCTCAGGGGGATCGCGGTCTTTACCAGCGCTATCATGATTAAGATGCCTTCGATCGTGATCTACACAATTGAATGCAAAGTTTTTGCTCCTACTGTATCTACTACTAGTTTCGGACTAATCTATAAGCTCACTATTACGACCGTATCAGGAACCTCGCAGAGAGAACAAGCCGCAGCATGGCTGTACTCGCCCTCAGCGTCGGCGCAATGATCATGCCGTCACACCTTTCGCTGCAAAACGTGGGGACTGGGCTCTTCACAATGGGTGGGTACAATGGCAGTCTTGAGTTCAATTTACATGGATATTGAAAATAAAAACATCATACACAAACAAGCAAATGATCCCTGTACGAAGTGATAGGCTCAAGCACTGATATCAGTTTCACGCAAAATGAATTACGCGGCCCAACGAAAGATATCGGTTTGATTCGACGGGGCAGTCTTTACCTCGCCATCGTCATCTTCGTTAGCGTACTGGTACATGAGTCCAAACTGAATGATGTACTTGACACCGCTCAAAACCTTTGCTCCACTGTGTATGACGGTACCCTGTCGATGAATGCATCCACATCCTGGCTTTGGTCTCAGCGCCGCTGGCTTTTGCACTTCGGACCAGTGAGTGTTGTCATCATTCGTTCCTGGCAAATAAAGAGTGGCGCCACCCTCAAAGTCGTCCGAGAGATACAAGACACAAGTAAACTGCGATAGACTACCGGCCAATGGTTCCCTGGCGGCTGCTACAAGCTGGCCATCAAAGTGTGGGGCAAAGTATTGACCAGGATAGTATCGCGAGAGCAAAAATGTATTTCGAACACCTTTAAATTCCATTCCATTGGAGAGTTTCATAGGCACATACGAGTCGGGGCCTTGCAGGAGAGTGTCGACTCGTTGGGCAAAGTATGGATCTTCGATGATGGTCGTCGAGCTGTGGCGTCGTCCTCCTGTCTTCATTCTTTCGTATCCTTTGAGCCCTGTTTTGAAAATAAAATCCCCCGTTTCGAGATTGACGTGTTCAGCCTTTTTTATCCAGGTTTGGCACTCCTCGGGTGAGAGAAGAGGGCCAGTGGTAAAGACGGCCCAGTCAGACAGTGGCTCTTCCTCTGGATCTCTGCATCGACTCGGAACTATTCCACGTGGTTTATCATCGGACAGATCAATGGACCACGATTTTTCGCCGATCAATGCAAATTTGGATTTGGTGGATTCGTTTATGCTCTCAGCGGTCGCATCTGGATCAATGGCGTGTCCATTGGCAATTTTTGCATCGTCTGCCTTTTCCATTTGATACGTGTCTCAAGACAATAAAGTACCGTAATCGCGATTGATTTGAGGCGCTGAGTTCCAGTGTTCCAGTGGTGATGGTATGATGATGAAGAGGAAGCACGCGTTCAGCCATCAGCCATCAACATCAATTCATCAATGTGAAAGACGACGACAGCCGCAAAAAAGAGTCCTCGATCCTCGAGCGAGGGCGACCGCGTTTTCGATTCTATATATTCCGTTTCCTTTTTTGCTGTACACTTTTTGCTATAGTAATATGTCCTTTGTATTCTTTCTTGGATCAAGGACATCGGCAATAAATAAATGTAATAACCAATCTATAGTGGAACCTGGCCCCTGCCGGGTGTCCCAGCGTTCATAAGTTTCAAGCTTTCACTTGCTGTGCTGCTGTTCACCATGGTCAGCCCCGAAGCTAGTGAGACGTCTTCTCTCCTATCAATTGGTAGAAACTCTAGTGAAATAGAGCGACATCCATTTGTTTCTTTTGACAGTCCCGGAAGTTGGTTTCGTCGTGCCTTTCTTTGCTCAACTGCCTTTGGCGTCGCATGTATTCTGACGTTGGCGTTCTCCTTCAAACATGTCCCCGCTCGAGCAAATCCTACGTACCATGAATTTCCGTCTGAATTTGTGTGGGGAACGGCTACTAGCAGCTATCAGATCGAAGGGGCAGTCGCAGACGACGGCAGGGGTCCAACTATCTGGGACACCTTCTCACATCAGCCCGGCAACACATTGGATAATGCTACCGGCGACGTCGCATGCGATCACTACCATCGCATGAAGGAGGACGTGGAGCTCCTGAAAGGCTTGAGTGTAAAGGCCTATCGCTTTTCAATTGCATGGAGTCGAATTCTTCCCAATGGAACTGGCGACGTGAATCAACAGGGCATTCGCTTCTACGGGCGCCTGATTGACATGTTGTTGGCATACGACATTGAACCCTGGGTGACACTATTTCACTGGGATCTCCCACAAACGCTAGATGATGAATATGGAGGCTGGTTAGATGTCAGAACGTCGGAAGCCTTTGCCAAATACTCACGAATATGCTTTGAGCAATTTGGTGACAAAGTCAAGCATTGGATCACAATTAATGAGGCTTGGACTGTCGCAGTTGCCGGTTACAACAATGGAGTCCACGCCCCAGGGCATAAGGATAAGCCGACAACCGAACCCTACATTGTTGGACACAATTTATTACTTGGTCATGCCAAGGCTGCTCGGATCTACAAAGAAGAGTATGCTGAAAAACAGAAGGGTGTGATTGGTATCTCAAACTGTGGTGATTTCCACTATCCACGGACTGACAATGACGCTGATGTAGAAGCTGCGCATAGAGCCATGCTTTTCCAGTTTGGGTGGTTTGTAGATCCGATCCTTTTAGGCGATTACCCAGAAGTGATGCGCAAGCAGCTCGGCAATCGTCTACCTGTCTTTACTTCCGACGAGCGACAAGACCTACAAGGCTCTGCTGACTTTCTGGGCTTGAACTATTATTCATCGCTACTTGCAGCCGAACCTAAACAGAAACCTACTTTTGGAGGCTACTGGGCTGATATCTTCACAGAGCTCTCTGATTTGCCTACTTGGAAGAAGAGCTCCATGGGGTGGAATATTGTTCCTGGTGGCCTTCGCAAAATGCTATTGTGGATTTCTGAACGTTATGACGACCCATTACTTTACGTTACTGAGAATGGCGCCGCTTTTGACGAACCAGATCTTGCAACAGCAAGGAACGACGAGAATCGAAGACGGTTCTTTGAGGGCCACCTTCGGGCATGCGCCGAAGCCATTGACGCTGGAGTTCGTCTTGGAGGGTACTTTGCATGGAGCTTGATGTAAGTTGGACCGACCAGTGCACGGAAGAAGTCTAGCCCGCCTATCACCCTGCTCACTTGTTTGCTTCTTAAACATCAGGGACAATTTTGAATGGCAGTTTGGCTATAGCAAGCGTTTCGGCATGGTGTTTGTGGCGTTTGACACGCTGGAACGCATTCCCAAACTCTCGGGGCTTTGGTATCGTGACACAATAAGAGAAAATGGGAAGAATATCGAAAAAAATGAGAATATGACAACCAATAATACGCCTCGAAGAAAGTTGGCAGCATCTCCAAGGCGAAGGCTCGCCGAAACTGTTCTTATCGGTTACGGTTCTGAATGTGATGCTGTTCGACGAGCAGTCCATGACGGCTGTAACGTTGTAGTATGGAGTTTTGTGGACGTCCGCAGCAGCACCGAGCCGATATCGTTGCATGCTGAAGTGATACGTAGGAAACGTTTTTTACAGATGAATGAGGCCCATGTTATAACAAAGCTAGATCTTTCAGCTATACAAGACCTAATTGTCGAGCTCGATTCAAGTGGCTATGGTGACGTGGTGCACCTCGTTAGTGTCGGTGGCTGGAATGGTCCGCACCTCGACCCGAAGCTCTCTGCTACCGATTGGTACTCTGTGTGGAAGAGAGAAATGGGTAACATCTTCCACGGGATCGACTGGGACCTGGAAGGAAACGATGCCGTCGAGAGCGCATCTAATTTTTTTACGGTTGACTGCCTCGACAAGATGGGCGCGATCAGTCGCCGGGCGAAGGAGGACGGTTACATCGTGAGTACGGCTCCGCCCCAGTCATATCTTGATATTCTTGGCGCTAGTCGATTTAGCCGCTACGTGAATTTGACGGATCCTCAGCGCCAGTGGCACGTCGACTTTCAGTACTTTGGATCCAACGTCTACGCATATTTATTGGCGAAGCACGGTGAATCGATCGATATCATCTCTATACAGCTGTATGAAAGTTATTCTCGAGCTGCCCAAGCTGTATTCAGTAAAGGCATTCAACCAGATATCTATCTCGAGCAATACGTTCGGAAACTAGCGGCGAACGATTTCCGATTCCTTGTCGACTTCTCGGATGATGTCGCCGTTGGCCTGGGCGTAGTCAACGTAACCGTCCCGCTGTCAAAGCTCGTGCTCGGTCTAGCGAACGGGTGGGCGGACACAGACGACGAGAAGCAAATCTTTATATCACCGCAACAGGTTCGAGGAGCATGGTTTGCTCTCAAACAACGAGATTTGCTGCCAAGGGGCTTTATGTTTTGGACGATAGACGAGGAAGGTAGAAATGGGGTGCACTTAGCACGGGGCCTCAATACCGTTCTGCACATTCGTCCTTAGGCATGCATGATGTTCGCATGTATGTTATGGTCTAAATCAACGCCTAACTGTTATCACAATAGAATGCATTCTAATACTACTTGGCTCTACGTTGATCTCTCCATTTTGTAGCTACCAGGTACAGTATGATGGCTCTCATATTTTTTTGACAATACTGACGATATCTTCGTCTTCCAGAACATGATCCCTGCCACATCGCTGTGGCTGATGCTTCGCCGAACGACCCCAAACCCAGGCGTGAGAAAAATCGGCAAGAAGACCACGATGCAAGCGGTTGCAGAACTCTTCAATGGTCCTCTGACTTTCGTTGTCAGCGTGAAGAATGACAGGTTCGTCATAGTCCGGGATTTGGCCTTTTGGTTTTGTATAGATGCGGAGCATACTGCAACGTTCCCATATAGCCTCCATGAGCTCCTCTAGATTCCAAGAGTGCTGCGAACTAATCGGTACGTAGTTCGGCATTTCGTCCAGCACGTCAAGCTCCTCGATCGTAATTGAGTCCATTTTGTTGAAAACATAAAGAACTGGGACGTAAGCGCGATTTCCTTCAATCACGTCGATAAACTGGTCAACTGTAATGTCTTCTCGGAGGATGAATTCAGCGCAGGATATCTTGTATTCGCGGCATACTACTCTGGCCACCTCTTGACTCATCTGCAAACGACAAAAAGAGCCAAAGCACATAAAGGGTAAGAGAGAGAGTGTATCGTATCGACAGCACTTTTGTTCCTTCGACGTGCTTGAACTTACCCCTTTCGTCTGCTTAACCATTTCTTGGTAGCCGATACCTCCAGTATCTTTCTTGATAAACTTGACCTCCGGAGGTTCCTGATTGATACGGATACCGAAACCAAATAGTTCTGCCTAGAAGGTTAGAGTCGAGACACGGTAGGTTAGGTTGAAATGGGCCGCGTCAATTCTGTAGATCGTCGTCAAGGGCAACTCATCGTACCTCGATAATCTTTTTGTGTGTTACAGGTTTACCCGCATCGAGAACAACAAGAATGAGATTGCATGTACGGGCAGTAGAAATAACTTGCCGACCGCGGCCTTTTCCATCTGCAGCTCCTTCAATGATTCTGTATGTAGGGACAACCGAAAGAGGATACGTACAGGTGAGCTTCAGGCGGAATACTTTGTTTGCTCACACAAAAGTGTCGGAATCTTGCTAGCATTCAATGCTTACCCTGGCAAATCCAGCACTTGGATCTTCGCTCCCTTATATTTCATCGTTCCAGGAATACACGTGAGCGTTGTAAACTCGTAGGCGGCAGCTTCGCTTCGCGTTCCAGTTAGAGAGGTAAGTAGCGTACTCTTTCCGACGGAAGGAAAGCCAACGAGACCGATACGAGTGTCTCCGCTCTTGGTAACGTCAAAGCCTCTGCCAGCATCCTTACTTCCTGCAGATTTACCACCCGGACCATTGACCAGTTCACTCTTGAGCTTTGCAATCTTTGCTTTCAGTGTTCCGAGATGGTAGTTTGTCGCCTCTGACAAGAGTGGGAGATGAAAGACAGATATTGGTGAGCGATTACTAAGGCTTCCGTAACAGCGCAATCATATTGCCTGGCTTGGCTTTCTTTACGTACTGTTCTTTTGCGTTCGGGCCATCTCGGCCATGAGCTCATCGATTTTGGCTTGAACACCCTCCGACATGATGAGGAATGTTAGCAGTGGGAAGATTAGTCGTATATGTTCGGCCTGATCGTCGCTGTAGCTCGCCAATTTTCAGTAGTCGTAGTTGGGCGTGCTAATGGTAGCGTGTAGCGGACACTGTCTTCGAGTGCATCTAGTGATAACGATCGTGCCGGTGTGCCATCGTCGTCGAGACAACTTGGTCGAGACGATCAGCGGTCGGCGGCTCTCCGAAAAAGAAAAGCGCGCGGTGGAGACGCGCGAAACAATGTCAAAGATGTGACATTCTTCGGAACACAATGTCCGTTCTCGGTCATCCCAGGTAAGTGAGAGACCAAGTGAAAGAAGTCACAAAGTCTCAGACCACAAACAAAACGGTAAACGGTACAGTTGGAACCGTCCCTGGACCATGGCATCAGCAACTTACAAAGAGGATTTGCTCGTACTATATGGATCACAAAAGGGAAGCGCAGAAAAGGCCGCACAGGATTTCTATCTTGAGATTGAGAAGAGTCTGAGCTCGGACGCCATCGAAGCATCAACAGGCAGATCAGATGTCATGGTGAAGCCAAAGTTGGTGGAACTCGATGACTTTCTCTCGTCCGCTGGTGTCCCGTGGACACGTCTAGTTGTGATTGTCGTTTCTTCATTTGGTGATGGCCACGCTCCTGCTAACGCGCGAGCCTTTAGAAAGCTCTGCGATTCTTGGATCTCCCAGTACAATGACAACCCAGACAAGCCCAAGATCCTGGAGGGAGTTCATTTTGCTTTATGTGGACTGGGCGACTCTGATTTCCCGACGTTCATGAAGAACCCAATTAAAGTGGAAAAGGCTCTTACACTTGCTGGAGCGCATATGGTGGGAGAAAGAGGAATTGCAGATGCCTTTGAGGGTGTTGACGTGCAGCAGAAACTAATTGTGGAATACAAAAAGAGCATTTGGCCATTATTGGCCGACGTTGTTGTTCAGGAACCTGTTCCTCTGAAGCGTCTCTCGGAAATGAAGGGTCTAACCAAGCTTCCCCCAAAGAACTAAGTTCAAACGAAACAACTGTGCTATTATACCGGTATGATCATTCCTTTGCTTTCACACTCAAAATCTTCTCCATGATCCTCTTACTTTCTCCATTCATCATTTTGAACTAATTACTGTAGGGCTAGAGCTATCAATAACGTCCTTCCGCCTTCCGTCGGTTTACCGTTTTCCGTTTCCGTTCATCGATTTTGATGATTATGATTCTTCGTGTGTATTTCGTGTCGTTCGTTGTCGATCGTCAACCCTCATCGATCGCATCGCGTATGGTGCTGGAAGGGTCGACGATGGTAACGAGAAAGGAAGCAATCTACGTCCTGTACGGTTCGCAGACGGGAAACTCGGAGCAGGCTGCCATTGAGTTATGCGATCAAGTGGCGACTCGACTCAGTCCCGAGATTATTCAAAAAATCACCGGAACCAAAGACGAGATAAATGTTGTGGCGACGCACATGCAACTAGATGATTTCCTGGAAATGGAACGTGCCAAGTGGACGAGGCTCATGGTCATTATTGTGAGCAGTTATGGAGTGGGCCAAGCGCCCTTGGGTGCTTATCGCTTTCGTGACTTGTGTGACGCTTGGTTGAACCAGTACGCCAAAAGTGACGACCCCAAGATTCTTGATGGTGTTTTCTATGCCATGTGTGGATTGGGGGACTCCAAGTTTCTGACATTCTTTCAAAATCCAAACAAAATTGACGAAGGACTCACGCTAGTTGGAGCCAAGCGGGTTGGCCCGCTTGGAAAGGCCGATGCTAGCGGAACTGGAAAGCAGATCCAAGCTAAGGTGATTGAAGGCTGGATGGATGGAATCTGGGCCGAGCTAGCAAAGGTCGCTGCCAAGGATCCTTTATCTGAAGGAGACCTAGATGAAATGAAGAATCGCACTGTAGCGCTTTGCGAGGAGATCAATCCTGACTTTAGGCCGGAGAAGACGAGCAATTTCGCGTTTATCTTCACCGTGTTTTCATTTATCGTGGGCGTGTTGGCAGTCTTCGTTGGATATCAAATGGTGATGATTAACAAAAAGTAGATTGTACTGCGGTAGGCTTATATTATACCGCGTCTACAGTAACACCGAGATCTCCTATTTCTGCTCTGGCTTTTCCCAGGGATTCAAGTCTTCCACCTCGTCGTCTTGCTCTTCCGATGTTGTAGCAGTGAGTACTGGTGCAATGGTCGTTGGTAGTCGAGGAGCGGGCATAGCAAAGCCATTATTAATATTTTTTGTTGGAAGATAGGAAAGTGCGTCGTCATCATCGTCTCTTTTGGGCGACTTTTCCAAGTAGCCAATGTGCAACTTTCCAATCAGACTGCGGAGAAGATATAGAGGCGAGACAGGGGAAATGTGTAAGATAGATGAAACATTGCAGATCGAAGATGACTTTCCACAGTACTCACTTCTCTTCATTGACCCAGCGATGATATCGTTCGTATAAGGCAGTCGCATCCTTTCCAAGAATCTTGTGTAGAATTTGTTCACCCTGCGTGTAGAAGGTTATAGGGATGAGAATACGGTGTGAGTGGTTTGCTTCCATTCAATACCTATCGTCATCAGCGTCATCTGGGGCATCTTACTCCTGGGTGATAGTGTATATACGATGATATATTATAAACCTTCCCTTTCAGAACAGTCCAGCCATCGTATATAGTGTTGTGCTTCATGATCTCATCCCACCTGATGCGTCGCAAATCGGCTCCTTTGCGCTGTGCCAAGTCTGTGGACGACTGCACGAGGCGAGTCCAGTCGGACAAACCAAATCCTTTTCGCAGTCTTACTTTGCTTCTGACAGCCGTGCCTCCCGTAGATTTTGGTGGTGGCATTGTCGTGTCGTTCATGTTCCGTTCCTCGCCGTCGTTGTCGTCGTTGTCCGCCATGGTGGAAAGCTGTGTTCCGTGCCTCTCCGCTCGGATTTCTCTTCGCGTCGGTCTCGTTCTTGTTTATTCAGTCGTATGAAAGTCAGCTTATTGGCGCGAGTTTACTTTGTTTACTTTTTACTTTCACTTTTTCGCTGTTGCATATTTTGCATGTGGACTCGACTCTGAGTATTACCTGGAGTGTTTGCAGTCGCAGAAGGACGCTATACAAGCATGAGTGATAACTCATCAGAGTCTCCAGATAAATCCATTGAAAAGAGAATCCGTGACAAGGAAACGCAGGTCTTGGCGGAACTCACCGCCACGGTCAACACGCTGAGCAACCTTCACGCCGTTCTCGACGACATCGTCGCTCTGACGGATCCTGGGGAGTCACCCCATGGTCAACAAAACAGTCAAAGGCAAAAAAATGTCGCTGTGAAGCAAAAGAAGCTGTTGGAAGAGTTACAGCAGTGGCAGTCTCTTTCATCCGGTGACACGACGGAAAGTTACTGAATTCGCTCGTGCGTTCGTTCAGACGTTACTGTGGTGATTCCCTACCTAGAAAAAATACTTGATTGTGTGCCTCGTTGACCCTTCAACAGTCAACAGGGTCTACCCTTCGTAAATACCCGATACTGTAAGTTTCAGCTTCACGGCATATTCGTGCGCCCGTCTGGTCAACGGCCGACTGTGCTACAACTTTTATAGAGACGACAAATGCGAACGAGCATCGAGCATCCTAATCTTCTATCGGCATTCTAGAACACTCTTCATTACTCTTCGAACTCTACTCGGTGATCTCTGGCTTCTTTTCTGGCTCGTTTAAAAAAGAATCTTTCGTTTCCTGCTGGTTGAGACGTACGTTGGGTGTAAAGACCTGCACACCCTGCAACGATCGGTGCCCTTCCGCTCATCTTGTCCTTCAAATCGGCAGCACCAACTTGCGACTGGCTGCGAAACCAAATGCAAGTAGATCTGTGTGAAGCAGGTTATCAGAAACGAGAAAATCAGTGGTTGGTCCAGCTTGACTTACATAGCATGCAGGCGATAAAAGAAAGGTTGGAAGATTCTTTCTAGTCATGGATCCTTTAGGTTGAAAAGAAAGGTTGGATGATTCTCTCTAGTCATGGATTCTTTAGGTTGAAACGACAGTACGAGATAATCAACGTTGTCTGAACCAAAATTGGTGTTACCACGTTTCTATGAAGTGAAGAAATGTTTGAGTGGTGATATAGTTGCTTCCACTTATCTCACTAAGTAACCAGACAAACCAGCGTTTCAAGTCGTTCGTTGATCATGGATCCTTTCAGTTCCCACAGAAGACAAATGAGATAACATGATGGACACCATCCACAAGAGACGAACAAGTATACCCACAACGAAACCGAGACGGACATAAGTAAACGACCTACAGCCTACAGCTATATCGTGCTTTTGTTAGATAGCAGATAGGGTGATGCATTCACCAAAGGAGGGTGGCACAACGGCGCGCGAGAAGCGATGCAAAGGTAATTCGTATACCATAAATAATAACATCGGAGGACACTTTCTCCCCAATCACCGCCAACATAATCGGTTATTTCCCCAAAGTCCCTCCAGACTTGAGGTGTACGAGTTGCTAAATAGTAGAGAAACCGCTCAGCTAAAACGCGCCGCCAGACCACCTAGATACGGCTAGAGAACTGGAGATTGAAATATGTTCTTCCAAGTCCCCTTTGCAGACTTCACCAGAATGGACCGCGTCAGAGAACCTATGGTAGAGAAAAGAACGTATTCCCCGACTGGGTTCGTCCGAAAACGAAGATGATTATACGATCCTTCAATCTCCTTCCCTTGAAGTATCTCAAAAGATGACATTTCTATGTATGGGTTGTGATTTCGTACGAGTGTTTGCAAATACTCCAATAGAATAAAACGAGTCTCCCTTAAATAGCAATGAAGACCATCATTAATTTTTAAATTACTAACCTGAAAACATTATAAACATTGAAGGGAAAAGTTACTTGAGATGAAGATAAATTCCTTGAAACGAAGATGAAATAGAAGGCCTGAAGAAAGGCGGCGGGATACAGATGAGGTTTTTTGTTAAGACGTAACAAATGCGACAGTATTAGACTGCATCATTGGCACATGTTTTCGGGACCGAAAGGGCGGCAGGTGACGCGGAAAATCAAACGGGAGAGTGTAGATAGCACTTACGGCTGCTGAGACGCTCGAGGTTTCAACCAACACGTCGCACTAGGCAGCATATGATTTCGTCGTCGTCAGACGTGCCTCCCAATCAACGCGATTCGTAAGGTGATTTATCTGCATGTCTTCACACAATTGTATGTTGGTCGACTAGAACAAAATTATTTATCAGTCCAGACTATTAAAGATATACTAATCAGAAAATAATTATAAGCCTTAAAAATCTACATAATATTTTTACTCTATATTGATGACACTAATGACCGCTTCTTTGACATTTGGTATAGAGTTTGTTAATATCAAAGGCGCAGAGCAGCACGTTCAGCATTGATCATTGCTCAACATAAATGGGATTAAAAAATCTGCAATTATTTCTTTTGTGATGTTTTAAGATAAAGATCACAGAACCAGGTAATGAAATCCATCACTACGTAATTCAGGCAATCATCTTTCAATTCATCTCAATCTTACATTTCAAGTGTTTTAAAAATGGACCTAATAAGTCATCAATTATTATGACAGGGAACAAAAAGAGCTTGCAATTCCTTCGTTTGTGTCATTTCAGAGTATCGAGCAGAGAATCGCACAATTGATTTCATATGGATCTTTAGAAATTGCATCACGAGGAATACCCGTTTGTATATTGAAAGAGGTTGTCTTTATAAGGATAAGGTAAAAAAGTTTATTGTAAGGGATGTTATTTCTTCTTTTGAAGCTTTCATTAGCATAAATGTGTTTGCCTCTCATTAGAAATGTCCTTTTGGCGTTTTTTAAGTCAAACGGTACGGCGTACAATAATTGTGTTTTACTGAGTATGAATTTCGAAGATATAGACCAAGCTGTATTGACTTACCATACTTTTAGAGCCCTTTAAGTCTAGAGTATAACTTTCTCTTGCCTAATAAGTACGCTATGAATTTCGAAGATATACGCCAAGCACTGAATAGACTTAATAAACTGTTAACACCCATTAAGTACACATAGGTGTGTTAAAATATACGTACACATAGGTGCGGTAAAATTCTTAATAAATTGGTTTCTTCCCTGAAATAGTTTCCTCCCCAATTCCCTGATTGCCTCAGTCTAATTCTAAATAAAATGGGCTTTCTTCCTCAAGTCCCCTGATTGCCGCCCACTTCTAAATATTATTTTGATTTTAAATGGTTTCTTCACCAAATCTCCATCGACGATATGTTGCGCTACTTCAGCCTTCGCAACTCGCGCAAAAGCTCAAGCTTGGAGGTTGAACGAGCCATTATCGAGGCATTGGTGCTGTGCGGAAGCTTTTGCTACTCGCGCAGAAGCTCAAGCTTGGAGGTTGAACGAGCCATTATCGAGGCATTAGTGCTGTGCGGAAGCTTTTCGGTAAAGTAAGGCAGCGTGCGCGGGTGTGGTAGTATCTGTCTGTGGATCAGCACATTGACCTGGTAGACGATAGCGTTGGTATAATGTGTTAGACTGAATGAATCAGCGACGCCAACTTTGATGGGCTCGGGAAGGTCTTTCGTATACTTATTGTGCGTGTCGTTGCTGTGCTGCGAACGAGAACTGAGAACGGCTACTGGTACTCACAAAACGGTATAAAGCTGATTGCCGGACCGAATAAACACACCCATATCATGGCTTGTCGCGAAGCATCGTCGAGAGTTTCGAATAGAATAAACACACCACACCAAAAGTTTCGAATACAGCCGACTTTTTGGATACGCCCTACGCTATTGCCGGACGACCGAATAGACACACTCCCATGGAGAGAAACATCGTCGAGAGTTTCGGATACAGCAGACTTTTTGGAAACGCTACGCTATAATAGAGACAGAGAGAGCTATCACAAGGCCATTAAAAGTACAATTGCTCTACAAAAGACGGTGCCGTACAAAGTGCGTCTCTCTCCTCGCTTCTTACAGCTAGCTAGCTAGATAGCTAGCAAGTCACCTATGTACACGTAGAAATGGCACCTGCCACGATCTTTGCGCAACCATCATCCGCCGCATTGCATCCAAGTCGTAGTAGGTGACAGTCGTGGCGGCTGACGCTACTAGTGCCCAATGTCTTGTGTCTGCCCGATGTAAATGACTCGAGGGTGCTCACCCGACGTGTAGATGGAAAACGAACCAACTTTGAACAGCGTCTCCTGTGTGGCACTAGTCATGGGACCTAGATTGGGAATATGAAACTCCCAGCTTGTCGGTAAACCTCCCAACTGATGTTTTTCGATTTGCTCGCGAATCTGCGCAAAGGTAGACTTGAGCGTCAATCCAGCGAGAAATCCGACTCGCTTTCCCGCTGCTAGACCGGCCAAGTCCTCGGTTTCCTCACAAACCTTTACAGAAAACATGGTCGCATCGTGAGTACTACCACTGCTTAGCACGGTTTCCTCGTGAACCTGCGCTTTCTCGTCAAAAGTCCCACAAGGACTATCGTCCAAGGAATCGTCGTCGCTCTCCCGATACTGCATCATGAAGCACTTCTTGCGCAAGTCAACCCACTCGTTTTGGCCGTCATCGTAGGCAACGTAAAATTGCGTCTTTTCTCCATTCTCGGCTTCCATGTACTTGGTAACCTCGCCACCATAGTAGCACTGGTCGCCTACCCAGTAAACGGCAACGTACGTGCCGACTTTCACGTCCGACAGGGCAGGGTTGTGGGCAAAATTGGGATTGATAGGAGGCAGTAACGAAGACCCGTCATCCGAGTCTTCCAAGTAGGTATCCGAGCAGCTGTCTTCGGCTGGTCGAGCTTTACGTACACCGGTAGAAGTATTGGTGGCAGTGGTAGTGGTGGCAGCAGAAGTTGTCTTCTTTTGGCGGTGATGATTCTCCAGGGCTCTCGAGACTCGAATCTGCGTTTCGTGATCCGACTCGTTGAGAACAAAGTAGATACCACGAGACATGAATTGAAGGAAACGAAATCCAGAGCTCGTGCTCTCTCGGACAACCCGTTCCACGTACTGCTGGAGCGGCGACAAACGCGCTTTGGCTTTGATTAGAGCGAGAAAAGCCTTGGGGGCGTTTCGTTTCTGCTGGCAGACCACGTCCATGGCACCAGGTTCCTGGACAAGGTACTCTTGAAAGAGTGAGTCAATCCAGGCAGTGACCAGCGGACGTTCACGACACTTTGCGGGGGGAAAGTACGTGAAGGAATCCGACGCCGCTTCGTAGATCGTGTGGTTGCCCTTTTGTAAGTCGTCCAAGACCTGTTGAACTGTGAAGTGGTGTCCCTCAGCATCGGAAGATCGATGATAGGAAAGAAAGTGCCCCTGGATCGACTTGTGCAAGCAGGAGGGGGTGGGAGTTTGGTTTACAGTGACAATCTGGCCATTGGGGTTTTGCGTGGAAACAGTTTTGTGCTTTTTGCGGGTAATTTGCTTCTTGTGCGAGTCAGTTCCTTTCTTGGAGTCCGAGTTGGCTACGAAAATATTGCTCTCTTGATCCACAGCTCGAGTCTGGATCTTGTTTCGAGCCGCCGTAGCAGCGTCTCGAAGAGGAAGCGGTCGCGGGGACTGAGAGTGGTACGGTGAAGAATCGAGCATCTTGTGGGAATCGGAGTTTTTACGATTGGTGCGGAAGGAAGAAAGACAATGCGATTGATCGTCTTCGAGAGTCGTGGCTTCTGATGCTGTAGTGGTCAATCAACAAGGCGGGAGTAGCAAGAGGTTCAGTGAGGGCTTCTCGTGGTTTTGTGGTTTGTGGTTCCCATTGCGATCGCGAGACGCGAGACGAGAGCGCGAGAATCGATCCCTTGATGCGATGCAGCGGTTATGGTAATGGCGGGCTGCTACGCGAGCCGTCCAGATTTTTCTTCCAATTAGAACTTCCGTACAGTATCGGCTACCGGCCTGCTACTGTACAGTACCGGTACTGTACTGTAGTACTAGAAGTATATGATAGTTTTAGTAGGACTGACACTGCAGTCCGAAAGATCAATGGGAGCAAGCTCTACTAGCCACGCGTATGTACGAGGAAAGTAAAATACATTCATCTAATCGCCTTTACCAGCAGCTATTAGGACCGGTAGATCGTCGTAATCTATTCTAGCAATCGTTTTCCGAGTTCATAAGAAGACAACATAATGGCGCAACTCGGCGCGACCTTGATCACTCGAGACTGGTTTCCCCGCCACAGTCCAGCCAACCCTTCCGTATGGGCAATGTGTCTCATATATGTAAGAGTACCTCCCGGTCGTTTGTTGGAAGAATCGGGGCGTGGGGTCAAGTAAGCTTCGGCGCCGTTGTGAGTGCATTCGTGTCCAGCTGTTTCCTTAACACTGCTCTGCAAGCGCGTCTTTACAACGTCACTTGGAGTGGAAATACAAGCTGCTATCGTGCCAGCAATCGCCCCATTGATAAACGCTTGTCCCGTCTGTTCCAGTGGAGAAGTTGATACTGAGGAACGCTCTTTCCACATGCCTCGCAAGCCCTCTATCGACACCCAGTAAACTGCTGAGAACGGGACATCTCGCCACAACGTTGGAGCCAGGCCTCTGTAAAGTGCTCCGTATCCTTCTTTTTGTACAATAATCCGGAATTCCTGTATCAGGCCGACGGCTTTTACGTTTCGTCCGACTTCGGCCGCTTGTCTGGTGCGCAGCAACTCGAATGGAGCGGTCAAGGTCGAAGCCATAAGACGAGCCGATGCACCTGCTACCAGTGGGATCCAGCTGCTTAACGAGGCATCGGGCGCATCTCGACGCAAGCGCCAAACAATCTCTTCATAAGCAGAAAAGTACAGCACTGTATTCGGTACCGCCATGACAAGCGTCGGCCTCAAACCAGCGTAAATACCATGTACGCCCTCTTGAACGAAGATTCGTCGAATCATGCCAAAGGTACCCAGCTGACCTGCAGCAGCGTTACATTGAAAGCTCATTCTTGCTTTTTGGGTCAGTTTACCAGTCTGGTCAAAGAAGGGCACGGCATTCTTGGGCAACAGACAATCCATTTGCCCATTGTTGAGAACAAAAGTGCCGCATCCCTGGGGACAGGGCTTTACGTTGCGTGGGAGACTCTGTTTCTCATTAGTAGCAGTGGCAGGTATAACCGCGGATGATTCTGCTGCAGCTGCTTGAATTCGAACCTTGACTACCTCCAGAGGTGTCACCACCAACGAGGTAAAGATGCTTCCAATGGATCCGGATACGACTCGTGCCATGAGCGCCGATTTCGGAGCATCGGGCTGTGAAGCGGTCGTTTGGCGCTGCATGTTTCTTCTGCTCTAGTCAACCCTGGGTGTACCTGGTAATGTATGTACTGTACATGCCAATTCCGGCAGACCTATTCCTTTCTTTCAGGTGTCACACGTTTGAGTTTGATCATGCACTGACTGACGAAGATTATGGTGAATCGCGATGGAAGAACAATGGACCGACAAAGAAAACCGAAAATAACTCGGCTCATACCCTATGATTTTGATTGAATCGAATGAGTCACTTCATGCGAAGAAGGATTTCAATACGACTAGTCTAGACTAGAGACTCCGTCAATGGTATGGCCAAGGCCAAGACAAAGACCAACCCTCGTGGAGAGCTATTCACTTCTGCCTGTACCAGGTAGACTATTCGTTAATAAAGCACATATTATAGTAGACTTAAGATACTGCTTGAAAGTCTTTGACTTCCCCTCGTGGTGCTGCCGTCTCGAAGAAGAAGGATTGAACCGCCCTCGAACAGGGTGGCAGGGGGCGGGTCCTCGCTCAAGTAGCGGTAGATGCATG
>Ga0307981_1001880_pt1 | contig 17916 bp, 14 predicted proteins | sample OrgLakmetagen987_FD_201849 | JGI IMG/M metagenome (GOLD analysis project Ga0307981, IMG submission 201849) | Saline water microbial communities from Organic Lake, Antarctica - #987 | ecosystem: Environmental > Aquatic > Non-marine Saline and Alkaline > Saline | place: Antarctica: Organic Lake... | reverse complement strand
AACGAATGTCATGCGAAGGTCACCATAGCTCTGCCTGCTCACCCGCCCGGATCGACGTTGTGAACATTGCGTTTCAGGTCAGCGCCGACGGCCCGCTCGCCACACCCAGCGATCGGAGGGAGCCAACGCGATTGCTTCTCGAATGGTTTCCGCCGGGACGGACAACAGGTTCGCCGTCGTGCCGTTGACGAATCCCTGCGCTGTCTCATCGGGACCCGGTCCAGCCACGACGCGGTTCGAATCGCTCGACACCATCCGCCAGGCCTCGTCGGGCAGCATGTGCGCTGCCAGGACCATCAGTCCGGCCGTCTCGAACGGACAGGCCCGGCCCAGCGGATTGAACGGATCCTGCAGATTGTCGGCGCCAGCCGCCACGGTGACGCCCGCAGCGCGCAGTGCCGCCACGGCGGTGAGCGCTCGTGGCATCGGCGTCACACCTCGGCCCTGCAGAAAAAGGTTGGTGTGCGGGAGCGTCACCACGGCAATGCCTGCCTCGGCCACTCGCTCCGCCGTCGATGCCTGCTGATCGGCCGCCTGCTGGCCGAGGCTCACACAGTGACTCGCGGTGACCGGGAGGTCGAAGCCTGCGAGCACGGCAGTCGCCAGTCGATCCAGCCCGTCGGCGAGCGGATCGAGGGTCTCGTCCGTGTGGAGGTCGACCGGGCGGCGGAACTCGTCGGCGACACCGAGCAGCACCTCTGTGGCGGATGCGATGTCGCCGTCACCACCGAATTTCTCGAGGTGTGGACAGCCTCCCACGAGGTCGGCGCCCGCCGACAGCGCCGCTCGAAGCAGGGCCCGCTGGTCGGCACCCGCTGCTCCGCTCACCGGTGAGCCGCACAGCGCGACGATCTCGACGTCGATGATGTCGGCAACGCGCTCGCGTACCTGCACCAACGCCTCGATGGAGGTCAAGCCGTGTTCGGTCGTGACGTCGGCGTGGGTGCGCACCGCGACGTAGCCGTTGGCGGCCATCAGCCGGGCTGCCCGCTCCGCCCGCTCGACGGTCTCGTCGACGGTGAAGAGGTGGCGGTTCGCCCGCATCGCCTCGATCGCTCCGATCAGGTCACCCGTCGGATTCACCACGAGTTCCGACAGGAACGCCTTGTCGAGGTGCGCGTGGGGCTCGACCGCAGCAGCAAGAAGCAGACGACCGCTCAGATCGACACGTTCGAAGTCATCGTCGACATCGAGCGGCATGACGGGAGCGGTGTCGGTGTGGTCCCGGACGGACTCGATCCGACCGTCGGCATCGATCCGCAGGTCGATGACCCTGCCATCGAGGGTGGTTGCTGAGGTCAGGAGCTGCGGCCGCACGGCAAAAACGTACCGACGGCGATCAGTGGTACGCGCACAGATCGAAGGGGTTTCCGTCCGGATCGGCCAGATTCAGGATCGATCCGTAGGGCTCGTGCCGGGGCGGCCCCAGCGGCACGGCGCCGAGCGCAATGACACGGACAGACTCGGCATCGAACTCGGTCGGCGAGCACGCCAGGTCGAGGTGCACGGAGCCGGGCTCGGATGTTCCCCGCTGTATTCCGAGGCGCCGGGTTCCGTCGGGAGTTCCGAGCACGATCCAACGATCGACGTCCTCACGTTCGGTTTCGACCATGCCCAGAACTGCGCTCCAGAAGTTGGCAAGATCATCGGGTGAGGGAGAGTCGAACGTGACCAGATCGAAGCGGAGGACCATGCTCCGACCGTACGGCCAGCGACCGACGTTGCGCCCATCGACGGTGCTCAAGGTGGCTGTCGGACTCTCCCTCGTGGCCGCATGCAGCGGAGCGTCGGACACGATTCCGACCGTCGCAACGACTGCACCCGCCGTCCAAGCGAGCACTCCCACGGCAGCTCCGTCGGAGACTGGCACCTCGACATCGGCAACTGGTGAGGTCGACACCGCGGAGAGCGGTCCGGCGACCGTGCCCGACGGGCCGCTCGCAGAGGTGTGTCCCGCCACGATCACGATCCAGACGACGGGCGAGCCCGGTGTCGGACTCGGCGCGCTCTACCGGTTGACGGGCTCCGACGCCGCCGTGGAAGCGACGAAGGTGTCGGGTTCGTTCTCACGACCCGATGGCGTCGTCGATGACGTCCTGCTCGAGGTGCGCACCGGTGGACCGGCGACAGGATTCCGTGATGCCGTCACCGTTGCGTCGACCGATGATGCAATCACCCTCGTGCACACCTCCATCTCGTCGATCCTCGAGGGACACGGTCGTTCGCCGATGGTCGCCGTTGCGGCGCTGACCGACCGGTCCCGCCAGGCGATCCTGGTCGACCCGTCGACCTACCCGGACGTGTCGGACATCGCCGGGGTCGCCGCGGCAGACATCGAGATCCGACACTTCACCGATTCGCCCGCCTTCGAGTTCCTCGGAACCGTCGGCCCGCTCTCCGGCGCTCGCATGGTCGACGGGTTCGATGGCGGCCCTGCGGCATTCGTTGCAGCGGGCGGGACCATTGCGCAGCAGGGCGACCTGCTCGTGGACCCCGGGCTCTTCGTCTCGCTCCCCCAGTGGGCTCGACCGGTCACCGCAATCGCACTCAGCGCCGCCGGCTGGGCGGATCACGACGACGTGCTCGCAGTGCGTGCCGACGATCGGGAGCGCCTCTCGGACTGCCTCGCTCGAGTCGTCCCGATCGTTCAGCAAGCCATCGTCGCATACGCCGAGGATCCCTCGCCGACGAACGAGCTCATCGCACGGGCTCGGGCCGCATCGGACCCACTGAGCCGCGTGACCGCCGATCTCCTCGACGCCGGCGCCGCCGACTCGATCGCGCTCGATGTCGTCGGAAACGGAGTCGACGGCACGATCGGCGACATCGACACGGCTCGCCTCGGCAACTTCCTCCCCGCGCTCGCCAACGCGCTCGGCACCGCAGACGCTGCCGTTGACGACATCGCCGACAACCGCTTCATCGACCCCACCGTCGGATTCTGAGTCGAGTGCAGGTCAGCGTCGAGGCAGCTCGAATTCGGCGATCTCGCCGAGCGCCTCGACGAACGCAGTCACCGCAGCCTCGAACAACTCTTCGCCGCGTTCGGCGGTCGCCGTGGTCGGATCGCCGATGTGACCGTCCGGTCCGAAGTCGTTGGACAACCACCCGAACCCGACCGTTCCGCCGAACCGGACGTGGCGGTTGGAGACCAGCTGTTCGGGAATGTTGCGGGTGGCAACTGACATGTCCACCAGTTCAGGAGCGAGGTGCAGCATGATCGAGGTCTCGTCGGTCCCACCGTGGATCCCCATGCCGTGTTCGTCTGCTGCTGACACGCCTCCCTGGTCGGGTGGTACTCCCGGGTGAGCCAGGAACGTCATCAGGCCGTGGTGGAGTCGCAGCTCGCGGTTCGCCACACCGACCAGCGCCGAGTTGCCGCCGTGGCCGTTCATGAACACCAGTCGACGCGCCGGAGTCATGGCGACGCACCGTCCGATGTCGTCGAGGACTCGCAGCAACGTGTCGGCCGACAACCAGATCGTGCCCGACGACCAGGCGTGCTCGTTCGACTTGGTGTACGCCAGGGGCGGCAACAACCACACGTCGCAGTCGGAGGCTGCTCTGATGACGGCTTCGGCAGCCACACGTTCGGCGATCAGGAGGTCGGTGTTGAACGGAAGGTGAGGACCGTGCTGCTCGACGGCACCGAGCGGTTGGACGAGGATCGAGTCGGGGCCGATCAACCGGTCCAACTGCGGGGCCCGCAGCTCGTCGAGTCGCCGGCTGGATGGGATGCCGTCGTCGGAACCGATCACGTGGGCAACGTTACGCGGTCGGCGTCGGCATCGTGAAGAATGGAATGATGAGTTCGGCTGACTATGACGCAGTGGTGATCGGCGCAGGCCACAACGGCTTGGTCACCGCGGCGTACCTGGCACGCGCTGGTTTGTCGACGCTCCTCGTCGAGGCACGCGAGCAGGTCGGCGGCACCGCAGCCAGTGAAAAATTCGGCGGCGCAACGGTCAACATCTGCAACTGCGACCATTTGACCTTCAGGACAACGCCGGTGATCGAGGAACTCGACCTCGCAGCTCACGGGCTCGCCTACATCGACGTCGAACCCGCCCAGCACAACTTCTCGTGGGAGTCCATCGGCAGCAGCCACGGATGGTCGTCGCACCATGACGTGGAACAGACGATCGACGAGATCGCACAGATCGCACCCGGTGACGTCGAGGGGTACCGCCGGTACGCACGCGCTGCCATCCCTGCGGTGAAGATGGTGTTCGAAGCCGCGTCGGAACCGCCGACGCCGCTCGGCCTCACCCGCCTTGCGCTGCGACGCCGCCTCGCCGGATCCGCGACGCTGCTTCGATGGAGTCGCCGCAGCGCTGCGGACGTGTTGCGGGCACACTTCGATTCCGAGGCCATTCGGGGCCCTGGCGCACTCACCGGCCCGATGGTGTGGGGGATCTCCCCCGAGTTCGCCGGGTCGGGCCTCGGCGCGCTCACTCATGCGATGCGTCACGCAGCGCTTGTCGGCCGCCCGGTCGGGGGAAGCGGAGAGGTCCCACGAACCTTGCTCGCAGCATTCGAGGCAGCGGGAGGCGTACTCAGAACAGGGACCCGGGTCACCGAGATCTGCTGCTCGGGTGAGGAGGTCAGTGGCGTGCGGGTCGACGACGGGTCCGGAGCAACCGAGCTCGTGTCGGCCACGAAGGTCGTGTCGGCGTGCAACCCGCACGACACGTTCCTGCGGTGGCTGCGCACTCCCCCGGCTTCGGCACGCGATCTCGTTGCACGCTGGACCGCCATCCCACACGCAGACGGCTACGAGTCGAAACTCGACGTGGTGGTCGATTCGGTCCCACGGCTCCGCAACAGCCAGCGTGACCTCGGACCGACCACTGTGATCGCTCCTGCGCTCGATCAGATCCACCGCGGCTGGGAGATGATGTCGGATGGTGGCGTGCTCGAGCGTCCGGGCCTCCTGGTGAACGTGCCGACGCTGGCCGACCCCTCGATGGCCCCTGACGGCCGGCATGTGCTGAGCATCGAAGCGCTGTACACGCCCTATGCGCACCCCGGTGGTTGGGCCGGTTCGAGCGAGCCTCGTCGATGGCTCGAACTCTTCGCTGAACAGTGCGAGCCCGGGCTGCTCGACTCGATCGCCGACTGGCGGGCGATGACACCAGATCGATACGAGTCCGAGTTCCACCTCCCGGCCGGACACGCCACGAGCTTCGCGGGCGGACCGCTCGCCGCATTCCGCAACCCGAACCCGGAACTCACCCACTACGACACGGCGATCGGCGGCCTGTATCTCACCGGGGCGGCCACGTTCCCGGGCGCTGGCGTGTGGGGCGCGAGCGGACGAAACTGCGCGACGGTCGTTCTCGCTGACACCTGACCGAGCACGGACGCCGAACCGGCGCACGTTGAACGATCGAGAAACACCGCGACGGGTCGTGTGGCCACGGCACGAAACGGGAACAGAACACGTGGTGCGGCGGTTGTACCCGTCGTCTGCAGTCGGAAGGACAGCTCATGCCCAACGGATCACTCAGTCTCGGTCGCTACTTCGGCATTCCGGTTCGTGCGCACTGGAGCGTGGCGCTCATCGCTGCGCTGTTCGGTGTGAGCCTGGCTGGCCAGTACGGCGTCGTGCCCGGAGTGCTGGCTGTCCTTGCGTTCTTTGCATCCATCCTCGCTCACGAGTTCGGCCATGCGCTCGTCGCCCGGCGCTACGCCGTGGAGACCCAGTCCATCGACCTCTGGGCACTCGGCGGGGTCGCTCGCCTGGACCGCGAACCGCCGACTCCTCGGGCCGACGGACTGATCGCGGTGGCCGGACCGCTGGTGAGTCTGGTGATCGGACTCGTCACCTTCGGTGCCGCAGTGGCGCTGTCGCTGCAGGTGCTCGCCCTGATCGGCCTGATGAACCTGATCCTGGCGGTGTTCAACATGCTCCCCGGTGCCCCGCTCGATGGCGGTCGGGTGCTGCGCGCAGTCCGCTGGGCTCGCACCGGCAACAAGTATCGGGCGATGCGCGAAGCTGGCAACGCAGGCCGTGTCCTCGGTTGGAGCCTCGGCCTGATCGGGCTGGCCCTGATGTTCAACGGTGGACCCGGCATCATCTTCGCCATCACCGGGGTGTTCATCGCGTTGAACGCCCGTGCCGAGATCGGCGCGTCGTACATGGCCGAGAACCTGGCCGGTGTGAAAGTGCGAGACCTCACGTGGTTCGGCATCGCCCATGCGGGCCCCGACATGGACGCCGATTCGATGATCTGGCAGCGCGCACGTCTGGGTGAAGCCGGCGCCGTCGCAGTGGATGCGAACGCCGACGGCGTGCTCGACGGTCTGGTCCTGGAGGACCAGTTGTGGGCGATTCCGGCCGAACAGCGGGCGCTCACCATGCTCGATTCGCTCATGGTGCCGTTCAGCCAAACCGCTCAGGTGGGTCCCGACGACGACCTGTCGTCGATCCTCCCGCGGCTCAATCCGCTCCGTCCGGTGGTGACGGTGTGGAGTGAGGGAAAGCTCACCGGGATCGTGCCGCCCAAGGCGTTGATGGAACGCCTCGATGCCGCCCGCGCCGCAGCGCTGGGTCGCAGCTGAGTTCGATCAGGCTTCGGGGACGTAGCCGGCGGGCGCGGCGATCGGCGGCTTGTCCGACCACGGGAAATTGATCCACATGTCGGTGCGCTTCCACACGTAGTCGCACTTCACGACGGAGTGCGACTTCTCGTAGATCACCGCGGTGCGTACTTCGCCGACCTTGCCGTCACAGAATTCTTCCACCGACTTGAGCGTGTTGCCGGTGTCGGCCACGTCGTCGACGATGAGGATCTTTCCATTGGTCAGGTCCACGAAATCGGGGGCTGGCGGGAGGATCCTCGGGACATCGAGCCGCTCGTCGATCCCGGTGTAGAACTCGACGTTCATGGTGTAGACGTTCTTGACCGACAGTGCGTACCCCATGGCTCCTGCGGGGAGCAGCCCTCCGCGTGCGATACCGAGGATCATGTCGGGTTCGTAGCCATCGTCGGCGACCATCTGCGACAGGTCGCGGGTGGACTCGCCGAACATTTCCCAGGTGAGGATTTCGCGCTCGTCAGCCATGGCAGCCGAACCTACACGCCACCGACAAAATCACCACGATGATCGAACTCACGATGTCTGGCGAACGCCCAACAGCCGAATTCCTCGTCAGAAACAGATGTCGGACGGACGCACCGGGACTCGTTCGAGCGGCCGGTCGACTCCCGCTTTGCGGAGCGCATCACGGATCGCGGCGACGACGGCGGGTGTTGAGGAGATGCACGGAGGTTCTCCGACCCCCTTGGCCCCCAGCGGTGCGTGCGGATCGGGTTGTTCGATCAGCGTTGCGACGACGGGCGGCATGTCGAGGAACGTCGGCAGCAGATAGTCGGTGAAGTTCGGATTGCGGATCACCCCGTCGATCTGGATGATCTCCTCCATCAACGCGAGTCCGAGCCCCTGGGCGATGCCACCCTCGATCTGGCCGATCACGGAGAGCGGGTTCAGGGCGTTGCCAACGTCCTGGGCGGTGGCGATCTGCACCACCTTCACCAACCCGAGTTCGGGATCGACGTCCACCACGGCGCGATGCGCGACGAACGCAAACGCCGTGTGGCAGTTGCCCTGGCCGTTCTCGTCGAGTTCCTCGGTCGGAGGATGGTGGTACTCGAACGTCTCGTCGATCTCGAGTCCGGCTGAAGCCTCCGAGACCGGGATCCGGAGGTCGCCGATGGTGTCGACCACGTCGGTCCCGTCGATCATCAACTGGATCGGCTCGAGGCCGTACGCCGCACCGACCGCTTCGAAGAGCCGCTCACGCGCCGCCCGGCATGCGGCATCGACCGCTCCCCCGCTCATCCAGGTCTGACGTGACGCCGAGGTCGACCCCGCCGACCCGACGCCGGTGTCGATGCGGTCGAGCACCACGTCATCGACGCCGAGGATCGTTCGAGCGATCTGCTGGGCGATCGTGATGAATCCCTGTCCCACCTCTGCGGTGGCGAACTTGATGGTGGCCACCCCATCGGACAGTCGGCACCGGGCGGTGGAGTAGTCGTCGAACTTCTCGGAGTACATCAGGTTCTTGATCGACACACCCCATCCGACGCCGCGCACGATGTCCGGTGCGTCGGCGGTGCGTCCTGCTCCACCGGGCAACCTCATGGCGTCGGGTGAACCATCCGGCATCGCGAATCCGCCGACCGGTTCGTCAGGCATCGGCAGCGCAGCAGTTTCACGGATGCAGTCCTCCACCGGAGCGACGTTCAGGACCGGTTGCCCCGTGAGCAGGAGGTCACCGGTTCGCATCGCATTGCGCAGTCGGACCTCCTCGGCCGAGATCCCAGCAGCCAGGGCGATCTTGTCCATCTGCGACTCGTAGGCGAAACAGGCCTGCACTGCGCCGAAGCCACGCATCGCACCACACGGCAGGTGGTTGGTTCGGACGGCGAATCCGTCGACCGTGCCGTTCTCGCACCGATACGGACCCTGCGTCATCGTGATGCCGTTGGTCAACACCGCCGACGACGTGGAGGCATAGGCGCCACCGTCGAAGACGAAACGGGCCTCGATGTTCACCAGGCGCCCCTGCGCCGTGGCGTGATGCCGCATCCAGATCGTGGCGGGGTGGCGATGGACGTGTCCGAGAAAGCTCTCCGCTCGCGAATACGCCATGCGGACGGGACGCCCGAGCCGCAGCGCGAGCAGACAGGTGTGCACCTGGAGGCTGATGTCCTCACGAGCGCCGAACGCTCCACCGACACCGCCCAACACCAGCCGAACCTTGTCGACGGGCATCCCGAGGCATGCAGCGATTTGCTTCTGGTCCTCGTGCAACCACTGGGTTGCCACGTGGAGTTCCACGCCGTCTCCACCCGGGTCAGGGTGGGCGATCGCCGCCTCGAGGCCGAGGAATGCCTGATCCTGCATCCCGATCTCGTACGTGCCCTCGACGACGATGTCACCGCTGGCCGCCGGGTCGCCGTGCACGATGCGTTGGTGGCGGATGACGTTGCCGTCAGGATGGATCAACGGATGGTCGCCCGCAATGGCCACCTCGGGATCGAGCAGCGGCGTCAGGACCTCGTAGGTGACCTCGATTGCGTCGAGGGCACGCCGAGCGGTTTCCGGGTCGCTCGCAGCCACCGCAGCCACCGGTTCGCCGACGTATCGGACGAACTCGGAGGCGAACACCGGCTGGTCCTCAGCGATGAGGCCGTACGTGATCTGGCCTGGCACGTCACTCGCATCGATGACCGCCTCGACACCGCTGATCTTCCATGCACCCGACACGTCGATCGATGCGATGCGTGCGTAGGGATGCGGTGATCGCAGTGTTGCCCCGAACAGGCATCCGTCGGCGGACAGGTCGGACGAGAACGCGTAGCTGCCCTGCACCTTCTCGATGCCGTCGGGCCGAACAGGTGAGTCACCGATCGTGCCGGGGCGGAGCGGGGCGCTGACACGGGAGCGCTCGTCGACGGTCATGCCGAACCTCCACGTCGCACGGCGACTTGTTGCACAGCGTCGATGATCCGTCCGTATCCGGTGCACCGACACACGTTGCCGGCGAGCTCCTCGCGGATCTCGGTGTCGGTCGGCGAGCCAGTGCGCTCGAGCAGATCGTGGACCGCCATGACGAGGCCCGGTGTGCAGAAGCCACATTGGACTGCGCCGGCATCGACGAAGGCCTGTTGGACGTCGCTGGGCGCGCCGACGGGTGCGATCCCTTCGATCGTGACGATCTCCTGGTCGACCGCCGTCGCCCCCATCACCAGACACGAACACACCAGTGACCCTTCGACCATGACGCTGCAGGAACCGCATTCGCCTTGCGTGCAGGCGCCCTTCGACCCCATCAAACCGATGCGGTCGCGCAGCACGTCGAGCAGGCTCTCGCCCAGCCAGGAGTCGGCCACATCGTGGTCGATGCCGTTCACGCGCAGTGTGAACACCTCGTTGCTCATGTCGTGGCTCCTTGCGTGAATGCCCGTCGTGCCAGGCGTCGACCGAGCACCCCGACGGCATGTCGGCGGTAGTCCGCCGTCGATCGGTGGTCGGTGATCGGTGTACTCGCTGCACTGACGAGGCGAGCGAACTCGCCGAGTGCGTCGTCGGACACGGTGCCGGACGACCAGTCGACTGCGTTCGAGAGGTGGTCTTCGGCATCGGGACACCGCATCACGGTGGGGCCGACCGACCCGAGAGCGATCGCAATGCGTCGCGCATCGGTGTCGACCGCCAGGCACGCGCTCGCCACCGCGATCACCATGGCGTTTCGAACGCCGACCTTTGCGTATCCCTGCCATCCGGTTCGGAGGGGGACAATGATCTCGGCGATCAGCTCCCCCGGCTCGATCGAGGTCCGTTTGACGCCCACCATGAAATCCTGGACCGGAACCGTCCGACGACCATGCGACGAGACCAACAGGACCTCGGCGTCGAGTGCAGCGAGGACCGGGAGCCCGTCACCAGCGGGTGAACAGGTCCCCAGGTTTCCCCCCAACGTCCCAGCATTACGAATCTGGGGGGAACCGACGGTGCGAGACGCTTCGGCGAGTGCGGGCAGCAACGACGCCAGCGGCTCCTCCATCAGTTCGGTGTAGGTCACCCCTGCGCCGATCGTGACCGTTCCGGCCGTCGGATCGTGTCGCCACGACCGCAGATCGGCGACCCGGTTCAGCGCGATCACCATCTCGTCGGGACGCCGGTGCCCGTCGTTGATCTCGACCATCGCATCGGTTCCACCGCCCAGCAGGAATGCGCTCGGATGTTCTTCGAGCAGCTGGACTGCGTCGGTGAGGGTGTTGGGGACGGCAACCGTCATGGCGCAGAACACTACAAACGAACGTGTCGGTCGTCGTGGCGAGCCGACGGTTTCATCTTCCCGAAACCGAGCCGCCGAGTCAGTCCACGTAGGGACAGTGTCGGCAGCCCGACGAACAGCAGTACCGCCGGCTCGCCAGGAAGTCGGCGGTGAACACGCTGAAGCCACTGTGCGGGTCCGCATAGCTCGGTAGACCCCGCTCGACGGCACGGTCGTGACGCTCGATGATCTGGCGACGTTCGGGATGCTGGAGCGGCAGTCGGGCCACGTGCGGGGAGCGCCAGTCGTTTCGGAGCACTGCGTCGTCGTCCACGACTTGCGAGGTTACCGAGAACGCATCCCGGCGGCCCCTGAGTCGAGCCCCTGGTCTGGTACCGTTCGCCGCGGTCTCGCAGCTGGTCCAGCGGCGTGAAGCCTCCTCGACACGAACGTATTTTCTTGCTGCGCCACACCCACGGACGATGTGTTCGTCCACGACTCCTCCTGCTCCCATTTCATGAGTGACACCACCATCGACGACGCGGCGCGAGGTTCCGACGACTTCGGCGATGCTCCTCGCCCGTCACCCGTGGATTCGGTCGCAGCCGTGACGCCCGCAGTCGACCCGATCGTGGAGCTCGAGCGACGCCGGTGGCGTCGAGCCCTCACGATCGGTCTGGTCACGTATGTGATGTCGCGGCTGTGTGTTCTCGCCGGTGCTGCGGTGCGCGCCTCCCAGGTGGTGGTCGATCAGCGCACCGACGGCGAAGTCGAAGATGGTGCCGTCTCGCTGATCACGGGCGTCCTGACGTCGTGGGACGGCAACTGGTACCTTGAACTGGCGAGACGCGGGTATCCGGACGCGATTCCCCCCGACGTGACCTTCAATCAGGTCGAAGCACGTGCCGCCTTCTTCCCGCTCTACCCAGGGGCCGTGAACGTCGTCGATTCGATCGCGCCCGGCGGCGACACCGTCGCTGCACTGCTGCTCAACCTGGTGCTCGGAGGGATCGCCGTCGTCCTGGTCGGGATGTTGGCGCGAACCGTCTTCTCCACACGAGTGGCCGCACGGGCGATGGTGCTCATGGCCGTGTTCCCCGGCTCGTTCGTGCTCTCGTTCGCGTATTCCGAGGCACTCTTCCTGGTCCTCGCTGCAGCCTGCCTCCTGCTGCTGCACGACGAACGATGGTTCATGGCGGGCCTCGCAGCAGCACTCGCGACGGCAACGCGGCCCAACGGTGTCGCCATCGTCGCTGCGTGCGCCGTGGCGGCAGGAATCGCCATTGTCACCAAGCGGCAGTGGTCGGCGCTGTGGTCGGTGCTGCTCGCGCCGATCGGATTCATCGCGTTCCAGCTGTACGTCGACGACACCGCCGGAGAAAGAGGCGCATGGTTCCGCGTGCAACGTGAGGCGTGGTCGGAGGGAACGAGCTTCGGCATCACGGCGGTGAAGAACACCTTCGGCTTCCTGACGAGTCCCTTCGACTCCCCTGCCGACGCCCTCACCTTCCTGTCGCTCGCTGCGCTCGGTGTGATGCTGTTCGCCGCATGGAAGCAACGCCTGCCGTGGTCGTGGATCGCGTTCAGCGTCGTGGTGATCGCGCTGATGCTGATTCCCGAGACGGTCACCGCCCGACCGCGATTCGTCTACACCGCCTTCCCGCTGTTCATCGCGGTCGCGGCGTGGTGGCCGCAGCCATCGCCCGCTGACGTCGCGAACGGTGACGACGGACTCAGCCTGGCCGACGCGTCGTGGTACCTGATGGTCGGATTGAGCTGCACGGGGCTTGCTGTGCTGACGACCCTCTACGGCGTCTTCGGAGCGATCCCGTGACGCAGCTCGACGAAGCGACCACGTCGCACGACGATCCGGAGACCGCGGGCGACGTCCCCCGGCACCCGAGGAGCCGAGTCGAGCGTTGGATCGACGTGGCTGTGGGTTTCGTGTGCCTGGGCGTTGCCACTGCCTGGACCTTCAACCCCCTGCGTGCACCGTATTCCGGGCGAACCTTCTCGAACTTCTTCGAGGCCCAGGCTCGTGCGTTCTTGCGTGGCGACCTTGCGCTCGAGAAGGGTGAGCTCGGTATCGAGGCGTTCGTCCGCAACGGCGCCGACTACATGTACTTCGGGCCGCTGTTGGCGATCTTCAGGATCCCGTTCGTCGCCGTGGAGTTCCTCGAAGGCCGGCTGACTGCGATCTCGCTCCTCGTCGGCACGTTGGTGTTCTACCTCCAGGCGATCAAGCTGTTCGACATCGTACTCGAACTCGTCCACCCGGACGGGCAACGAAGCCAGCGCGAGCAGTGGTTCCGGCTCGGATGGCGCGCATCGGTTGCGACGGGCACCGTCGTGCTCAGCCTGTTGGCGATTCCATGGGTGTACCACGAGGCCCACCTGTGGAGTGCGGCACTCTTCCTCGCACTGCTCAACCAGATGTTGCGCTTCGAGGACCTCACCGCCCGACAGATCACGACGTTCGGTGTCATTTTGATCGGTGTCGTCTTCAATCGGCCGACCACTGCGTACGCCGGCATGCTCGGTGTGGCGATGCTGCTCGTGGTGGTGGTCGTCAGGCGCACGGCGACCCGCGGACTGGTCCTGCGCCTCGGCGCCTGGCTCGGGGCCGCATTCGTGGCGACGGTGTCGATCAACTTCGTGAAGTTCCGGCGACCGTTCGGGATCCCGATGGAGGCACAGGTCTTCAGCACCGTCGACGAGAACCGCGCCGAGATGCTCCGGATCAACGAGGGGAAGTACTTCCGCCTCGAGTTCATCCCCACCAACGTCTGGGCGTACTTCCGTCCGAACGGCATCGATCTGTCGACCACCTTCCCGTTCGTCTCGACACCTCGGGCAGTGCCGCGAGTGTTCGGCGACTACTTCTACGACGCGACGTACCGAACGGCCAGTATCACAGCGACCAATCCCCTGTTGGTGATCGGTTCATTCCTGGGTGTGTTCGTGTTGGTGAAGCTCGCCAAGGCACCCGTTTTCTGGCGGCTCGCCGCACCGGTCGCGGCAGGTGTGCTGGCCGCCGGCGGCGTTGCCGGCTGGGGGTACATCGCCACTCGCTACCTCACCGACTTCCTCCCCGGCATGCTCCTGCTCACGGCCATCGGGCTGGCCTGGTCGATCAAGCGGTTCGACGAACAGCCCGAGCGTCTTCCATCGACGGGGGTCCGGCGTGCCGGTCGTGCGGTGGCGGTGAGCCTCGTCGTGTGGTCCATCGTGTCGAACGTGGCGATCTCGGTCGGCTACAACTTCAGCGCAGGCGACGAGGCCGCCGGAGTGGACCGCCTGCTCTCGGCGCAGGATGCGGTGGCGAACGTGATCGGCGAGGCACCGTCCGATCGTGTCGTCCGGGTCGACGCTTTGCGGTACGACCGTGACGACCCGACCCGAGCGGGCACGCTGGCCGTCGTTGGCGACTGCGAAGCGCTGTACTCGTCGAACGGTGAGCCGGTCGACACCTGGCTCGCTGTCGAGTACGGCCCGAGCGACTGGCGCACCGTCTTCTCTGCGACGCCGGCGGAACGATTCGCCGTGGGGAACGAATTCGAGGTCGTGCGCATCGACGAGACGGCGTCGGCCGACGGATACTTCTTCCGGCTCGTCTACCGCGTCGACGAGATCTTCGACGACGAACAGATCGTGGAGTACTCACTGATCATGATCGACAACTTCGGCGTCATCACTGTCGACGAACTCGAGATGTCCCTCGACGGGGCGACCGAGTTCGCCGTCACCTTCGATCGGTTCCGACGGAACTTCTTCGTCGAACGCAACGGCGAGAACATCCTCTACGGACACTTCGACATGGACCCCCTGTACGACGCAGCGGATCCGATCAGTCGCTTCGTGCCGTTCGGGGCCGCAGCCGGGCTCCGCATCGACCCGGTCACGGTGACCACGCCGTGGTGCGATCGATTGACGACCTCACCACCATGATCGGTACCCGGGTCGACCGGGTGTGGTTCGCAGTGTGTGGGTCCGTCTACCTGGCTGTTGCCACCCGATTGACCGACGGGTTGGGCCGCACCCAGTTCGACAACTCGGCGTTCGCCCACTTCTTCGACTTCCAGACCGACGCACTCCTGCGGGGTGATCTGGCACTCCAGAAGGACTCGATCGGCCTCGAGGCGTTCGTCGTGGACGGCAAGGACCAGATGTACTTCGGTCTGTTCCCGGCGCTGCTCCGCCTTCCGATCGCGGCGGTCACCGACCGGTTCTTCGGACATCTGACGATCGTGTCGGCATTCGCTGCGTGGGTGCTTTTCGTGGTCGCCGTGTGGACCATGACCGATCGAGTGGTTGCGGGCCGCAGCGAGGCATTGGTGAGGGTCTGGAAGGTCGGTGTCGCGCTCGGTTCACCGATGCTTGCGCTCGCCGGATCGGCGTGGGTCTTCAACGAAGCGATCATGTGGGGCGTCGCATCGTGCGCATGGTTCCAGCTTCGGCTGCTGTGCGAACTGCAGCAGCCGTCGACCCGGCACCAGGCGTGGCTCGGTGCGTCGATCGTGCTGGTCGTGCTCAATCGTCCGACCTTCGGGCTGGGCTGTCTGATCGTCACCGCAGCGGTGTTGGCGGCTCGCGGGTGGCGAACCCGGTCGGTCGGGCCCGCAGAGTGGCGCGTCGGTGCGGCATTGGCCGTCGGAACCGTGTTGCTCGTCGTTCCGAACCTGCTCCGCTTCGGCCGACTCTTCGGCCCACCGATGGAGGCGCAGGGACTCAGCATGTTCGACGAGCATCGGATGCGCATGCTCGATTATTCGGGCGGCGATTACGTCGACCCGCGGTACCTCCCGACCAACCTGGTGGCGTATCTCCGACCCGACGGATTGTCGGTCGGTACCCGTTTCCCGTTCGTCACGGCACCCGAGACCATCCCGACCCGGTTCGGTGACGTGATCCACGACATCACGTATCGGACCCCGAGCCTGTCTGCCAGTACGCCGTTGCTCGTTGCGTTGGCGATGTTCGGTCTGGTGCTGGCCGGACGCGAACTGGTGCGCGGTGCTCGTCACGAACGAACGCTCCACCTGATCACCCTCGCAGCTGCGGGAATGCCTGCGGCAGTCGCGCTGATGGTGTGGGGTTTCATCGCTCCCCGCTACCTCGGTGACTTCGTTCCGGTGCTCGTACCGCTCGCACTGCTCGCAGTGTGCGCACTGAGCGACGCACCGTCTCGAAGGAAGCTGATCGGCGTGGGGGTGCTCGCTGCATGGTCGATCATCGCATCGATCGGCATCGCACTGGCGACCTCCTACGAGCGGGGTTACGACGGTGACGTCGCCGAGTATCTGCGTCTGCAAGGTCGCAGCGACGTGTGGACCGACACCGCTCGGCTCGACGACGTGTCCGGATTCGCCTTCGACCGTGACGAACCGCCACGTGCCGGTGCCGTCAGGGTGCTCGGCGCATGCGAGGCCGCGTACTTCTCGACCGGTGAGCAGGTCGATCCCTGGCTGGTCGCCGGATACGGACCGAACGAGTTCCGTCGTGAGTATCAGGTGACGATCTCTCCCGACGCCGATCCGCTCGAAATCGTTCTGGCGACCTTTGCGAGCGTGGAGCCGGCGGGGCCCGACGTACCCGACGAATTCGACGTCACCCTGGTGGTCGACGACGGCTCGGTCCGGATCGATCTCGCCGATCGGTTCGGCGCGGTGCCGTACCCGCTCAGCGACGTGACGCCGGCAACGCCGTTTCGCCTCGGCATCACGTCGGACCCGGTGCACAAGGTCCTCACGTTCGAGGTCGACGGCCAGGCCATCGGGTACGGCCACGTGTTGACCAGATCGCTGTACGGCCCCAGCGGCCAGACCGCCAGATTCAGCGACGACGTCACCATCGACGGATCGGTGGCCGACGTGGTCCCTGCACCCGACCCCTGCTGAACGGGATCAGCGAACGGGCGTCAGCTCGTACAGGAACTGGTAACCGAAGAACTGCGGACGGATCTTCACTGCGAACCGGTCGATCGTGCCGATGGCCCCGAGCCGCTGCGTTCCACCCGCTTCGCCGGCACCACGGTCGGCAACGTCGAGGGGCAGGCCCGTGGCCGTGCGACGCACGATCGCGAAACCTGCCTCGTGGACCAACCGCTCGAAGCTCCGCCGCGTGAAGAATCGAACGTGGGTCGCATCGAGGATGCCGCGGCGGTCGTAGTCGAACAGCCCCAGCGCGCTGCGTGTCCGCGGATACCAGTGGGCGAAGTTCGGGATGCTCGCAACGAGGGACCCCGACATCGACAGCCGACCCCGAGCGTCGGTCAGCAGTCGTTGCGGGTCGCGGACATGCTCGAGCACGTCGGCACACAAGATCAGGTCGAAGGTGCCATCGAGGGAATCAGGAATGCCGTGGTCGAGGTCGGCCTGCACGAAGTCGTCGAGGCGATCGCCGACACCGGGGTGCTCCTCGACGTCGACACCCGTGACGTGATGACCGAGCGAACGAATGCGGTGACCGAGCGAGCCATCGGAACAGCCGAGGTCGAGGACCTTGAGTGGCTGACGATTGGACAGCCACGACAGGAGCTTGCCGTGTGACGACTCCGGGTCGGGCTTCATCTCGTAGGAATCCGATGCGAAGGCGAGCTTCCCGGTGCCGAAGCCCATCTTGTGGAGCCGATAGGTGCCGACCAGCTTGCTGACGTCCCATGCGTAGCGCATCCCGTTGACGTGGCAGATCTCGTCGCCGTAGTAGGTCGGGATCGGCACCTCGACGATGCGAGCATCGGATTCGACCATCTGCACGATGATCTCGGTGTCGAAGTCGAAGCCGTCGGAGTTGTCGGCGAACGGGATCTGCGCAAGCGCATCGACCGAATACGCGCGGTAACCACTGTGCCATTCGGTGAGCTCGGTCCCGGCCATGGCGTTCTGCCATGTGGTGAGGACCCGATTGCCGAGGTACTTGTACTTCGGCATCCCGCCGTCGAGTGCGGTGCCCGGTTCCATCATGCGTGAACCGAACACGGCCTCTGCTCGGCCTTCCAGAATCGGACGGATCATCTCGGGCAGATGTTCCGGGGCGTACTGGCCGTCGGCGTGCAACATCACCACGACGTCGAGCCCTTCTTCGATGGCCCAGCGATACCCGTACTTCTGATTCCCGCCGTAGCC
>Ga0307981_1001877_pt1 | contig 17925 bp, 13 predicted proteins | sample OrgLakmetagen987_FD_201849 | JGI IMG/M metagenome (GOLD analysis project Ga0307981, IMG submission 201849) | Saline water microbial communities from Organic Lake, Antarctica - #987 | ecosystem: Environmental > Aquatic > Non-marine Saline and Alkaline > Saline | place: Antarctica: Organic Lake... | reverse complement strand
CAGCTGTGAAAGAATGATAGTTATGTTGGGGCTTTTCCTTTTACACTTTGGGCATGCGCATTGCGCCTGGACCGGCTTGACTCCGAGACCACCAGCCACAATCAAGCACGCCGCCTTCGAGTTGACTGGTGTAGCTGCATCCGATCAACGTCGAAAATCACTCATTGCATTGGTTACCTCTAGCACAGGTCTCGTCTGCAATTCATTTGGTTTTCCACCGCCAGTGGCACTAGCCTACACGCCAGACTCAGATCCGCTGAGGGAATCGCTCTATCTCATGAGTCGAGTGCAAGAAGCCACTGTACAACAAGAGCGGTTCGCCACCAATAGCAAATTGCAAGAAGAAATGCAACGAAAAATGAAGTTATCCTTGCGGTTGGTAGACAAGTCTTATCGACTGTTAGACCAAATCAATTACGCGTCGCAGTTTGTGCAGCCAGCGGAGGAATTGGTTACAGCAACTGAAGCTGGCTACGAAGCTGCCGACGCTCTGCAAGGTGCCATCGATTTTGTCAACAAAGACTTGGGAGATGGGCCAGTGACCGATCAACAGCGAGAGTTTCTCATTGAGGCCATGCAGACGACTCGCAACGAGTTGTTTGTCTTTTTGAAGTTCATGCCAACGGATCGGTTGGCGGAGGCTAGACTACGAGTCGAGCAGGAAAACGTGGACAATCGTGATGAGTTCGCAGGCTCAGACGACGCGGGGCTCTTTAATCCCGTCAAGCTACCATGGAAGTAGAGCGAGCGCGAATGGACCTGAAAGTATTACAATATGAGCTCTTTAACGATTTCGAGATGCACTAAGGTTAGCATTTATGCTTCATATCGACACAAAGTATCGACGACGATTATTATATTGATCGCGATCGACGCCGACATGTACGCCGACGCTGCTCACAAAATACCATCAAGCAAAAAGTAAGCGACGCAAACAAACCTATCTTACAGCCGCCCTTGCACAAATGAGTCTCTCCGGAAGAGTTATAGCTACCGGTAGCCCGAGAAGAGTGGTAGTGACAGGACTTGGAGCAATAACTCCGTTGGGTCAAACGTTTCAAGAAACATGGAAGGCGCTCCTTGGCAAGGAAAACGGTGCCACCAGTCTCGAAGACGCACTCTCTTGGCAAGGCTTGTCGGAAGAGGCGCTACAGAGAGAACTGGAGTTTTCCATGCAGTTACCATGTCAAGTCGCTGCCCCAGTCAGATTCAACGAATCTGACAATCGCACTGCTCGTTTCGTACAGCTAGCTCTAAAGGCTGGCAAAGAGGCTCTGCAAGCAGCACAACTCGACGACTGGTTCGGAATCGCCGAGAACGACAATGATCCTCTATATCAATACCGTCGGCAACGTGCTGGAACGTTTGTGGGGAGTGGCATGTCGGGAGTGCGAGAAGTCATGGAAGCGGCGCGAACGGTCGAACAAAAAGGGTACCGCAAACTCAGTCCGCACTTTGTGCCCAAGGTATTGTCGAATTCTGCCGCCGGTCGCTTGTCAATTGAATACCGATTACAGGGCCCGAATCATTCCGTGTCGACTGCCTGTGCCGCTGGAAGTCATGCAATTGGGGATGCCATGCGAAACATTCAATTCAACGCGGCCGACATTTGCTTGGCCGGGGGCGCCGAATCCTGCATTGATCCGCTCAGTATCGCTGGTTTCTGTCGGTTACGAGCCTTGTCAACTGCATTTGCACCGCAAGAAGCATCACGACCCTTTGATCGACTGCGAGATGGTTTTGTCATGGGGGAAGGAGCTGCTATTCTGGTGCTGGAGGAGTACGAACACGCTCGTGCACGCAACGCTCCCATTTTGGCCGAGTTGACAGGCTACGGGCTGTCCGGTGACGCCAATCACATTACGGCGCCAGACCCCGCAGGTGGGGGTGCAGAACGAGCCATGCGCATGGCTTTGGAACAGTCAGGTCTGGATAATCACGCGGTGGGCTACATTAATGCTCACGCGACGTCAACCCCCAAAGGTGACGAGATTGAAGCGCAGGTCATTGATCGAATATTCTCTATACCAGGAGGACAGCGTGAACGCGAACGCGAACTCTTTGTAAGTGGTACCAAAGGAGCGACTGGACACTTGCTCGGTGCGGCGGGTGCGATTGAAGCTGCCATTGTGGTGCAGTCCTTGGTGGAGCAAACGATCCCCCCGACGCTAAACTTGGACGAGGCTGAGGAACAACTCGGTTTCCAACACGTGAGGGACGTGATGAAAACCAAAGATATGCAAGTCGCCATGAGCAATAGCTTTGGATTCGGCGGCAGCAATGCTTCGTTGCTCTTTCAAAGACTATAGTAGTCGAGTCAACAACTTCCCTTTTACGTATATATGATACCTGCACCCCAACTCACTCAGCTATGGCTCACACGCGAATAGCGTACAAACTTAAGTAAGATCAGTTGGTTATGCTTATGCTTTTACTTTTTTTTGGTGAAGGCCCGATTCAAGACCTTGGTGACCTTGAGCTTGAGCTCTTTTTTCCGAGTCTTTTCTGGTGCATCATCGGCTCCCTTCTTTTTCTTGGGTGGCGGTGGTGCAAATGCTTCATTGTCGATGACAGTCCCACTCATTTTCAAGGCTTTCTTTGCAGCTTCGTCGGTATCAAACGTGACAATACCTGTACCCTTGCACCGTCCCGTGTCTTCAAACGTGATTAGTTTGCAGTGCGCAATCGTTCCGCACAGTGAAAAAATATCAGAAACATCCTTGACCTTGGCCTCGAACGGAAGACCCGAAACAAAAACCTTGCGATCATCTGGGTTGTTGATCCCCTTCAAGTGCCTCTTCACTTGGTTCGTTCCACGGACAGTTTTTTTCTCTGGGCAGTCATAGATCCAGTGCACCGGTCCTTGTTTGTTCTTGCAGGCAAAACAAACATAGTCAGGCGGAACAGGTTTGGCTCTGCGCGCTTTTTTCTGTGGTTCACCACCATCTTCTCCTGTCGCTTGACCAGCGGTTTTGGTATCTCCTCCGTCGCTTTCTTCCTCTTGGTCTTCACCAGCATCATCATTATCATTATTGTCGTCAGCTTCTTCGTCGTCATCTTCACCCTTGAATGGGTCCTCCTTCTGAACCAGCATACCTGCCATCTCTTCTTCCTCCTCCTTCCGAAGCGCGGAATCTTGCTTGATACGGGTATCCCTCTCGTGGGGCGTTTCGATAGGGTCCAACCCGCGTGCGACACGCTTCCTCATGCGTCGTAGCTGCTGCTTCGTGAAGGCGATACCGTGTTCATCGGCCTTGGGTAAATTTTTGGTAAGCTGTTCTCGCTCTCGTCGCCGATCAGCTCTGAGGTCCTTGCTTGACTTTTTCTTGACCTTTTCAGCTCCGGCGTTCTCGTCTGAGACTTTATCGTCGTGTTGCTCAAGCTTGCGCTTTTTCTCCTTCTTTTCTTTCTTGTCTTTTTTCGCCATTGTCTCCTTTTTTACTTTCTTAGCTTCCATGTCATTGAACTCTTCCATCGTCATTTTGATCGCCGTCATGGTGAGACGGAGCAATTTGTTCGATTTGTTCCGTGGCACGAGATTTTTTGGGTGGTTCTCTGTTTTTGACTTTCGGAAATAGCGCGAACAATCAAAAGGTTATTGGCCAGACGACTTTCACCAACACCATCGAAACGAAACAAAATCAAAATCACGGCACATCACGTATCCCACAGAAAAAACGACCACCAACCATGGGAACGACCATGACGGAAGCGGACATCTCTGCTGGCGGAGCCCGCCAAAAAGCCTCGAAAGCAGACAAGGAAGATGCGTTGACCAAGAGACAGCGTCGCAAGCAAACCAACGAGAAGCAGGCTTGGCCTCAGCACCCAAAAGTGCAGTCCCCGGCGGCTCGTGCTCGAGCTTATCTTCGAACGGCTGGCCTCAACAACAGCAACAAGAATGCGGCTTTGCTCGATCCCGCTATTGACTTGCATTCGCCGCAGGTCAAGTTTGGACGATTGCTGGGAGCGACAGATCAACGTGTTCGTCACCAGGCTGTCTTGCAATTGTCGGCTTACCTCAAAGCCCGTTGCGACATTAACAATGAGACGGGAGGTCTCTCGGAACTGGACCTGTTGAAACTATGGAAGGGTCTCTGGTATACTCTTTACATGGCAGACAAAGTTCCTGTTCAGGCTGATTTGAGTGGCAAGATTGCTGGACTCATCTGGTGTGTCGCGGGTAGTGAGGAGGAGGACGAATTCGCTGGCAAGGCCTATCTCGACATGTACGGTGACGATGACGAGCTGGGCTACGAGGAAGACGATGAAGATGTGCAAATGGAAGAGATTGCCAACACAATGGAGGATGATTCTGGAGACGACGAAGAATCGGAGGATGAGTCGCGCAGTGACGATTCCGAACCACACGATCACGACTACGAAGACTCTGCGGGTAGCGACGACAGCCAAGACGAGGATGTGGAAGAGTTGGACGACTCGGAGATTCCTCACTGCCGTGGTGCTCACTTGGCTTCTCTCTTTGTTCGAACCTTCTTTCGAACTGTTCGCCGTGATTGGGATAAAATGGACAAGTACCGTGTCGACAAGTTCTACACGATCATGCGCCTTATGATGCACGAAGTCTACAAGTACATGGCTGTCCGCCATTGGAATGTGGGAATCATTCGTCTTTTCAACGATGCCATTTTCGAAGAGATCTTGTCGCAGACGCCGAATGGGTTGCGATACCACTTGATTGATATCGCGCTTGACGAATTGGCCCAGGTGCACGCCCATTCTACCATGCCTCTCACTGAAGCCACCTTTTTGGATTGTCTCGAGCCTTTCTTTGCTCTGGCACAGACAGGCGCAGGTGACGATATTGTCCAGCATCGAGCAGTTGAAAACGTGCTCGAAAAGTTCTTGTTGAAATACAGTGTCGTGAGCCAGAGGGTGGTGGAAGACGCTGAAGACGAAAGCGAGGATGAGGTTGCTGTCTTTGATCAAGTACATGTCGGTACTATAGCGAAATTCATCTTTGATATCGCCAGTGATGGCGCCACGGGTAACGAATACCGCAAGAGCCTCTACGAGCTGCACAAGAGGTACGCTCGCCGTTTGAAACAAGTTGGTCACGACGTGGACATCGGGAGTGGTGTTGATCAGGAGGCGGATGACGACCAGGAGGATGAAGAGTTGGACGTAGAAGTGCCACAGATCGAGGTAGAAGAGGAGGCAGAGGACCAGGGTGAAGTTGAAGAGAAGAGTAACAAGAATAAGCGAAAGAAGGACAAGAAGAGGAAAAAAAAGGAAGAGACCATCAAAAAGGAGGAAGAGCAAGCGGCGGTGGCACCCAAGAAGGATGGCAAGAAAAAGAATAAACGCAAGAGCTCAGCGCCTACTGAAGACGATGTGGGCAGGGGAGAGGAAGAGGTTACCATCTCCTTGACAGACCAACAGAAAGCAAAAGAGGCAATGAAACCCAAAAAGTCAGTGGAGATCAAGGTGCCGGCATCGGAACAAAAGAGCAAGAAAAAACGCAAGACCTCGAACGGAGATGACACTCCACCCGGTCGCAGAGGGGTAAGCTTTGGTGATAGGAATCAGTTCCGCTCGTGGAAGGTTTCCATGAACGGATTACGAAGCATGGAATTGTCTGGGACACCGAACGGTACCCCCGAAAAGGGAATCTTGCTCAAGAAAACGCCCATTGTCAAGGCCAGGTCGGCCACCAAGAAAAAGGGAAAGCGAGCGAAAGCTACGGGTCGTCAGAGCTATTAGAACGCGCATACATGCCATATTCGTACCTTAAAGCAAATCAAGCATTCTATGTTTTCTCTAGTCTATTGAATATGATGCACTGGTATACAAAGTTGAAAAGGCCGTTGTCCTCGAAAAGGAGAAGGTTATTCCTTTGGATTGGTGTACAGTAGTAGAAAGTGGTGGTTACTAAATGCACGGTACACGATAATGTGTTGAGAGCAATCGTGTCTTCCAGCATACCTACTCTATTTAGGTAAACAGGGTGGCTGGAGCGAGTCTGCACCAGTGGGTCGTTGGTCTAGCGGTGAGAAGGGTCTCCCCGTCCCTATACACTCCCCTCTTCCCATATTGTTGGCTCCAATCTCGAGCGCTTAAGCACCAGCACCAGATCTACCGTAGTTACTTGGACGAGCTGAAATATTTTGGACTAACCGCCACCAAGACCAACGGCCGCCACCCACCAAACGCCCCACTTCCGAGCAAGTCTAGAGCATCAGCAAGCTCAGGAGAGCCTTCGAACCCATTGATATATGTACAACAACGCCTCCGGCGAGTTATGCCGACATGACGCCGACAACAGTAAATCTCCCGGCCGAACGCAACGCAATGAATGAGCGAGCGTGCGTCGCGTACATATGATGTGTATTTGGATAGTTAATATTTCTTCTTTATTTATTAAAACGAAACTAGTATACACTTTAGTGTATTCCCGCCATCGATTAATCAGCGCCGCGCCCCGCACGCACCTACAAGATTTTTTGAAAACGCCAAGCAATAATCAGAAGAAGATCGCCTCTTGCTCATCAGCGCTACTGTAGCGGCGCTCTCGAGGGTTCTCGTTTCTCCTCCCATTGGACAAATGGTTCTCACTTTTCACTTCCGACCCCACGCATCCACTCGATTGATTGGTTGTACTTGCCTTCCGACGTTCGCCAGCGGAAACCAGCGCAGCTTTCAGCATCAAAAAGACAACTTTGTTCACAAACCAATAGCATTAGCATTCTCATCAAGATGACTTCCAACACTACAGCCATTCCAACCTTGAAGGGTTTCACCAAAGAGCAGCTCAATGAGGTCGTCGACTCGATAAAAAAGACCCTCTCTGACCCCAAGATGCGCGCTCTCAGCCAACGTGCCGTTCAGGGAAAAGTGTGGCACTTGCAGCCGACCGTCTCCAAGGTTCTAAGCGAGCTTCGCAAGGAGGAGGAAGATGTGCGCCACTCCATTATGCAAGCCGTCAGTGGACTCGTCTACAAGTTTCATGAACATACCTTGGATTTGACGCTTGCGCGTGCGGGCTTGCTGCACGATAAGCGAGTACACGCTGGATCGTCCTTGGACAAGAAGGACGAGTTTGATATATTCTGCCTCGACGCCAAGGTGAGTGATGGAGGACCCTGACCCCTGACGATTATCCAATGAACGGAAGCACAACGCCTCTCACAACCAGCGCTAACTCAAACCTTTCTCGTGTTTTTAATCTACCGCGAAGGAGCGCCTGTACATGATTTTGAAGAACTTTGAATGGCTCAAGGACTTTTTCCGTTTACACCCGTTGCATTTCTACGAAAACTCGTTTCAGTTTGTCGATCGAATCCCCAAGAAGAAGCTGCCCGTCAAGGTCAAGGTAATTGGCTTGGGTATTGGCGGATCGATTGCCGTTAGCGGATTGGCCAAGCATGGCATTGAATCCGCCCAAGGTTACGAGAAGCGTGCCGAAAAGGGACCCCGCAGTGTCACTAGTCGTTTCCAGAACGCCTCGTGGCGTGCCTACGATATTGCCGGCAATCTTGTTGACGAACAAGCTTTTGAGACGCTCATTTCCAGCCGTCAGCGCATTAATGTCACCTACGACGATGGTACCACTGCTGTCGTTACTTCAGACCGCGTTCAAATCATTATTGGCGCGGCTATTCAGTCTGCCATTGATTCGGCCCGTCGTTACGGAGCCGATGTGCACTTTTTGAGCTCCATGGACGATTATTACATGGAGGAGGGAGCTCAGCCGTCCAAGTCTGATGTTGTCGCTCTCTTTTGTGGCGCACACACGTCTCACCTCTTTCCTGGCCTCAAGGAGGAAATGGACATTCACGAGTGGCCCGAGTTGGATTCGAGCTGCAAGATGTGGTTGCGCATCCAGGAGAGTGACAAGAAGGAGGCGTATTGCGCCCGTGGAGGTGAAATCGGAGCTGAGAAGTGGCACTACACGATCGAAAGCGCTCGCGAGACGACGGAAGATGTGGTGCGCGTCATGCACAACCTGGATGCTCAGTACAATTACAACATTGCCAAGCTGGAAAAAGGCCAGGACATTGGCATGAGCAAGGAGGAGATGGAGACCACCCACAAAAGCCAAATGGCTCAGTTGGAAAAGACTTTCAAGGCCGTGGAGAGCGGCAAGAGCGAACGCTTTGACTATATCTTTACCAACGCGCCCAAGAATGAATACAATGTTGCCAAACGTAACGAAGCTGCCAAGGACGGCACCGTTGTTCTCGACAGTGGTTACTTGGTGGAGATCAAGATTGCCTCCAAGTCGACTGTAACCGAAGGCGAGCTCTTGAAAAAGTTCAATACTGACCTGGTCCTCTGCGGTGGTGATGCTGCGGTCCCGCCCAATCCGTTGGCTGCTTACGGAGCTACTTTGGCTTGCGAGGCGGCCGGTTCTCTGGTGCAACTCGCGGTTGCCATTGGCCACGTGAACGCCATTCTCAACGACATGGAATCGATGAATGATAACATGGACGATGTTTGGGTCAAGGAAATTAAAGATCTCAAGGCCATGCTTAGCGTCTACTACGAAGCTCGGACCAAGTCTGAGAACTACTTTCAGTGGGTGCAGACGCTCATTTGCAACATGTACAGTCTTCCGGCCTTTTACTAATCCTTGTCATTTTGGCCAACGCGACAACTTCTGGTTTTTCAGTAAAATCTTTATTTTGGATATTTACGATCATCGCGTCCAAGTCTTGGAGATTATTAGTAGTTAACTATTTACAAAATAGAGCAAGTCTCTAGGCATCGTGCGTCTGTAACATGGTTCAAGGAAGAGTCGTCGGGAAGAATTCTCCAGGGAAAGTCATCGCTACCAGTGTCGATGTCTTTTAGCTGGTCCATAATTCGTTCGTCTGAGGGCACTACCGACAAGGCTGGTGGCGGTGGCGGCGGTGTGTCAGAGTCAGGGACCCGAACCGTAGACGTTATCTCGAGTTGACGCTCCGTGGATTCCTTGTCGCCATCACCTTCAGTGAACGTCGGCTGCAGAAAGTCAATGTAGGGCAAGGCATCACCGATGACAGCCGGCTTGCTACCGTCCTTGTTCGAGCCCGAAGTGTCGTCTCTTGAATCCACCGGAGCATTTACGTACCAGATAATCTCGTCCGCCTTTTCATCATGGACTCTTTCCTTGCTGAGTTTTGTTTCTTCCATCAATTCTTTGACTGGTTCGGGCATATCTTCTTTGGAGAATTCTGCCTTGTTCGTAGGTCCATTTTCGGCAGCGGCTTGACTGAAAGCATCACCAATCGGTGACACGGGAGAAAATACCAGAGCTTTCAGAGAATCCTCTCTTTCAACAACCTTGAGTCCAACATTGGTCTCCATGGATACCGTCGGATGCAAACGATCGCCACCAACGATGTTACTGCTTCCAAAAGCTTGTTCTTGCAACCACTTTCTTCTCGCTTCCACGACGTCTTGACTAATGACTTCTTGAATATTCTGCTGGCTTGGGCTCGTACACGAATAGTGAGCACGCTCTTCTTTCTTTTCCTCGTGTGACGAATACCTCTTATTGTGGGTAGCAGACGGAAAGGGTGAAAGGACCACGGTATCCTTGTACTTTTGGCCTTGCTCGTCCAGCCAAGCCTTTCGCGCTTCCACCAACTCTTGCGAAATGACGAGATCGCTCTTTCCCTGACTTGTCAAGTTCTTGCGTAGTTGAGACTCTTGCTCAATCCATCGGTGCCGGTCTTGAACGAGTGATCCTACGGTGCCGGTACTGCTCGCGGCGGGAGATGTGACGAGGACGCCCTGGTGGTCCTTCTTTTTGAAGGCGTTTTGCAGCCATTCCTTCTTGGCCTTGACTGGACTCGTCACGGAATCCTCCGCTACTACCGTTGATTCCATTGTGCCACTGCAAACGTTTGTGAATGATTGAATATTGTCGTGGTCCTGCTCAGCGTAGCGTGTTTCTTGGCGACTTGATCCTGGACCGAAACGAGAAAGATGACAAAACGGATCAAGTTTTCTTCGATTGATTCGCCAATTTCGCTGAAAAAGAACATGACTAAGTAAATAGTACCGTACGACTTTCCGTTGAGCGTCACTTAGGGGATGTGAAATTGGTTTCATCAGTACTGTACTGTACTTACATTTACATACTGTAGCCGCTAATAAGTTTAGAGTGCCCTCGTGGGATTAGCACTGTCGGGATTCCTAGTGGAGTCCCGGAAGTCAGTCACGCTGTCTCTAACGTTGCTGAAACTGATGCCTTGTCCAAGGAACGGTTCGCCCGTTCTAGAACGGTTTCATTCGCATTGGACTCGTCGAATGGTGGAGTTTCCACGGTCCATAACCATCGTTCCTCCACGGTTCAATTCCCCGTAGACTCCTGTACACTTGGCTCGAATAGCCAAGCCCCGGAGTCGTAAAATCGTAATCTAAAAGCTCACTTATTTTGTTTACTGTTGTTATTCAACTTATTGGTCTTTTAGTACGCCTATTACGATTCATCATGGTGATCATTCATCCCTTTCATCGCATCTTGGAGGTTGCTTGTCATTCCTCCGCTCTTTCTCATCGGCAAGTTGCCGATTGTGACTATCGAGTCCCAGAAGTGATTGATCGTCATTCTTTCAAGCACTACTTACATAAAAAAGCGGTACTCGTTGCTTGCAAATACTACTTTTTTGATTCAAAAAATTCCTCCGCCCTCAAAAACATGTGCTGTACGGTAGTCTACGGTAACTACCGTACAACTAGTCTATTTGTAGTTAAAACAGCAGCAGCGCAGCATAATAATAATCAATACATCACCATGCACAAGCGAGACAAACAAATGGAGGACCAACAACCTACCTACGCAGAGCTCGCTGCTCAAATCCGAAAGGATGCTGCTAAACGCGAAGAGGATGCTGCTAAACGCAAAGAGGATGCTACGAATATTCAAAAGCTCTCTGAGACGAATGAGAAACTCTCTGAGACAAATGAGAAGCTCTCTGAGACAAATGAGAAGCTCTCTGAGACGAATAAGAAGTTCTCTGAGACAATGGAGAAGCTCTCTGAGACGATGGAGATGGCAGCGATAGTGACAGTGGAGGATTTGGTGTCCAAACCCCTATGGATCCACAATTTAACAAACTCATCCGCGCATCTAAACTCCAAGTATCCTACTGCATTCTTTACAGAAATTGAAAAGCTTCCCGACCTCGAGTTGCCGGCTAAGTTTTAGAACGCCGGAGTTCGGTTCGACAAGGGTCGTGCATCCAGCACTGCACTATACCGTATGTAGGTACATAAACAGCACACGTTACATAAACTAATTCAAGGTTACACAATGATTGATCACCATTGTTACTTGCATAGAATATTAGTTTCGTGTGCTGAAGGCACAGTGTTCATAGAACATTAGTTTCGCGTGCTACTAAAACAAAATCGCGCGTGAGTGCGCGAAGGCATCATCGAGGAATAGTTCCGAAGGGAATACAATTCCGATGGCAGTTGAGAATTACAATTGTTCTGACCATTGAATTCTCATGATCTTTACTCCCGTAGGGCTCGTACACATGTTTGCGTACGTAGCATGAATACTAGGTTGTACGGGCTACCTAGGTTCGTGTAGAGCTGGTACAATAGTTGCGGTGGATGTAAGATCAAGTGATCTGAACCAACCTCATTTTTAATCTATTCTAGAGCTCACAATTATCATCGAACAAACTTTGTAAACCTATCATCCAAAGTCCGATCATAGGGCAAGCACTGAACTGCATGTCACTCAATTTTGTACGGCTTACTTTGAGGAATTGTGGGTGGATTGCAGCTGCAAACCGTCAACATCGTACCAGAGCTGGCAAACATGGACATCTCTCCAGATTTGGTTTTACCATTGGTAACAACCGAGTGCACTCCATGGCCTGCAAAGTCAAGAAAGGAAACGGGGGGAGTAACCTGGAAGAATGATTCCAAGGTTGCCGGTCAGGTCTTTGAACAGTTGTCAGTTACTCAAATGGGTGTAGGCGGGCCAGCATATGGAATCGTCAGCACATTCAACGAAGTGAGACTTGTTTCGACCAACGACTTTGGCTCCCATAAACCTCTCGTCATCGGGAAGGAACTTGAACAGTCTGAAAAAAAGACGACCCCGGATAAGGAGGATCTGCCAGTATTTGCTGAGGATCTCTCCGCAGCGAGTTCCCACCGGAGTGGGGTGAAAATAATTCCGAAAATCAAGAAGGACCCAGACGATCCACAGATGAAGACACGAATCGGAGCCATTGTTGTTGAAAAAGAACTGCCTCGCACGTTTTTTTCCTCCAAGGTATTTGCACTCGGTATGGAAGGTGATCCTGATCTGACTGAAAAGAACAAGGCTGTAATTAAACTGCTTACTACCGCCATCTTGCTCGCACAAGAGTCGACCGAAGTGCCCAAAACAGATCTCAGGGCAGAATCTCTGAAAACCGCTGCTCGAGTCTTCAATTCTGTGCAACAGAAAATTTACCCTGCTTCTGTTGAGCTTTCCTCTGGCATTCGCTTTGATGTGCTTCCCACTAAGCAGCACAAGAAGTTTTATTCTTTTAGTCAAATTGGATGTGGCGCCAATGCCGTGTGCTGCCTTGCCACGGCTTCCTCTGGGACGGTATGCGTACTCAAGATTTTTCACCAGCGTGACAAACCTGGGAGGGAATTGGCAGCAGAGGAGCTTTTAAATTGGCGCAATGTCTACAAGGTCCACAAAGATTAACAATTGGACCTTTATTCGTTCAGCCGAGATCAGTGGCATACATTTTCTCGTGCTGCCGTATTTCAGCGTACCACGCAATAAAGAAGAGCGAGAGTCTTTCATGAAGGGGAACAAGAAAAGTAAGCTTTGGAAGGCGCTGGCTCAAATGGCTAACCAAGGCTACGCCCACAATGACTTGAAATGGCATCACGTCGGTGATATGTGGGGCGCTACTAATAAGCGAAATAGAGATGGTGGGAAGTTACTCGACAACAACACAAAAAGGGCATACCTTTTTGACTTGGGAAAGGTGTCAAACCTTGCTGTATGTGATCAGGAAAAATGGGTGAAAGAGAGTTTTGAGATGTTAAAGAGCCGCGCCGGATCTGACTGTGAATAAGTCTGGGAATAGTCAAGAAAAGCCAGCGAATTCTGCTTCATCGGAACGTGATTTCAATGTCGCTAAAAACAAATTTACGCACAAGACTTCAGCCAGCCAAGAAAGGACATAGTCCCACGCTGCCCCAGGGATGCGTTATTGCCCGTTGAGTATAATTCTTGACCATGTTGCTCCCAGGCTCTACTGCTTGGGAATGCGGCTCCGTGGAAGTACAATTAATCGTGTGGTCGTTTGCAGTTCTGCGGTAGTTACCTGCAGTCAGCTCGGGCGCGTTATCCGCGTGGAGATTGGTCATGATGCCAAACTTACGGAAGAACTTTTCCATAGCGGTAGACGCGTCCGGCTTCACGGGCATCGGATGCACAAAGTACAATCCGTTAGCACTGCGCATGAGATACGCGTACTTGTTGCCGCAACTCTACTTAGTGGCAGCCTTCATTGTGTTGTCAGCATTCTAAATGCGCACATTGAGACGTTGGTACCAAAGTTGCTTGATCTTGGTACTCTGTGTGTGTGTGTGTTGTTTAGTTTTTAGTAGTAATAATTTTGGGCCTTCTCTCCAAGACCACACCAAAGAACTCGTCAATACCGTCACAGCGCCAATATTTACCGGCAAAGAGGGCATGTGAGACGGGCGCTTTTGCGCGGGAACCAAGATTTCCACACCATCCTACAGTGTGGTCTCCCCAGACTTGTCTCTCCATAACATTCAAGCTTCGTAATTGTGTCGGAACTGCCAGCATTTCTACTTCGTTGTCTACCGAGTTCCCTCGGCCAAGTTGTTACCTTGAGGAGCCACGCAAAACGGGTTGGTGAGATTGCCAGACACTAAGGCTGCCGCTATTGGCTTTGCCATCCTTGTGTGAATTCTGCTGGGCCTGGGGTTGCAATGTCGCCATTAGTTGCGTGCATCACACAAAAAATCAATTTGTAAGTATTCATTCATCCGTTTCCTGTTGTATTCCCTCCTTCCGTCATCCACGGTTGTGCATCACACAACCAAAATCGTACCAAAAGCAAAAAGCCAAAAAAAGGAATGGCTCATGAAATATGAGATCACTCAAGGAATCCCTTGAGTTTTGAGGTGACCTTATTGAGAGAACAAATGATTAGACAATGCAGCCAAACAAGCTATCTAGCTTAACACTAACAACCAAAGAGACACTGCTGAGTTGAGGAGGAGTCATCACGCTAGATGTCCTCCCACAAAGGGGGTCTGACTCTAGCTAACACTAGTCCCTTGGGGGAATTACGTCACTAAGACACCACGGTATGCAACGCTTGATCCGAGTTGTTAACAATCATTCAATTATCTCATGCTGTACCAAGCAGCCCCAGGACATTAGAAGGACGTGCCCGCGCACAGGCAAGTCCTGTCCCTTCAACAACGGCCAACACCATTTCACCACAATGAAGTCTATGCCGTTCGGCAAAGACAATGACGTCCTTGCCGTAGGAAATCCGTAGGCGGACCGGTCGGACACGGCAATAAAACAAATAAACTTTCGCCGAGCCACGATCCTGCACCCTGATTGCTCTTCACCAACCCCCTCGTACCCAGTTACCACGTCACTCCGGTTTGGCGTTCTCAGTCCGTGAGAGCGAGTATGCCCCTTCCAAAAGCACCTCGCCCTACAACGCCGTTGAATATCCAAGTAGCGGAATCAAGTGCCGTAGTCTACAGTACCATACAACTATTTGTAGTTAAAACAGCAGCAATTCCATCACCATACGCGAGAGAGACAAATGGAGGATCAACAACCTGCCTACGCAGAGCTCGTTGCTCAAATCAGAAAGGATGCTTCTAAACGCAAAGAGGATGCCCCGTTGGTTGGAACCATATTTGGATGGTTGGAGCCATATTCGGATGCGCAACCGGCCAGATATTCTTTGGCAGGCGTCTTTAACTTGGTCTACTCGGACAACCAAGGTCCACCCTCCGGTTGTCTCGTGGGCCCCTTATATGGAAGAGTAACGCAAAAATTACTGGACAACGAGGACAAGACATACATTAATACAGTCAAGACTGGACCAGTGGAAATATTGTTGCAAGCCGAAAAGACTGTTCGAGATGATTGGACCAATGGGGTGTGCTTTCGGCAGGCTCGCCTCCAGCTGTGAGGCCAAACCATCTTAAAACGAGAGGTCATTCTGGACGGTGAATTTGGAAGCATCTCTTTCTAGGCACAGTTCAGGATACTAAGGGAGAGACCAAGCTGATTCTGGTACTGGAAACACCCAGTCTTTTCATTCTCAAGCAAGTAGTAAAGTGTGCGTCCTCGTCTGACCAAACCGCTACTCGTACTCCAAAGGTAGCTAAGACTATATATATTGCGTACCATATGAAAATTCAGATTGAAAAACAACTAACATGATACACGAACATATTCACTATACAAAGATTGATGCTACATAGATAGTTGACAGGCAACTAACGGTCGACGGCTTTTTACTTTTCGTTGCTGACACAACGCCAAATGTGTTTGCGAACCATGTATTCATTCTTGTCCGTATGCGGCAGGTCGCAGGCCTCCATGACAATCTGGGCCATGGTCTTGAGAGTGGTGGCTTGAAAATCAGCGTTGGCAACTAGCTTCCTTGTTTGTCGAAGGAGTGTCTCGTCGTACACACTTTCGTCGCCATCCGACTCTTCGACATTGTCGTCGTCCATGGAGACCTCCTCTACGGAGGCGAACTCCTCCTTCACCACCTCATCAGCATCATCGTCGTCGGCATCATCATCATCGAAGGCTTCAAAAGTGGGAGACGTTGGTAGCACCTGTAAGACATCACATTCCATTGCAAATGCCAGACACGCCGCTCCTCCAGAGTCGTGGTACTTGATCTGGAGCTGCCGCGGGTGCTTACCTTTACGCGGGCTACAATAGGACTCGCCAATGACTCGTCCGTTTGGAATATCGCGGGTTTGGACATAATCACCCATCCTAACCTTGGGCGATGTGTCATCATCATCAGCTGCTGCACCGCCATCAGGTTCCAATGGACTCTCCGAACGTTCTCGCAGTCTCAGCTTTTTTGGTTTCCGTCCCATTGGACGCTTGCGAACGGATTCTCTGTTAAAATCTGTATCATCCTTGGCAGCCGCCACTGCCGGCGATGATGCCTGCCTGCTGATGGCTGGGCTACCACCGCCTAGAATGGCAGCCGTCTCATTTTTCTTCTTCTTTTGTGACACCACCACCGGTGCGTACATCTCTGGTTGACGACGGCTTCTCCGCGACGTTGGTTCCCGAACGTCTTGTTCCGGTACATAGTCGCGTTGACCGGTGCTGACCCATGTCACCCACACGCGCGGTTCCCCCTTGATGATGGCGCCTGGTTCGTTCAGCAAAAATGCCGGATGCAACGTTTTGCCTTGCAGCACGTCAATCAGTCGCCCCAGATCTCTCTTTTTCGGTGGCATGCCTATTGACTCTCGGATCGTGCAGAGTATCAGTATCAGTATCAGTGGCTCTCTTTACTATGTATCATATGAACACGACGTACCTTACCGGTACTGTAGTCTAGAAAAGCTCTGGCGCGCGGTTGGTTTGATGTTTGATGCGGTCGGTTGCCGCCGATGAGTGCAAAGATACGACGCAAGACTCGATTTTTAAGGGAAAAAGAGCTGTTTTATTATTAGGGAGTCTGTCGATACCTCCAGGTCATTAAATAATGTCACCATAGCACGACCACAACGTTCAATAATACTGTAGTTCAAAGTGACCGTAAGGACGGCTTACTTGATACGACGAGATTAATGTAACAATATCAAACAAGAACGAATGGGTGGGACGATCTTCCCAGCAGGGAGAACACATCATGACACCGTCCACAACTTACTGCTAGGAACTTAGTACTACGAAGGTGGGCCCCTATACTAGCCCAATCAGTGATTGCTGATCACCAATTGCCCCCCGTCGTTCGACTGCTGGCTTGACCCTGCGTCGGGCAGAGCCTGGGAAAATGCTAGCGCTAGAATCGACCTTACCGTTTGGCGCCGGGCTTTTTCCAAAACTCCTTCAGTGTCCGATGTGCGTCCGATTCCATTTTTTTAGGGTGATATCGATAGATCTCGGTGAGCTCTTTCCAATTCTAGCTCCATTTTTCTTGGGACCATGTATTGAAGAAGATACAAGGGCTAAACCGATTTCACCTGATTCCCGCCAAATCCCACCACCCTGACACTTTGGTGTACGTAGATGTTGTACTAGAGCCTACGTGCGGCCAGGATTAAACTCCACCACGTAGGTTTTGTACCAGAGCCTACGTAGGGTCCTCCATCTAGCTAGACGTTTGTGTCTCGAGTGTTGCAAGGTTAGCGAGTGTTGCAAGGTTAGCGACTGAATACCATGTTAATGCTAAATCTTAATAGGCCTTGTGCAGTTAATGCATGTCTTATCAATTTTGCCTAGTTGATACTGGTGGGTGTCTACATCGTCTAGGGCGATATGCTGATCACCAATTGCCCCCTGTCGTTCAACTGCTGTCTTGACCCTGCGCCGGGCAGAGCCTGGGAAAATGCTAGCGCTAGTCTAGATTGTTGGTTGTTGGCTGTTGGCGGCATAGCCGCCAAGAGCACACACACCAACTCCAAGAGCTAGCACAGTCAATCCCGTGGGATTCATTCTCCCAATCTTCGATTCCGATGTTTTTATGTACGCAACGAGACGTAAACAGGTATTTGTACTAGGTTAACAGGACAGTCCTCCAAGTGATCAGTCCAATCATACTGTTGATTCTAGGAGGATCTGATCACGCCTCGAACCTTCAGTTTTCGGCTGTAGTGTGTCAGGACCCTCGATAGTCTATCTATAGGAAGAGTCAATCAAACTGTTCTTACGATGGGATTAATCAAAAAGAATGAACAGCCACT
>Ga0307981_1001876_pt1 | contig 17929 bp, 19 predicted proteins | sample OrgLakmetagen987_FD_201849 | JGI IMG/M metagenome (GOLD analysis project Ga0307981, IMG submission 201849) | Saline water microbial communities from Organic Lake, Antarctica - #987 | ecosystem: Environmental > Aquatic > Non-marine Saline and Alkaline > Saline | place: Antarctica: Organic Lake... | reverse complement strand
AAAAGCCCTAGAACGCGGCCCCAGCGTCCGCTTACGTAGGATTACCCACTTAAGTTTGCTGGCGCGGCGAACGTCCGCAATCCGCCCATCATGTCAGATGCTGCAACTGCAAACGGCATGTATGGATTTACCTCGGCGCAGCCGCTGGTTCCTGTAATCACACCGCTTCGAATCGGGCGCTGTCCGCCTGCGGATGCAGGTATGCGTTTAACAGTATTATTAATAGTGTTAGCCGGTTGACCGCCATTCGGCCGCCCGGACCGGCGGATCGGCAGGGCAGGGGGCCTGTCGGAGATTCCCTACTTAACAGTATTCGGATATTCTGCTCACTATTTCTGAACCGCGCTCTATGCGGAGACGGTCGGGAAAGAAGATCGGCATATAGCAGCCTGATGTAGGGGTAGAGATGGACCTGACCCGGATCGACGTCTCGCAGAACGTCAATAGGTTCTACTGTTCGCCACCTGACAAAAGGTTCCCGCATAGCAAGATGATCCACCTTGGATTGCTTGCACCACCATAGCGACCACGGCATCAGTAGCGGGTACTTTGCGTCAGATTCAGAACACTACCGGATGGAGATCATGCCGGGCCTTTTCGGAGAATGGTCCCTGATCCGGGAATGGGGACGGATCGGCCAGCCCGGGCAAGTCCGGGTCGATTGGTACGACACCGAGGCAGCCGCTAAAGACGCCCGGTTTGATCTTCTGATGAAGAAGGCGAAGCGGGGGTGCGAGTAAAGCCCCATACGGTTTATTGGGGTTTACCCTGAACTTGTCACCTTCGCTCAGCGTGCTCAGTCCTAGGTGTGCATCACCATGTGGCGCATGATACAAAAGTGTCGCATAGCACATCTCACATTTTTGCGAATGGTGGTCGCATAAGACCGTAGACTTAAACATTTATATGGCCGCGGCGAGTATCAAATTTTATATCCACCGGGGATGCTTTATCCGTCCCCATCACACGTGACGCCTTTGCGCTAGCAACAAGAAAGAAACCAGATTGACCAACCCAAAAGCCGTCCTGATCGACCGCCATCCTGGCCGATCCACCCAAACGATTGGTCTTGCCCGTGAGATTGGGACCGATCCGACGCTGATCCATGAACCGTCAGTGGGCGTGGTCGGCACCAAGGGCGACAGCCAGTGTTATCTGGGTGTCGCGGCCAAGGTCGAGGCGATCCACCAAGCGCTCCGATCGCGCATCGGGACTGGGCCAGAACAGCTTAAGTTTCGGCTGGTGCAGCCGGAGTTTACCATCGCGACCTCGGACGGCATGCGCAACGGTACACCGGAAATGCGCTATTCGCTGATCGGACGCGAGGTGACGCAGGATGCGTTATGTGAACATTTCAGTGCGACGGGCCTTGCGGGCACGATCGCTGTAGTGGCCTGCGATAAGCCACCTGTCGGCACGCTTGCGGCCATGTTGGAACACAACCTGCCATCGATCATCATGTCGGATGGGCCGATCCATCCCGGTACTGATCCGACCACCGGCGAGAAGCTCGATATCGTCACTGCCTTTCAGGCCGCCGGTCACCCGGACCCGGAATATCGCCATCATATCGCCTGCCATGCGTGCCCCGGTTTCGGCAGCTGCGGGGGCATGTTCACCTATAACACCATGCAGACCTTCATCGGTGTTCTGGGTATGCAGCCCCTGCACATGGTGGCCCCCCCGTCAGACGACCCGCGCCGGTTGACAGAGTTTCCCGATGAACTGGTCACGCTGCTGGCCCGGATGATCGAAGCCGATCTCAAGCCCCGCGATATCGTCGGGCGTGACAGCTTGCGCAACGCAACGATCGTCGCCATGGCCATCGGCGGATCGACCAACGCGCTTCTGCATGCGCCCGAGATCGCGCGCGCCGCCGGTTTCGATGATTTCTGGAAAGACATCATCACGCCGCAGGAATTCAATCACCTGTCGCAGTACGTTGTCCCCGTGCTTACCAATGCGCGGCCCTACGGCCGGTATTCCATGGTGGATATCGACCAAGTGGGTGGCGTGCAGATCATCGTGCGCGAACTGCTGGAGGCAGGTCTGCTGAACGGCGATGCCCTGACCTGCACGGGCGAGACATTGGCCGAACAGGTCGCGCGTCTGGGCGCCAAGTGGGCCGACGGCGAGGTCATCTATCCCGTCGAAGCTCCGTTCAAGCCGACGGGCGGGTTGCGCATGCTTGGCGGGAACCTGTCGCCTGAGTTTTCAGCCATTCTCAAGCTGGCTGGCGTCGAGGGTGGATTGGAAAACAACCTGTTCCGCGGCAAGGCGCGTGTCTTTGACGGACAGCAGGCACTTCTGGACATGCTGGACCAGACACCAGAAGCGTTCGAGGATAACGATATGATCATCGTGCGCTACGAGGGACCAAGCGGCGCCCCTGGAATGCCCGAAATGCTGGACCCAACTGCGCGGATCACGACGCTGTGCCGTGAACGCGGCATCGTCATCGCGCTGATGACGGATGCACGCTTTTCGGGCGGCTCGATAGGATTGGTGATCGGCCATGTCGGTCCTGAGGCCGCTTTGGGCGGCCCGATCGCGCTGGTCGCAGATGGCGATGAAATCCTCGTCGATCTGAACACCAACGAAATCAACTGCATGCCGTTGAACGATCCGGCCATCCTGCAAACGCGCAAGGCGCTCTGGGACAAGGTTGTCGCTGACAACGGCGGGTTCCATCCCAGCTTGGGTGTGGCCGACACACGACTGCTGCAACGCGCGCGGCACATGGCCGTCCCGGCCATTCGTGGCGCAGGGTTGCACCCGAACCAGACTGTGTGGGTGCGCAACCCGCGTGATGTCACGCCGTCCGGCTTTACGCCTAAAAACAAGTTCCGGACCCCAACCAACGACTAGGTTTGATCGTACACCGGAGTTCAGGATCACTCTAGGTTAGTCTGGGAAATCAATGAATATCAACGCGGCGCAACATGACCCTGCCTGATTGCGCCGCGCTCGGCACTATGCATGGCAAAGCAGCGGCAATAGCGCCGCCGCTGGCCCGTATAGGGATCACGCTGGTCGTCCCTATTGGGCTAGACACTGATCGGTTCGGGACATTTACACCTGAGATCCCGCGTGCGGGCACGATGGAGGAGGCGGCCCGCGCGAAGGCACATGCTGCAATCGCAGCCACAGGCCTATCGTGCGGAATGGCCAGCGAGGGCGCCTATGGGGCGCATCCTTTCATCCATTTTCTGCCCATCGGCAGGGAAGTGCTCCTTTGGTACAATTCGGAAACTGGACAAAAAGTCGTTGAAAGACTGACTGATAACACGCCGTGCTACGATAACGCGACCGTCTGTTCAGGGGACGAGGTGACAGCTTTTCTAAAACGGATAGATTTCCCACAAACTGCGGTGATCGTGGCTGCGACGGGCGATGGTGCGCCAACTTTAGCCAAAGGTTTGCAGGATCGCGCTGCTGTTGATGAAGCAGTCGCCCGCGCGGCGCATCTGTCGGTCCAAGGAAGTGCATTTCTGCAAACTGACATGCGCGCCCACTTGAACGCCCGCCGGATGGAGACTATCGGTCGTTTGGCTGAACGCCTAGCTGCGCGGTTGGCGACTGCTTGTCCTGCCTGTTGCGCGCCGGGTTGCCCCGCTCGCGCTTACGCGCTTCGCGTACCTTGTGAACACGGATGTGGGGGTAGGGATGGACCTGACGCTGATCGATGTCTCGGACAACACCTATCGCTACTACCGGATGGAGATCATGCCGGGCCTCTTCGGAGACTGGTCCCTCGTCCGGGAATGGGGCCGGATCGGCCAGCCCGGGAAGATCCGGGTCGACTGGTACGACACCGAAGCCGCCGCGAAAGACGCCAGGTTCGACATCCAGATGCAGAAGGCGCAGCGGGGTTATGATTGATCTTCTGCTACATGGAAAAAGCAGATGTCAGTCGTGGCTCTGACATGGCTTATTTGACTTCTAGAGGCTGCATCACATATTTGTGATTACCAGTGGGTGGGCTTGGGGAGGAGCTCACCAATTGGTTGGCGGATCGTTTGTTGCGGACCTTGCGATCTGCGGTGTCCATTAGCGCCCACCCGAACGATCCGCCTCGCCAAGAGCTCTTATGGAGGTGGATACCGGTAGGAGGGCGAGATCGTATCACAAGGCCTTCTCCCTGATCTTTGCCTGTGAGAAGGATGTGCGCCCAACTTGAGCGCGCTCATCGGGTCTGAAACCGCACGGTCTTCCTTAATGAAGTGCTGGATCGACCGCGAACCACCTGATATTATCTGCGAATAGAGATGAGGTGCATCATGCCGGACTGCGGCGGCCAATTTGAGGTTTTCCCGACCGATCTGCACCTGCGGCGGATTGATCCTGACCGGAATGCCCGCCGTTTCTACAAAATGTCCGTCCATCGCGATCTTTTTGGCTGCGCATCATTGATCCGCGTATGGGGCCGGATCGGAACCCGCGGCCGCCAGATGATAGATACCTATCCGGATGAGGGCATGGCAGTAAACGCGCTGATGGATCTAGCGAAAGAGAAGCGCCGCCGCGGGTATGCGCTCTAGGGGCTTTAGTTCAGGGCGCGCGCTGAATACGAATGTCATAAAAAATGTTCTGGACCGCATCCCCTCCGGCAGTGCCAGGATTGGTGTAGAATGCTCGAAACTCGATGCGATGATCGCCCGGGGACAGGGGGGCCAACAGGACCCAGAATCCATCTGTGGCGCTCGGATAGAACGGCCTCGGTTCCACGACCGAGGGTGCCCGTCCAGCGAGATCGAAACAGGTCGTTGGCGCGATCCGGGTATGCTGGAGATCAGGGATCCGGATCCCATCAATTTCGACCATGAGATGGACATACCGATCATTGTTCAGAGCAGCCTCGGCACGCACCTCCTCGCATGTCCGGGTCTGTCCAGGCGCCGTCGTCACGACGGTATTGATGATCGGGAAGAAGATGAAACGCCCAGCCGGAACGACGCAGGCCCGGTGGATCCGTGCCGAGCCGAACCCGCCCGCCAGATACCAGACCGGGCCGCTCTGATTCACGCCGCATAGGCGGCCGTTATCATCCCGGATCGGGCTCTGATCTGTGGGCATGGAGAAGGCCCACTGCCACCAGTCCTGCGCATACCAGGCGAGGTCTTGGCCTGCGATGCGGTTACCCGGTGGGAGCGTTAGGTCAGCCGGATCGGCCCCCGCCGCACCGGCGATGCTGGTCAGGCACAGGATCCGGAGCGCTCGTGAAAGCGCCGTAAGGGCCTCCACTGTCGTGGCAGAGAGGCCCTTTCCATTCCCTGGGTGGTGCGCGACTATTGCCGCGCCATCAGGATCCGGAGTGCGTAACATAATGATCACAGACCTTTTTCGCAGGGCGGTTCTGACCGCCGTCATCTTAAGCGCCGCGCCTACTTTCGCCAGCGCTGATACGCCAAAATGTAATGTGACATCTCTCGCGATCGAAACCCAGCAGGGTGAGGTCCCTATTACCGTCGAGGTCGCCACAACGCCTGAGACACGCGAGATCGGACTGATGAACCGGACCGACCTTGCTCCGGACGCGGGGATGCTGTTTGTCTATCCTCCGGGCAGGGCGATCGCCCTCTGGATGAAGAACACGCTTATGCCGTTAGATATGCTGTTCATCGGCGACACTGGGACCATTCGGTTTATCAAACATGACGCACAGCCGCATGACCTCACCCCGGTTCCGGGTCCGACCGGGATCGCTGCTCGGGCGGCCCTTGAGCTGAACGGTGGTCGTGCGGCGGAGCTGGGGATTGAGGTTGGTGACCGGATCCCCCCAATCTGGGCCGAAGTTAACCTAGACTGCGAAGGCGAGTGAGGTCCATACCGGCGGATGCTGGAGCCGCCTCAGGCGATCACGCAGTCCCGAGCGTTTCCACCCGCAGGAGGTCTGCGACCTGCTTCAGGCTGGTCAGGTCGCTAATCGCGGCAGACCCAAGGTAGAGATCATCCATATCCACTTCATGGCTCTCTTCGGTTAGACTGGCTTCCAATTCGGCAAGATAGGTTAACATCCCCTTACGAGGAAAGATCTGACGCACACGTGCGACGAATGAGGGGAGCTGCGCGGCGAACTCTGGTCGCGTTCTGGCCGCCGAGGTGAAATGCATGAGCTTCTCCCCGACCAGATAGTCAAGGGCGTCGCGTTCCCCGTATTGGGACAGGATCGTAACCGCAGCGTCGCATTGCTCGCGCCAGATTTCTTCGAATTTCACCATGATCGCTGATCTCCTATAACCTCTGGGTCCACGTTTCCAGACTTCGCTGATAGGATTAAAAACAGATCTTCGGGAGTTTCCAAGTAGACATATGTGTTCTCCATGTGTTCTTTTGATGGCGATGCGCCTGAGGACATGACATGCCCCGCCCGGACCCAAGACAACTCGATTTATTCAGTGCGCCGATAAGAGCACCGTCTGAGGTGACCACCCGTGGCACGGAGGTGGCCGCTCCATCCAGATCAGTTGATCCAGATAACCTTGATGACGCAAAACTCCTTGAGGCGTTTCGGACCTCAACGCTGACTGAGACCGTGTTGCTCGCCGAGGTGATCGTGCGTCGGCAACCACCAGGTTGGCAAGATGCCGCCATGCATGTCTGGAACCGGTTTTTCGGATTTGGACATGAGCGCGCTTTGCCAGAGCAGCGCGTCGTGCTGGGCCTCGTACGGGATCTTCTTGCGCGGGGCGTCTTGGAGGAAATCCTGCGTCGGGGCAGGGTTCCCGAAGGTTTGAACGCGGACCTTCTGCTGGCCGCTGCCGCATGCGCATACCCGCTGAAGGTTGATCTTGTCCGATTTGGGCTTCTCTCCAGAGATGAGGCGCTGCGGGTAGCTGCGCTGCGGATCGCCACCCCCTCTGGGGTCGAACCGCTTGAGATTCGCACGCTCCTCACGGATCAGCAGATCGGTGTGCGGTATCTGGCGGCTGTCGTGCTCGCAGAGGTGGGAGACCAAGAGGCCCGCTCCTCTCTTCTCCTCAGTTTGAAAGCGCGGCCCTCACAAAGAGGACTGGACGCGCTGGCCCTCTTCGCGGACGAGGACGCGATCATTCAGCTCGGCCAACTTGCGCGCACTCATCCGCAATGGGTCGGGCACATCCGGGCGCTGATCGAAGACTCCGCGCATCCTAAAGCTCCAGCAATCATCGCAACACTTCCGGATGACGCGTAAGAGGTGTCAAACACGCCCCAACGGGTGCCAGTAGGGGAGGTTTGACACCATCATTATTTTCATTACTTCTCATAGAGATAGGCGGAACGATCGCGCGCAAAACTGCGCTTCATGCGCAATTTTGCGCAGGATCACGCAACCACTCATCCAACTTCGACCAACGCCGCCGCCCTGGGATATTCTTGACTGCGATGGCCACGGCCCGCTTCTGGCCGACCAGAACCACCAGCTTCTTCCCACGGGTCACCCCGGTGTAGATCAGGTTGCGCTGGAGCATCGCGTAGTGCTGCGTCATCAACGGGATGAACCTTCTGATCAGCCCATCAGGCGGTGATCTTGTCCGCCCGCTTGGGGCCGATCCCATCCACAATAACACCATATTGGGACATCGTCTGGAGGGGGCACCGACTGTCAATAAGCCAGCATGTGCATATAAATTAATCAAATCCAATCATTCTTTTTAATATACCTTTTTACTCTAAAATTTCCTTGACAAAATTTGGTTGAGTGGCCGAGGATCAGATATCCTCAACAGTGAGGACAATCCAACGACCACGATATCATGCGCCATTGAGCGCCGGCACCACCGCCTCCCCGAGCGATCAGGAAATCGCCCGAGGGGGTTTTTTTGTTTTTGGGTATGATGATGAAAATGGACGTAAACATCGGAATTCTCTTTTCAACCAGCGGGAGCTACCGCGCGGTGGGAGAGTCGATGCGTGCTGGTGCTGAACTTGCGATATCTGAAATAAACGAAGATCCATGTTCCCTTGCAAAACTTGTTCCTGTTGTCATCGATCCTGGTGGCATAACTGCGTCTTATGTGACCGCTGCGCAAAAGCTGCTTTGTGAAAAGAAGATAACGCATATTTTCGGGTGCTACACGTCTTCGAGCAGAAAGGAAGTCTTGCCGTTTTTTGAAAAGCACGATGGACTTTTGTGGTATCCGTCTCATTACGAAGGGTTCGAGACCAGCGAAAACATTGTCTACACTGGAGCGGCACCCAACCAGCATATCCTGCCACTTTCCAAGCACTTGCTGGAGCACCATGGCAATCGTGGGTGGTTTGTTGGATCCAACTATGTTTGGGCGTGGGAAAATAACCGCATTCTCCGCGAGAGACTAATGGAGGTTGGCGGCGTAGTTGTTGGTGAACGCTACTTTCCCGTAGGCGAAACCGACATGATGGCATTGGCGCAGCAAATCGTATCAGACCGGCCAGATTTTGTGTTTACCACACTCATTGGCAAATCAGGCTATGCGTTTTTTCGAGCGTTGCGCGAAGCTGCAAATGCTGCAGGCATTGACCAACCAAACGACATGCCAGTGGCGAGTTGCAGTTTATCAGAGGCTGAGTTGCCGGCTATCGGATCCGCCGCTTCAGGTCACCTATCTTCTTCCGTTTACTTCTCGACGATCAACTCTCCCGAGAACAACCAGTTTGTGTCAGAGTGGAACCGCAGATTTGGGGACTTGGGTCATGCCTGCGCAGACGCAGAGGCGACCTATAATGCTGTCCATTTGCTGTCACAGGCTGTCACAAAGGCGGGAAGCGAAGGGTTTACGGCGGTCCGGGACGCCGTGAAGAGTGCGCAGTTCAATGCGCCTCAGGGGTTGGTGACAGTCAATCCGGACAATCTGCACTGCGCAATGCGTTCGCGTATTGGGCGATCAAAGTCTGACGGTACATTTGAAATACTGCACAGTGAGGCACAACCTGTCCAACCAGATCCATATCTGGTCTGGAGCAATTCGGCGAAGCAGCCTGAATTGCGCGGCAATCATCTGCGGGTTGTTCGATGAAGCGGTCAATAATCCAGAATTTCAGGGGACTGCATGGCCTGGTGGTTCATCCTGACGATGCCAACAGGCACGCCCTAGTCTCAACTTTGGGAAAGCTCGGCCTTACTGTAACTGCAAAATGCGCAGCGGATCCTTCCGAACTGAGGAATTGTGATCTGATGTTCATCGATGCTGATGAAGGTATGGAAGCGATGCCTGAGGCTCAAGGGCATATGACGGCGCTTGAGTCCGTACCGTGCATCGCCTTGATCGGAAACGAAGCACCCAGCCGTCTCGCGCGCGTTGTCCGTCGGGGATGCGCCAGCCACATTCTGAAACCAATCCGGAATTCCGGTGTCTATGCGGCCGTTCTACTTGCCGTAAACGGCCACGAACTGCGTCAAGAAAACGCGCGCGAGATCGAAGTACTGCGCAAACGGCTGTCGGGCCGTAGGGTCGTGACCCAGGCGGTTGTGGCTATCATGAAACTACACGGATTGGATCAGGACGCGGCGTATGAGTTACTGAGAGCGGACGCAATGAACCGACGCCTGCCAATTGACCAGATCGCACGGGAAAGAATGTTCGCAGGCAGCCCATGACAGCCACTTAGTCTACAAATTAAGACAAAACATAACCACCACCACAACAAGGAGAAAGACATAATGAAACTTTGTTTAAAGCGTAAGGCGCTTGCGGCACTGCTAGTCGGTACAGCAATGAGTGGCCTACCAGTTCTCGCTCAGGAAGGTCCGATCAAGATCGGTGTTTTGGAAGACCAGTCCGGTGATTTTGCTGCCGCAACTTCGGTGAAGGTACACGCCATCGAACTTGCGACGAAGGAAATCAACGATGCGGGTGGCATTGATGGGCGTCCGATTGAACTGGTCGTCTATGACACACAGTCGGATAATCGCCGCTATCAGGAATTCATGCGGCGTGTTCTACAGCAAGATCAAGTCGACGTTGTTTTTGCAGGCTTCTCCTCCGCCTCCCGCGAGGCCTACAGACCCATTGTCAATCAGTTCAACGGCCTTGCTTTTTACAACAACCAGTACGAGGGCGGCGTGTGCGACAACAACATGATCGTGACCGGTGCGGTGCCCGAGCAGCAATTTTCCACGCTCATCCCATGGATGATGGAAAAATATGGACCCAATGTTTACACGCTGGCTGCCGATTACAACTTCGGCCAGATCTCAGCGGAATGGGTGCGTCAGATCGTTGCCGAGAACGGCGGCACAATGGCTGGTGAAGAGTTTATTCCGCTCGGTGTGTCGCAATTTTCTCAAACGATTCAGAACATTCAGGAAAGCGACGCAGATTTCGTAGTGACGCTTCTGGTAGGTGCCGCACAAGCATCGTATTATGAACAGGCCGCATCGGCCAATGTCGATCTGCCGATGGCCTCGTCGGTCAACGTTGGCCAGGGCTATGAGCACAAGCGATTCACTCCTCCCAGCCTTGCGAATATGTACGTTACGACTAATTACATTGAGGAAATCGACACCCCAGCTTCAAATGATTTTGTCGAACGCTTCCGCGCGATGTTCCCAGACGAGCCCTACATCAACCAAGAAGCTGCAAATTCCTATATTGCGGTAAACCTCTATAAACAGATGGTAGAGCGGGCAGGGACGACAGATCACGACGCCATCCGCGCCGTGCTAGGTGAAGGCGACGTCTGCTTTGATGGCCCGTCCGGCAATGTCTGTCTCGATCCAAAAAGCCAGCACATGTCCCACACTATCTTTCTGGCCAAAGTCGAGGAAGACCATTCGATCTCCTTCCCGAAAGTGTGGGAAGATATCGCACCCTATTGGCTTGGCGATGCAGGATGTGATCTGACCCAGAACGATCCGAGTGCGCAATACACGCCTTCTGATCCGCCTCCTGCACAGTAGTAGTAGTTAATCGGGGCGGGGTCTTTTGCCTCGCCCCGTCAACCTACGAAGAAATTTCAAAAAAGGGTGCGCCGAGTGGAATTCATTCATACAATTTTTGCGATGATTTATCAGTTTGGTGATGCCTTCGCCTTTCTAGTATTATCCTGTGCCGGACTGGCTGTGATCTTTGGCATGATGGGGATCATCAACCTTGCCCATGGCGAATTTATCATGTGCGGCGCCTATGTCACCGCGACCGTGGCGCGGGCGGGCGTGCCACTTCCTTTGGCGATCCTCAGCGGTGCGGTTGTTGCCGGCCTCGTCGGTATGTTGGTTGAGCGCGTCGTGATCCGCCACCTCTACCATCGACCATTGGATTCAATTATTGCGACTTGGGGGATCAGTCTGATCGCCACGCAAGGGGTTTTGATCCTGCTTGGGCCGACCATGGCAGGGATAGGGACTCCGCTTGGCAGCATGGCGATAGGAGAACGCTCCTATTCCATTTATCGTCTCGTACTCTTCGCGACGGCAGTTGGTCTTCTGGGCGCGCTTTATGTTCTGTTCTACCGGACCCGGTATGGCGTGATTGCGCGAGCGACTATTCAAAAGCCTGACATGGCCCGCGCGCTTGGTGTTGATACCCGGCGGATCTATGGATGGACCTTTGGCCTCGGCGCGGGCCTCGCGGGTCTGGCAGGCGGTCTTTACGCGCCGACCATGACAATGGTTCCGACCATGGGAGCCACCTTCATCGTGGAAAGTTTTGTGACCGTGGTCGTCGGTGGTGCAGATATCTTCGTCGGGGCGGCCCCCGCAGCAGCAATTCTGGCGATCATCAAGGCAGGCCTTACCGCTTGGTACGGGCAACTCTTTGGGCAAATCGGTCTGTTGATCGCGGTTATAGTTGTCATTCGTGTAATGCCCGGTGGCTTATCCGCCTTTCTCAAAGGATTCCAAAAATGAGCGATCCTGTGATTTCTGAACCCAATCCTGCGCCGTATCCCAGTGCCTTGGCAATATGGCTGGCCCGGCTTGAAGGCCCCCAGACCATGGGGCGTGGGCCTGGCTTCTGGGTGGCGATGGCGTTACTTTTGCTGGCGGCCTGTATCTTCCCAGCTTTCAGCAACGACTTCACGGTCGGAAATATCGCTTATTTCATGGTCTGGACCTTTATGGCGATGGGGTTGGGCGTTGTCTGGGGCTATTGCGGTAGCCTTAGTTTCGGCCAAACGGCCTTTTTCGGCCTTGCAGGCTATGCCTACGGTGTCATCACGATCAATCTAGGGTCAAGTTTCGGACTGACTTGGCTGGCACTTTTTTTGGCTGTCTTGATAGGTACAGGTTTTGCATTGCTCATTGGTTATTTCATGTTCTACGGGCGCATTAAAGGCGTGTTCATTGGCATCGTAACGTTATCAGTAACACTGGTGTTGGAGACGTTCATGGCGCAAACAGCAGGTCCGCAATGGCGGATTGGCGATGCGCGGTTGAATGGGTTCAATGGGATGTCCGGCATGCCGCCCCTGACGATACCGTGGTTTGGCGGCGACATTCTGCTCTATGCCGGAGCGACGCTCTATTATGTCCTCGTGGGCATGGTGGTGCTTTGTTATCTGGGCTTGAGGATGATACTGAACGCGCCATTCGGGAACGTTTTGGTCGCGATCCGTGAAAACCCTGAACGGACTGAGATGCTGGGATACGACATCCGGCTCTATCAGACGCTTGCCTTCGGCCTTGGCGGCGCGCTCGCGGCCTTATCGGGCGTGCTCTATACCGCTTGGGGCCAGTACATAACGCCCTCTAGCATGGGGCTGACCGCCGCTGCACTGCCTATTGTGTGGGTGGCGGTCGGAGGCAGGCGCGATATTACGGCTACCCTGCTGGGCACCTTAATTGTGATCGCCGGATTTCAATATTTGACAATCTACGGCAGCCAATATGCGCTTGTCGTCATGGGCGCATTACTGGTCTTCACTGTTTTGGTAACGCCTGACGGCCTTGTTGCAACCGCGATTACGCAAATAGGGAAAATAAAAGAGAGGACGCTGCGATGAGCCAGCTTCTTGAGGTTAGCAAGCTAAACAAAAGCTTTGGCGGCGTTCACGTTGCACGTGATATCAACTTTACTCTTGAGGCTGGTGCAATGCACTGCCTCATAGGCCCGAATGGTGCGGGAAAATCGTCTTTTTTCCGCCTGTTGCTCGGCGAGCATGCGCCTGATAGCGGCCAGATTTCGTTTCGCGGCGACGACATCACTGGCCTGCGGTCCTTTCAGCGCATTCGCCGTGGCATCAGTGTAAAGTTTCAAGTGCCTGGAATATTCAAGGCGCTGAGCGTGCGACAGAACCTTGAAGTCGCGTTTCAGAACCACCTGCATGGGGCCAGTCTAGGGGAAACTATCGAGCGCGTGATGGACTTTACAAATCTGGGCGGCGAGGCCGCAACCGCCGCAGGGATATTGTCGCATGGCCAGCAGCAATGGCTGGAGATCGGTATGGCGGTTGGTGTCGAACCCACCTTGCTTCTTTTGGACGAACCAACGGCTGGAATGTCTCCGGACGAAACCCGGAAAACCGGCGAGATGCTGCATGATCTTAACAACCGTGGCATCACTATTTTGGCGGTAGAACATGACATGGCCTTTGTCGAGCAGATCGCGGATAGCGTTACGGTCCTACATATGGGGTCGATTTTTGCGAAGGGCAGTATTGCCGAGATCACGAACAACTCGGGAGTCCAGGAAATTTACCTGGGAACAGCAGATGAGTAGGGGCGCGCTTCTCAAGATCCGTGGCCTTTGCGGCGGCTACGGTGGCGAACAGGTACTGCAAGGCGTGGAGTTGACGCTGGACCCTGGTGAAATTGTTGCGGTGATCGGACGCAACGGTGTTGGCAAAAGTACGCTAATGCGGAGCTTGATTGGACTTTTGACTCCAAGTTCTGGATCGATTCACTTTCAGAATGAAGATGTGACCGCTGAATCCGCCAATGAAAGAGCGCGGCGCGGCATCGGATATATTCCACAAGGACGTGAAGTTTTTCCTGAGCTGACGGTGCGCGAAAATCTGCTTGTTGGAGAAACTGCCGGAAGGGATCGCGACCCGCCCGATTACGATATGGTCTATCGGTTCTTTCCAATCCTTAAGGAACGCGCACGGCAACGTGCGGGTACCCTGTCGGGGGGGCAGCAGCAGCAACTGGCCATCGGGCGCGCGATGGTATGCCAGCCGTCGCTGATGTTGCTGGACGAGCCGTCAGAAGGCATACAACCATCGATTATCAAGGATATATCACGCAACGTCCGCACGTTGAACGCGGAGACTGGGGTGGCTGTTCTGCTGGTTGAGCAGAATCTCGACCTTATCGTCTCGATGGCGCAGCGGGGCTACGTGATGGAAAAGGGCCGTATTGTTGCAGAACTGGGGCCTGAGGAAATAACATCGCGAGCGGACGTGCGACGCTATCTAACAATCTGAGCCAAGGGTAAAAAATATAAAGGAGCTATGAGATGAGTTGGACCGAAACTTCGATTATGGGCCGCAAGGGTGTGGCTCGGGGCAAGCAAGGCGACCGCCACGCAATCACTATCAGCGATCAGGGCGCGTTCCACTACGTCTATGGACCATACGTGGATCCTGTGCTGACCGTGTCGCCGGGGGCTGTCGTGTCTGTGGAAACCCATGACGCCTTTGAGGGCAAGATCACGTCGGAGAGTGATGTGCCGTCAGAGATTTTGAACTTCCCTTACCTCAATCCGCAAACTGGCCCCATCTATGTGGAGGGGGCCGAGAAAGGCGATGCATTGGCAGTGCGGATCCTGTCGATAACTCCGCGTGGGCCGCAACCGGTCGGCACCACGTGCCTCATTCCAGAATTCGGCGGGCTTGTCGGGACCGGGAATACCGCCATGCTCAACGAACCGCTGCCGGAGAAGGTCAAGAAAATTCGTGTTGATAAAGACGGTGTCTATTGGTCAGACAAGGTCACGCTGCCTTATGAGCCGTTTATCGGCACCATCGGCACATCTCCTGAGATTGAGGCAATCTCCGCTCTACAGCCCGATTACTATGGCGGCAACATGGATTTGCCAGATGTGGGCCCTGGTTCGATCATCTATCTGCCCGTGAACAAGGAAGGTGGCTACCTCTACCTTGGCGACTGTCATGCCATTCAGGGCGATGGCGAGTTGTGCGGCGTGGCCCTAGAGATACCGGCGACTGTTGAGATCCAGATTGACCTGGTCAAGGGGCATGGCAACACATGGCCACAGCTTGAGACCGAAGAGATGATGATGTTTATCGGCTCGGCCCGTCCTTTGGAAGACGCCTCGCGTATTGCATACCGCGAGTTGGTGCGCTGGCTTGCAGCCGAAACAGGACAGTCCGAGGCTGAGGCGTACATGCTGCTGACTATGTGCGGAAAGGTGCGCCTGGGGAATATGGTCGACCCTAAATACAGCGTCGGCGCATCCATTTCAAAAAAATACGTAAAGTAATCTGAAGAGGGCTGAACATGGATCTACAACTTAAAGGACTCAAGGCTGTCATCACGGGCGGCAGCAAGGGCATCGGCCATCGCTGCGCCCAAGTACTGGTCGCCGAAGGTGCCGAAGTGTCGATTTGTGCGCGCACAGCCGCGGATGTGGAGGCCGTGTCAATTGAACTTGGCGTTCATGGCACGGCTGTGGACGTGTCGGACAAGGAGGCTCTTGAAGCTTGGGTTTCTGAATGTGGGCATGCCATGGGAGGGATCGATATCGTGATCGCCAATGTTTCTGCACTGGCAGTGAACGACGACGAAGAAGCATGGCAGGCTGGGTTCAACACAGACATGATGCACTCGGTCCGTCTGGTGAATGCAGCTATGCCCTGGCTTTCGGCGTCGGATGCTGCGTCGATCACACTCGTTTCTTCCGTATCAGGCCGCGAGATTGATTTCACCGGTTCCGCATACGGCGCATTCAAAGCAGCTTTGGTGCATTACGCGCAGGGCCTTGCCTATAAACTGGCACCGCAGGGCATCCGTGCCAACACGGTGTCACCGGGCAATACGTACTTTGAGGGCGGCATATGGGCATCCATAGAGACCGAGAACCCAGAGCTTTTTGCGACGGCGCTAGGTTTGAATCCCATGGCCCGCATGGCAACCCCAGAGGAAATTGCGAAGGGGGTCGTTTTTCTGGCAAGTCCCGCGTCAAGCTTTACCAGCGGTACAAACCTCGTGATCGATGGCGCTCTGACCAAAGGCGTTCAATTGTAAAAAATTACTACCGACAGATAGGATCTACTACCATGACTGCCGCTGTGCCAAATCTTGAAACGCTGACAATCGAGACAATACGCCAAAGTCTGGTGGCTGAGTATTATTCTGCTGAAGATCTGACCCGTGCCTGTATTGCCCAGATCGAAGCCTGTAACGCGCATTACAATGCGATCATTTTCATCAATGATGCCGCCTTGGAAACGGCCCGTGACATTGATCGGAGACGCGCGGCAGGGGAGAAGTTGGGCGCGCTGGCCGGCGTTCCGGTCGTTGTCAAAGACCCGATGGATATGGTCGGTTTCCCTACCACGGCAGGGTGGAAGCTGCTCTATTCTGGGACAGGCGGTGTTGACTTGATGCCGGGCACAGATTCTCCAGTGGTGGCGCGGATGCGCGCTGCGGATGCTGTCATATTGGGAAAGACTAACGTACCGGTTCTCAGTCACACGGGCAGCCACGCAAATGACAGTTGGGCTGGACCCACATTGAATGTGGTAATCGAAGATCGGGTTCCAGGCGGCTCAAGCGCTGGAACCGCCGCTGCGGTTGCTGCTCTAATGTGCGTGGTGGGCCTTGCGGAAGAAACAGGGGGGTCGATTCAAAACCCCGCCTCCGCACAGGGGCTCGTAGGGATCAAACCCACAATCGGTCTCGTCCCGAATGCGGGCGTCGTGCCTCTTTCGGCCAATAGAGATGTGGTTGGACCGATTGCGCGCAACGTCATGGATGCTGCACTTTGCCTCGATGTGCTGGTCGGATACAGCGCACAAGACCCGAAAACACTCGCGAGCATAGGCCATATTCCAGAGGGTGGATATGCGATCCACCTGACAAAGAATGGTTTGGCGGGCAAACGCATCGGCCTTTATGGGCCGGGATGGCGGGATCAGCACCTATCGGATGAAACCGCAGCCTTGTATGCTGGTGCAAAATCCGAACTTGAAGCTGCGGGCGCTATTTTAATTGACGACCCTTTTGCAGGTACGGAATTTGCAAGCTTGCGAGAACCCACGGCACCTATGCCTAATTTTGATGGGCGCGGGTTGGAATCGGTGGCCTACGATCTTAGCGTGTATCTCAAACGTCTCGGACCGGACGCAGCGCTGAAGACATTCGCGGAATTTGCTGACGCGACACAGTCGGAGGATGCTTTCGCACCCGGTGGGGTTTTAGCATTTCTTCCTAATTTACCGGATTTTGTTGAGGCCATGAAAGATCCGACAAAGCCACCAGAATTGCCTGCATTTATCGCCGCAAAGACGGCTTACTTGTCCGTCTTCAATTCAGTCTTTGATTACCACAAGCTTGATGCGCTCGTCTTTCCACAGATGAGGGAAGAACTTCCAGGCCTTCATTCCGGTGAGACGATCCAGGAAACGACTGTGGGTGAGTTGAATATCGCTGGACTTCCCGCCGTGACTGTTCCGGCAGGGTACTATGCCTCTGGTGCGCCCTTTGAAATAATCTTTCTTGGAAAGCTCTGGTCGGAAAAATCACTAATTTCGCAGGCCTACGCATTTGAACAGGCAACGCACCATCGCAAACCCGCGATTTAATCCCACTGCAACATACGATTCTGCCATAAATTAGGAGAGCACCATAAAATGTGGGGGCTGCAGGTTTGTGGTATCTGTCCGGTCTGACTGCCCTGCCTGCCTGACGGAGTGGGTGATAGTGTCCACCATCGATAGTGGGGTCCGCTCCGGTAGAGGGCAGAATAGTACGTTAAGCTCCTCGGTCACTGTTTTGGCCACCTGTACTCGCCCGTGATGAGGATATGTGCCCATCCAAGAGGAGAGATGTGTGCTAGAAGCGCTG
>Ga0307981_1001873_pt1 | contig 17937 bp, 13 predicted proteins | sample OrgLakmetagen987_FD_201849 | JGI IMG/M metagenome (GOLD analysis project Ga0307981, IMG submission 201849) | Saline water microbial communities from Organic Lake, Antarctica - #987 | ecosystem: Environmental > Aquatic > Non-marine Saline and Alkaline > Saline | place: Antarctica: Organic Lake... | reverse complement strand
ACAACAGTTCCTGTCACTTCTTGACTTTGCGCAAAACCCACATGTGAGATTAAAGCGAAAAGAAATAAGAAGATCCAATTTACATTTTGTTTCATTTGTTAATAATTTTTGTTTGTTAGAATTAGCCAATTCAAAACTAGGTGTTTAGCTCTTTGTTAACAAAATTATAATGTTAAATTTTCATAATTTTATAAATCTAAGTCCAAATCTTTATTATTTAGTTAAAGGTTAAAACCCTACAATTTCATTGCAGTTACTTTAGTTTCTATAAATGTTTTAATTTTGTTGAATGTCAAACTACCGCAAGAATTCCTGTTCAATAAGTAATTTGAGTTGTCATATAGTATTGGCTACAAAATATCGTTACTCTGTTTTACAAGGCTATATACAGCATCGCTGTCGAGATTTGTTGATACAAATATGCAATTCTGAGAATGTATAAATTCTAAAGGGAGTTGTGAGTAAGGACCATCTACACATGCATGTTGAGTACCCACCTTCATTGAGTATAAGTATTTGGGTAAAGAAATTGAAAAGGCCACTCTTCTCGCCTAATACAGAAGGAATTTCCCAAATTGAATAAGCAATATTGGGCTAAGTATTTTTGGGCAGTAGGATATGGGGTGTGGAGCACTGGACAGTTAACTGATGAAATGGTTCAAGAATATCTTGAACACCATATAAATAAGCCCAATTCAGAAAAAGGTAACTGGATATTAAAATAATGCTAAGAAAGAATTTCATTCTTTTATTTAAAACTAAGGACCTTCAGTCCATAGTGGTTTATTTGTCACTTTTTGAGTTAGCGACTTAAACTCTTACCTAAATACTGACCAATCTAGTTTTAAAGAAAAAACATTGGAATATAAGGTAAGGCTTTGGTCTCCAATATAGGTAAGGGCGTAGTCAATTTGACTTCTTTTATACCGAAACCCTACTCCAAAATTGCACAGGAAACCAATGTTGATTCACTCACCATCATTGGGTTCAAGGTTTTCAAAATTACCAATATATCCTCTTAAATAAACTAACTTGATGTAGTCAACTTCAAAACCAAAAGCGGAGGTAGCACTCATAGAACCAGAGGAAATAATATCATTGGTTTCTGCAAAGCAAAAGTCCATATTCAAGGATGTAGTAAGGTCAAAATCTCTGTGAATACTGGTGCCTAGGATTGTGGCTAGCTAAGTATCTATTAAACTGTCCTAAAAGTTAAAGCTACAAATAAGTATAAATCTAAAATTTGACTAGTTATAATGAGTATTCGCATTATTAGTGAGATTGAAGGTCTAGTAAAATATGTTTTAGATTGCAAAACAAAAAGACGGGATTCTCAATCTTCTTTATAATTCAAATTTTCGTATAGCTGTGTTTCATATCATAACCAGAGTTATTACTTTTTAATGGAATTGTAGTTAGTGAATTTAAGATTCTAATGCATGTAGATACGTCCAATTACGAGGAGAAATGAAATGGAAATCACGTTTACGATTCGATTCATTTTCATGAGGAATATCAGCTGATTTATATAATGGAAGATAATAATTCTCTTTTGGTGGGTTCAGATATATATAGATATAAATTCCGTGAGGTGGATTTGTTTGGGAGTAATTTTCCTCATGGATTTAACAGTGAAAGTCAAAATAAAAGGGAATACATGGAACCTTTTGCCAGACAGCTCATTGTTTTTTAAAAGGAACGCTTTAAACTCACTGTTTGATAAAAAACCAGAAACTAAATCGATTAAGTACTTATTGGATGGTGAGTCTTTAGGTTTTAAATTAAGTGAGAAGAACTTTCCAGAAATTCTTTGTAAAATTTAGCAACTGACCCGTATGGATGATTTTGATAGGGTGCAGGAATTAAGATCATTGCAAGGTAAACTCTAATAAATAAAGTTTTTAAATCACCTTAATCATTTGCATATAAGGGTATTGAATCTTATTTTTAATGTATGAAACTACAGAAACAGCCCACTTTAGCAGACACAATTTGTGATTTGTGATCAAGAAAGATAAAAAGAACGTTCTTCACTCAAATAAATGAGTTAATCGATTGAGATAGTATCGAAAAGCTAATCGATGCTGATTATTCTAAAGGTAAAAGTGCTGTAGGTAAACCTTCCTATAGAGGTCTGTTATTGTTTAGAATGTGTCTTTTGCAAAGATGGTATGGATTGAATGATTATGAAGTAGAAGACAGATTGAACGACAGCATCTCTTTCAGTTATTCCTGTGGGATGAATATAGATGAAGTTGCACCAGACCATAGTACACTTAGTAGGTTTAGAACCGCACTAACCCAAACTAAAACTTTTGAGAAGCTATTCAGCATCATTAATGCACAATTGGAAGCTCACAACATCATTGTTAAAAGGGGGATCATAGTCGACGCTAGTGTCATTGAACCCACTTCGACCAGAAGGAAAGACCAATCACAAGGTAACCCAAGATCGCAGCGAAGATGAGATAAGGGTAAAAAAGCAGTATGCTGACAGTGTAGATAAAGATGGAATATGGCTAAAGAAAAGAGGGAAATATCATTTTGGATTTAAAAAACACCGTGTAACTGATAACAATGGACTTGTCGTAGGAGTCTTAACCACTACGGCAAGTAGAAATGAGATAGCCAATTTAGAAGACGTGCTAGAGACAGTGACTATAGATTTACCAAAAGGCATCCCGTTAAAAGCAGATAAAGGGTATCAATCAAAGAAAAATGCTGAAGCTTAAAAGAACTGAAAATCCAAATAGAGGTCAGTAGTTACTTATTTATCAATTCTGATTAATATATTTTGTCTCCCTCTACCATTCTAGTGATTAGGTTATTAAAAATTGTTGACTTACTCTGTGAGCGGTTTATTCTAAAACAAAATTCACTGAGATATCTATTTAGATTACCATCACTAACCCAAGAATAGATAGTCCTGATCCAAGATTTAACTTGACGTATCATGGCATGGAGCGCCTTAAAGTTTAATCCTTTATGACTTTCTATCTGGCTTATGTCGTACGCTTTTGCTACAGGTCTATCCCCTCCATTTATCGGTTGTTACCTTGGCTCCTCGGCTTATGTGGTCAATAAACATATGGTGTAAAGATCGAGCGGAGAAATCTTCTATTTTCATGGCGTATATTCTTTTGACCTTTCCTTCTTTGGTAAGCTAGACTGCTATGATCGACTTCTTTTTCTTACCGTGGTCACTTCTTCCTATTTTGCCTATCTCTCGACCACCCACAACGAACTCATCAACATGAACTTCCCCATCCATAGGGTTATTGCCACTTGAGGACATAGCTTCTCTCACCTTGAGCATAAACAATCGAGCTGTCTTTTCGGTCACTCCATAACGCACTCCCATATAACTTGCTGATAGACTCTTAGTGCTAGTAGCCATTTCAAAACAGATAAAGAATGCCTTTCTGACTCCAAACTTAACTTTGTGAAAAAGAGTGTTGGCAGTAGTAGATTATATATGCCCACAGATATTGCACTGTCTTGCCAAATCAGCACGAACTTGACAAGCAGTGTGATTACACCTCAAACATTTATATCGAATTTCTGACTTCACTGAAGCTAAGTATTTCTTGCAATCTTCGTCTGTTTTAAACCGATCAGAAAACTCTAGAAGATTTTGACCCTTAAATACGTCTATAATTACATATACTTACAAACACTAAGTTAGGTATTTATATACTGACCTCTATAAAAGTAATTAGCATGGCCTTAGCTACGATAATTATTTTTGATAAAAAGCAGACGAAAAAGAAATTATTTATTGCGACATTATAGATTTAAATTGGTAATATATTCTATATTCGAGTGACATTAAGTAAAGTATCCTTCCCGTTTCGATGAAACAGGTCGCATTTAGTTAATTTGAATATGCTGAGATTCCAAGAATAATAAAGAGGTGTATGGTTTGTTTATTCTTGAATCATGTACCAAGACAATTATTTTCTTTGGGTTTGATTCTAAATAGTATCACTATTTCCTAAAGTGTAAAATAAGCAATGCATTGGAAATTTATAATATTATTCTATAACATGTAAGACTCTTTTAACAAAATGGGACTCATGGTATAGATTGAAAAAGAATAATTTTTAGAAAACAATAAAAGTTATGAAAAAAGGGGTTTTGAGAAGTATGCTATGCTTTTTGTTTTTTTTTGGTATTGGTAAAGCTCAAAATGCATTGCCTTTACAATTGAAAGACGTCTATAAAAAAAATATATATGAACAAAAAAGTTTTGGTCCTGTAAGGTGGATGAAAGACAACAAAGGGTATTCGACTCTTGAGACCAACAGAAAAATAGGTGGTCAGAATATTGTTAAATATGATGCGCGAAGTGGAACAAGGTCAGTTTTGGTATCTGCTAATCAATTAATTCCTGAGGGCAAAAATGAACCTATTACAATTTCGGATTACAAATGGTCTCTTGATAACAATAAACTCCTTCTTTTTACAAACACACGTAAAGTTTGGCGGTATCACACTCGTGGTGATTATTGGGTGTTGGATTTAAAAACCAATAAATTGGTAAGACTAGGACAATCCTTGCCCACGGCGACGCTGATGTTTGCAAAATTCTCTCCAGATGCCTCCAAAGTCGCCTATGTAAGTGAATTAAATATATATTCAGAGAATCTTGAAAGTCACAAAATAGACCAGATCACCAAAGATGGGGGTGGTAATATCATAAATGGTACTTTCGACTGGGTTTATGAAGAGGAATTAAATTGCAGAGATGGTTTTAGGTGGAGCCCTGATGGTAAAAATATTGCATATTGGCAGTCGGATACAAAGGATGTTGGTACTTTTTATATAATTAATAACGTAGATTCAATCTACACAAAGCCAATTCCGTTGCCTTATCCAAAGGTAGGAACAGAACTTTCTACTGTAAAAGTAGGAGTAGTTTCCGTTGATGGGGGAGCTACAAAATGGTTTAAAGTACCAGGCGACCCAAAGAATAATTATTTAGCCCGTATGGATTTTATTCCTAATTCTAAAGAGGTGATGATCCAGCAATTGAACCGCAGACAGAACACCAATAAGATCTGGGTTGGGGATATTGAGAATATGGAGCTGACCTCTATTATGACAGAGAAAGATGAGGCTTTTTTAGATATTCATGATGATGTGCGCTGGTTGGAAAATGAAAAATATTTTACATGGTCGAGTGAGAGGGATGGTTGGTTACACCTTTACAAGGTTTCAAGGGATGGTAAGGTTATCCAACCTATCACCAAAGGAGATTTCGATGTTGTTGAAATTAATAGTATTGATCCAAAAGGAGGCTATGTTTACTATATTGCTTCCCCCGATAATTTTACCCAGAGATATTTGTACAGAAGTCGTATAGACGGAAAAGGAGATGCAGAAAGAATAACCCCGAGCACAAATTCGGGTCAAAGTTCTTATCAAATCTCCAATGATGCCAAATGGGGAATTCAAGTATTCCAAAATGCGGTTACACCTCCTATATATTCTTTAATAAGCCTTCCAAATCATAAGCAAAAAAGAATTTTAGAGGATAATAGGGAGCTAAAGGATAAATTTGATGCCTTGGCATTGAATCCAAAAGAGTTTGTAAAGGTTAATATAGGAGATGTCCTATTGGATGCCTATATGATAAAACCTAAAGATTTTGATGCTAGTAAAACATACCCATTATTGTTTTATGTCTATGGGGAACCAGCAGCATCTACCGTACAGGACAATTGGTCTGGTGGCAGTCTATGGGATCAATATATGGCTCAAAAAGGGTATGTTGTCATGAGTGTTGACAATCGCGGTACAAAAACACCTAGAGGTAATAAATGGCGTAAATCCATTTATGGGCAAATAGGGATCCTCGCTTCTGAAGACCAGAGTAAGGCTGCGAAAGAAATATTGAAAACCTACGATTTCTTAGACTCATCACGAGTTGGAATTTGGGGCTGGAGTGGAGGTGGTCAAATGACACTAAACTGCATGTTTAAATACCCAGAGATTTATTCTTCAGGTTTAGCCGTTTCATTTGTGTCCGATCAAAGACTCTATGATGCTACTTATCAGGAAAGATATATGGGACTATTGGAAGACAATGCCAAGGGTTATCATGATGGATCACCTATTAACTTTGCGCAAAACTTGGAGGGAAATTTGATGATTATCCACGGGACTGCAGACGATAATGTACATTATCAGAGTTTTGAGATGCTAGTAAATAAATTAATTAAGCACAATAAGATGTTTAATATGATGTCCTACCCAATGCGAGCGCATCGTATTAATGAACGAGAAAACACATCCTATCACCTCAGAGAAACAATGGAAGTTTTTTGGGAAAAAAATTTACCGGTAGGGGGAAGGTAAATCTAGGAAGTTAATAATAAGACTTAAGCAGTATAACAGTAACAAAAATAGAGTCATCTATTTCTTATAAATTTTTAAAACTATGTTTTCAGAAGAAGAGTACAAAACAAGAAGGAAAAAGTTAAAGGAGTCGTTGGGTGAGGGATTAATTCTTTTCCTTGGGAACGATGAGTGTAGCATTAATTCTAAGGACAACACCTATCCTTATAGACAGGATAGTTCCTTTATTTATTTTTTTGGACTTCAAATACCTGGATTAAATGCTCTTATTGATTTGGAAGAAGACAAAGAAATTATTTTTGGAGATAATTTAACCATAGATGATGTTGTGTTTATGGGGCCAATTGAATCCTTGGAAGAACAGGCTCATAAAGTAGGGGTGACCAGTGTAAGGCCTTCTGAAAATTTGGCAAGTTATATAGAGAATTCAATAGGCAAAGGCAGACATATTCATTATCTACCTCCCTATCGCCCTGAACATATTTTAAAATTATCAGACTTATTTAATTTCTCAGCGACAGCGGTTCCAAAAAAAGTATCTGTTGAGTTTATAAAGGCCGTGGTAAAATTACGCTCGATAAAGTCCAATGCAGAGATTAAGGAAGTTGAAAAAGCGGTAAATACAACCGTTCAAATGCAATATAAGGCCATGGAGATGGCTGCGCCAGGAATGACGGAGTTAGATTTATTCGGTGCTATTCAGAATATTGCAGTTGCCAATGGCAATAACACATCATTTCCTCCCATTGTAACAATTGATGGACAAATACTTCACAATCATTTTAGGGGAAACCTCTTAAAAAAAGGAGATATGGTGCTGTGCGATTGTGGTGCTGAAAACTTTTCTGGATATGCTGGTGACCTTACAAGGACTTTTCCGATTAATAAGACCTTCAGCGTTAGACAGAAAGAAATTTATGATATCGTTTATAAATCCTATCAAGCTGCTGTGAATATGCTTAAACCCAAACAGCAATTTATAGATGTGCATCTTAGAGCTTGTAAAGAAATAGTCGTAGGTCTAATTGAATTGGGATTAATGAAAGGTGACCCTGATAAAGCCGTTGAGTCAGGTGCTCATACACTATTCTTCCAGTGTGGATTGGGACATATGATGGGTCTAGATGTACATGATATGGAAAATTTAGGAGAGCAATATGTCGGATATACTACTGATTTAAAGCAAAGCAAAGACTTTGGGTTTAAATCCCTTCGGTTTGGAAAAGCTTTGGAAGAAGGGATGGTTTTTACGGTTGAGCCGGGAATTTATTTTATTCCAGAGTTAATAGAGTTGAGAAAGAGTGAAAATAAATATATGGAGTTTATCAATTATGATAAATTGGAAGAATACAAAAGTTTTGGGGGCATCCGTTTAGAAGATGATTTCTTAATAACAAGTAGCGCTAATCGATTACTAGGAGCCAAACTCCCTACAACCTCTAGCGAGATTGAAGATTTTAGAACTTCTAAATCTAGTATTTAGAGATTTTTGATAAGTAAACATTTCAGGCATAGACGCTTTATACATTTTCTGTCTAATATTGCACCAGAGCTCATTGGATATAGCTTTCTGTCTAACAAGACTTAAATGATTTTTTTCCAAGAGCCGATTTATTTTCTTGAAGGTTGGCTTCAATTTTTTTGGCAGTTTTTGTTATAGCCAACCCGCCTAGTCCAGTACACCTTAAAGTGTGTGGAATGGCATCTCCTACTCTTTTCATAGTTTCAATGACTTCGTCAAGAGGTATCACCTGGTCGTAATCAGATAATGCCATGTTTGCACAAGAGATAGCCGTTGAAGCAGCCATCACGTTTCTGTTCAAACATGGAGCTTCAACTCTATCGGCTATAGTATCACAAATCAGTCCCAAAGAGCTTTGCAATGCCATGGAAGCTGCCGCAAGTGACTGAAACAAGCTTCCATCTTTCAATACTACTACTCCTGCAGCTGCCATTCCCGAAGCTGATCCACACTCTCCCATACAGCCGCCTACTTCAGCCGAAAATGTGGCATGAGACGTTATGAATACTCCTATTAGGCCAGCAGCCAGCATAGCCTGTATATTTTGTTTCCTAGAAAACCCTAAGGTGTTAGAAGTACCTAGTATAGTTCCTGGGAGGGCTCCACAGGAACCTGCAGTAGGTGCGGCCACTATTACCCCCATTGAACTCTTAACTTCCATCATAGAGGAGGTATACATTATAGAATTGTTCAAAACATCGCCAGGTATAAGTTTTTTTTCCTTTATGTTTTTTTTGAAGTTAAGGGATTGGCTGCCTAAAATTCTGTCTTTGTAATGGGTGCCTTTAAGGCCTGTTTTAATTGAGTTTTCCATTATATCAACAATATGTCCCATTTTCTCCTTCACTTCTTCTTTTGTGATATTTCCTCTCTGACTTTCGTATTCTATAGCCAGCTCCCATAATGTCAAATTTTTCTCCTGATTGTATTCCAATAATTGTTCTACATTAATAAAGGGGACAGAGAGGTTTTTTCTTGATTTAATAGGGAGTACTGGATTTATGACACGTATTGTTATGGGAGTATCCAAGGCAGAAACTTGCTCCAGTAGTTTCTGTTGCTCTATTTCGTTTGATTGAACAGTAATAAAATCTCTGTTACCTTTATGAAGGGATGTTTCTCCCAAATTCATTTTTGAAACTAAGTCTAAAATATATTCAGCGGAATCGCTATAAAATAATGTTACATTAAAGTCGCCCATCATTGAAGTCGGGCTTTGATCTACTTCTATAATTTCGATCATACCTCCACCTGTAGAAATACCAATAACCTGGTGAGTCTCGGTTTTATTTTTTAAAGTGATTTTATAGGTGTTTGGATGTTCAAAACCTATTGGGTGTATGTCTATTTTAATATTAATACCTGAATCTTTAATGTGAAATTCATAATCTCTAAGTCTTTCATCATCAGCCTCCCAGCCTAATAGACCTCCAAAAAGTCCCATATCCGAGCCTTGTCCCGAATGGGTTGTTGCAAGAGATCCATTAGGATCAAATTCAATATAAACTTCTTCAATTATGCCGTTCATTATATCTCGACAAATTCTGCCAATCCTGAGAGCTGCAGCACAATGGGAACTAGACGGCCCCCTCATTACAGGACCTATAACATCATTAAAAATACTTGGATATGATTTCATTGGTTTTAATTTTTAAAAGATTTTTATAAAAACTTTAATTTTATGGTTTAAGGGTTGTTTTTATATTTTTAGTTCATAGATCTAAAATTCATAATTTGTTAGTTTTCACATTAGTAGTTTTCTAATTTATAAATCTATATAATTAGGATTACATTTTTTTAATATATAATATCTAAAGTTAAAAATTTTATCAATTAAAATCAAGGTTTAAAGGCTATATGATTAAAATTTTCTATCTGGGTGATAACATGAAATATCTAATGAACTTTTCTTATCAGAAATTATTTCTGAAACTAGTTTTCCCGTTGCTGGTCCTAAACTCCAACCCATCATAGCATGTCCTGTGGCAATAGTTAAATTTTTACATTTCGATGATTTACCGATGTAAGGTATTCCATCAGGTGATACGGGTCTTAAACCACATTCTGCCATTTTTTTTTCTTCTAAAGTTATTTCCAAGTTATTATAATATCGTTGAGCAGCATTTGCAATGGAATTCACTCTTTTTGGATTTATACTATGGTTTATTCCTGCAATTTCCATAGTGCCTGCAAAACGAGTAAAGCCATCCATAGGCGTAACTGCCACTTTGGCTTCACATAAAATAGCGGGAATAGTAATTTTAGTTTCTTGTTCAACATTTATTCTATAGCCTTTTCCTGCTTGAACTGGAATTTTTATTCCTAATTTTTTAGTTATTAATGGACTCCAACTTCCAGCTGTTAAAATGACTTCGTCAGGAATTAATACTCTTTTATCTGTGAGAACCTTTACTACTTTATCGTTGAAAACTTCCAATTCGTTTACTTTTTCATTCGTATGAAAAACAACTCCTTTTGATTTTAAATAAATTGTCATGTCATTCATAAAATGATTTGGTGTCATGTGCCCATCACAATCATAATAAACAGCGCCTTTTATATTTAAATTAGCTTTGGGTTCTAAGACTTCTACTTCTTTAGCTGATAAATGTTTAACGCCTAAACCTTCTTTAATACCTCGCTTACCAATTTCCCATTCTTCTTCTCCAACTTTATTAGATTTATAACACATTAACAACCCTTTACGCTCGTAATGGAAATTAAAATCACCGGATTGCTTCATATCTTCATACAAATCTCTAGAAAGTAAATTGATGTTTTTTAATGCTGAAATAGACTGCTCCACTCTTTCTTTAGTAGCCGATTTTTTAAAGGCTAAAACCCATTTTAAGAAATCAGCATCTAACCTTGGTTTTACGTAAAAAGGACTCTCAGAATTAAACATCCATTTAATGCCTTTAGTTATTATTCCAGGAGCTGCCATCGAAATAAAATGACTAGGTATTATATAGCCTGCGTTTACATGGGATGCCCCAGAATTCATATTGGATTTGTCCACAACTGTTATTTTATGACCATCTTTTTGAAGATAATAGGCTGTACACAGGCCAATAATTCCACCTCCAATTATTATAATTTCCTTTTCCATATTAAATCACTTGAAATCCATTAGCATAGGGATCATCTTCATCATCTATAGTAATGGTATTATAGCCATATACTTTTGCCCAACCTTGAATGCTTGGAACAATGGCAGGTTTTCCATTTAAAGTAGTTTCTTCTACTATGCGACCAATAAACTTAGAGCCTATAAAACTTTCGTTAATAAAATCTTCACCTTTTTTCAATTTCTCTTTAGCGTGTAATTGTGCTAATATAGCAGAAGTCCCTGTTCCACATGGGCTTCTATCAATAGCTTTATCACCATAAAAAACAGCATTTCTTCCAGAGGAGGTTGGATCTATAGGAGTACCTGTCCATAACATATGCGAAACATCTCTAATGGTTTTATTTTCAGGATGAAAAAACATGTTTGGGTATTTCTCATTAATTTTTTGCCTAACGACCTGGGAATATTGAATAATCTTGCTTGCTGAAAAACTTTGTACTCCAGAGAAGTTTTTTTGCGGATCTATAATAGCGTAATAATTTCCACCATAAGAAACATCAAAAGTGATCTTACCTAATTCAGGACAATCAATAGTTAAGTTTTCTGCAGCTAAATAACTTTTTACATTAATGAATTTTACCCAATCTACTTTTTTACCAGTTTGTCTGTATTCTATATTCACCAAACCTGCTGGTGCTTCCATCTTAATTTTTCCAGGAATTTTTGGAGTAATTAAACCTTCTTCAATTGCAATGGTAATTGTACCAATTGTTCCGTGTCCGCACATTGGTAAACAACCTGAAGTTTCTATAAATAAAATCGAAAAATCGTTTTCTGGGTTGTGTGGTGGAAATAAAATACTTCCGCTCATCATATCATGTCCACGAGGTTCAAACATTAATCCTTTTCGAATCCAATCGTATTCTTTTAAAAAATGTTGACGCTTTTCACTCATATTAGCACCAACTAAATTTGGGCTCCCGCCCACAATTACTCTAACTGGATTTCCACAAGTGTGAGCATCAATACAAAAAAAGGTTTTTCTACTCATTCGGTTTTCTTGAAATATAATTTAGTATTCATATCTTTTCTTTGGTTAAGTTTCTATTTAAATTTCTAAAAATACCTAAAGGATTTTCATTTTTTAATTCATCTGGAAGCATATCATTTGGCCAATCTTGATAACTAAAAGGCCTTGCCCACCTCTTGATTGAATCTACACCAACAGATGTAAAACGGCTATCTGTTGATGCTGGATAAGGCCCGCCATGAAGCATAGACGGACAAACCTCTACGCCTGTTGGAACGCCATTTAAAATGATACGCCCAACCCTGTTTTGTAAGATATTCACAATATTAGTATGACTTGCTATTTCATCATCATCAGATAAAATAGTTCCCGTAAGTTGGCCTTCTAGTTTTGAAATAATATCTTCTAGTTGCGCCTTATTTTCACATTGTACAACTATTGAATAGGGTCCAAAAACTTCGTGATGCAACGTTGTATTATTTAAAAAAGTATTTCCTTCAACTGTAGTGACTACTTGTCTTACATAGTTTGGTTTTACTTCCGTTTCATAATCTGCCAAAACCTTTATGCCTTTTTGAGATAATGCTGTTGCTTTGCTTTTTTCATAGGCTCCAGTTATGTTTGGATGCAACATAACAGAGGGTTCTATTTTTACAATTTCTTCAGCTAAGGTTTCTACAAAATTGTTTAAACCTTCTGATTTTATTCCTAAAATTAAACCTGGATTTGTACAAAATTGTCCTGTTCCTAAAGTGATAGAACCTGAGTATGTTTTTGCGATTTCTTTGGCTCTATTTTGTAATGCTTTTGGTAAAATGACCACAGGGTTTACGCTTCCCATTTCCGCAAAAACAGGGATTGGCTCTTCACGTTTTGCAGCTAGGTCATATAAGGCTCTTCCGCCTCCATGGCTTCCTGTAAATCCAACTGCTTTTATATTAGGATTTTGAACTAATAATTGACCAACTTCAAAATCGCTACTATTTAAATTTGAAAAAACGCCATTTGGCATACCCGTTTTTTGTGCCGCATTAATAATTGCAGAAGCAACCAAATCTCCCGTGCCAGCATGCATAGGGTGTGATTTTACTATCACAGGGCAACCTGCTGCTAAAGCTGCTGCTGTATCGCCTCCTGCAGTTGAAAATGCTAATGGAAAGTTCGATGCTCCAAAAACAACAACTGGCCCTAAAGCAATATTCATCTTTCTTAAATCTACTTTTGCAATTGGTTGACGTTCTGTTTGCGCTGTGTCTATGGAAGCTTCTACCCAATTACCTGCTTCTACATGATCTGCAAAAGCACGTAATTGTTCTAAAGTTCTTCCTCTTTCACCAACTGCTCTTCCGTTTGGTAAACCACTTTCTGCTGAAAAGACTTCTAACAACTCATCACCAAGGCCTTCAATTTCATTGGCAATTGCTCTAAGGAATTGTGCTTTTTTAGTTCCAGAAACTTTTGAATAGATTTTAAAAGATTCTGACGCTAACGTTGCGGCATCGCTAATTTCCTCTTCTGAGGCTTCTGTAATTTCCCAGTCATTTTCTACATTTAATAAAGGATTAAAGGTTTTAAAGTTTTTGTTTCCTTTTGCTGAAAGTTGATTTCCTATATAGTTTTTTCCTGTAATCATTACTTAAATTTATTTAGTTACTACTTTAAAGACTAACTATTGCCTTACTTTTACAGCGTTGCAATGTTTTTTACAAATTTTTAATGTTGATCTGATTCTTAAAATATCTATTATTTTAGATATTGAGAAAATACCCTTTTTTATGTTCTGTATTCACCTCTATGCGATGAGGCACTCTCACAAACACAAAATAAGATAAAATTGAAAACCCAATCGTTGAGATAAGATCCAAATTATTTATGCTAAAGCACTTAAGTTTTTGTATTTTGGCAATGTTGGTCTTACCTTAAGGGCGTCTGTTATTACTTTTTCTATTCTTATGCGCTCTTGACCTTGCAAAACTAATCTTGGAGCTCTTACATATTCTGCGCCAATTTTTGTGTGTACAGATGCTAATTTAATGTATTGCACTAATTTTGGATGAATATCTAATTCTAATAATGGCATAAACCAACGATAAATGCTAATAGCTTCTTGAATTCTGCCAGCTTTTACTAATTCGTAAATTGCAACTGTTTCAGCTGGAAAAGCATCTACTAACCCAGCAACCCATCCATCTGCACCTAATACTAAACTTTCTAAGGCTAAGGTATCAACTCCGGTCATTATTGCTAATCTATTTCCAAAACGGTTTTTAATCCTAGTAATATTGGTGGTATTTCTGCTAGATTCTTTCACAGCTTCTATGTTTGGACATGCTTGTAATAACTCCTCAAACATATCCAAAGTGACTTCCAATATATAGTCTATTGGGTTGTTGTAGATCATAATTGGTAAGGAGGTATTGTTTGCAACCGCCTTAAAGTATTCTACAATCTCGACATCACTGGCTTTGTAACGCATTGGAGGTAAAATCATTAAACCTTTAGCGCCGTCTTCTTCGGCTGTTTTAGCTAAGGCTATTGCCGCATTAGTGGTTTGTTCAGCTATATTAATTAATACAGGAACATTTCCATCAACTAAAGCAACAGTTTCCCTAGTTAATATGCGTTTTTCTTCATCCGTTAAAGTACTTGCTTCACCTAGTGTTCCACCTAATACAATACCATGGACTCCCGCATCTAACTGTGCTTTAATATTGATTTTGAATAAATTTAAGTCCAATTTGTCGTTCATTGTAAATTGGGTTGTGACCGCAGGCATTACACCTTTCCATTGAATACTCATAAGTTTATTTTTATAACTCAAAACTACATAACACTGCCTTTACAGCATAATATAGTATTATCCATGGATAATACTATATTATCCGTTTTCTGTTATTTAAAAATATTAATGAATATTATTTACATATATTTGATACTATTTTTAGATCAATTGACTATTTAAATAAATTTAGTGCAAGTGAAAGTATTGCCCTTTAAAATTCCAAAACCTCAACAAAATGCTTTTGTTTTTCAAATAGATAAAGAGCCTTCTTTTTATGATAAATTACATCAACATGAAGAAATACAGATAAGTTTAATTATTAAAGGTGAAGGGACCTTAATTGTTGGAGACACCGTAAACTCATATAAAAAAGGAGATATTTTTGTAATTGGAAGCAATATACCACATGTGTTTAAAAGTGATTTAAAGGTTACTAAAACCTCGCATATGTTCACCTTGTTTTTTACGGACAGGTCTTTTGGAGTTGATTTTTTTAACCTTGAAGAATTAAACGAAGTAAAGCCTTTTTTTAAACGCTCCAAACATGGTTTTAGACTTACTTCTAAAAAAAATATGTTAACTGAGTTGTTTTTTAAACTTGAAACGGCTTCAAAATTAAGTCAACTTATTATTTTGCTGCAACTATTAAAAATCTTTGCAAAAACTAATTACAAGAGTTTATCATCTTTTGTTTACAACAAAAAATATTCTGATAATGAAGGAAACAGAATGCGCAACGTTTTTGAATACACCATGAACAACTTTACCCAAGAAATTACTCTTGATGCAATAAGTAAAGTTGCAAATATGACGAAAAATGCCTTTTGTAAATATTTTAAAAAACGAACCAATAAAACCTATTTTCAGTTTTTAACTGAACTGCGTATTGAACATGCTTGTAAACTTTTAATCAAACAGAAAGAAACGCCCATAGTGTCTATTGCAGAACAATGTGGTTACAATAATATTTCAAACTTTAATAGGCAGTTTCAAATCTATAAACAACAATCACCAACCGCATTTAAAAATTCATCTCATAGCAATAATCAAAAAATGGTATATTAGAATATTCTTTAGTTAATTACTCGAGTTTCTCAGTCAAGCAATCTCACTTAACACCTTATACCAAATTAGACCTATAATGATGCAATAAATCGTTTCTTTTTCGCCTGCTTTTCATCAAAAATAATTACCGTAGCTAAGGCTATGCTAGTTATTTTTGATTTCAATCAATCATAAAACCTGTGCTGAGCCACGTCGTAGTATAATTCAATTTATTCATACGGCATTATAAATATAATTTGTTATTAATTATTAAACAGATGTGTATTTATTAAAAAGTCAAAATCTTCTATATCAGTTGTTTCTACTATTTTTTTATTAGTAAGGATATTGCAGCTAATATTAAGCTTGTTTTCTTCGCAATTTTATAGAGGTCAGTATACAAATACTTAACTTTAGGGAAAGTAAAATTAATAGATTATGAGCATATTTAAGGGTCAAAAATCTTCTAGAGTTCTCTGATTAGTTAAAAACGAATCTCGAATGCAAGGAATATCTTGCTGGTCTAAAGAATAATTATAAATGCTTGAAATGTAACCTTACGTCCTGTCAGGTCAATATGGACTTTGCTCGCCAGTGTAACATCTGTGGGCACCGAGAGTCCGCTACTGCAAACACTTTGTTCCATAAGGTTAAGTTTGGTTTGAGAAAGGTCTTTTTCATCTGTTTTGAAATGGTCACTACGACCAAGAGCCTTTCAGCCACCTAAACGGGGTTCGCTATGGTGCCAGCTAGAAAACCGCACGCCTTTTCATGCACAAAGTTAGGAAGGCGATGTCATTTAATTGCAAACATCCAATGGATGGGGCGCTATACGTTGACGAGTTTCTACTTGGGAGTTATGAGGAGGGAAAAATTGATCGTAGCTATGACGTCAAGAAAAAGCAAACATCGATAGATTTACAACTTACCGATATGGGTAATGTAAAACTTTATATATGATAAGCATAATAGATCTTTCGGTAAGCTCACTTCACTATATCTTCGTGAACCACATCTATACAGGTGCGCTCATCACGACACAACTTTGGAGAGGAGACCCATCGCCAAAGCTTTCAACATTACCCAGATACCAAGTAAAAATGGCAGAACTTCAAAGCACTGCACACCATAATCCATAAGGTAAGATCATGGATAAGAACAACATACTCATGGGTAAGTGAGTTCAACATCAATAGGTATTTTAAGGAGTTCTGTTATATACTAAATCGCTCCAAGAGTAAGGCCACGATTTTCAATACTCTAATAACCAAAATGGTGGATGAGTATAAAATTAATCAGATGGAATTTATGAGTCATTAACTACTGACCTCTATAATTTTTTTAAAAAAACACTAACAAAGTGATGTTTTGTCTCACGAATTATACACTAAAGTTTATCTAAATACAGACCAATCTAGCTTTAAAGAAAAAACATTGGAATATAAGGCAAGGCTTTGGTCTCCAATATCGGTAAGGGCGTAGTCAATTTGTATACCTTTATACCTAAATCCTACCCCAAAATTGGGCTGAAAGCCAATGTTGGTTCCTTGACCACCGAGGGATTCAAGATTTTGAAAATTACCGACACCACCTCTTAAGTAAACTGATTTGATGTAGTCAACTTCAAAACCAAAAGCAGGAGTAGCACTCATAGAACCTGAGGAAATAATATCGTTGGTTTGTGCAAAACGAAAGTCCATATTCAAGGATGTAGTAAGGTCAAAATCTCTATGAATACTGCTGGTTTTAGCAATGCCGAGTTGAAGTTTTGGCAGTGTGATTTCAGTCGCCTCAGGCGTGGTTTGATTTTGTCCATCGATGGCACCTTGGATTGTGGCTAGCTCAGCATCATCAAAAGTCCAAGTGTTATACGTCGTGGTAATGTCCCTGGCCATAACTCCAAAAAACCAATTCTTTCGCTGAAATTGAATCCCTGCATCAAAACCAAACCCCCAAGCTTGAGCAAAATCACCGATAACTCTTCTTATTACCTTAGCATTTACACCATATGAAAATCCCTCCAAAGGTAAATTCCTAGCATAAGATAAGGTGAAGGCATAATCTGCAGTAGAAAACAAACTTATTCTATTGAAGTCAATATTTCCTTGATCGTCAATTAGTTGTGTAGT
>Ga0307981_1001872_pt1 | contig 17939 bp, 10 predicted proteins | sample OrgLakmetagen987_FD_201849 | JGI IMG/M metagenome (GOLD analysis project Ga0307981, IMG submission 201849) | Saline water microbial communities from Organic Lake, Antarctica - #987 | ecosystem: Environmental > Aquatic > Non-marine Saline and Alkaline > Saline | place: Antarctica: Organic Lake... | reverse complement strand
ATATTCAAGAATTTATTGAAATGATGCATCTAGCATTTGAAGATATGGGAACACCGGATATGGAAATGCTAGAAGCTGAATTATTCTTACACTGTGGTATTTCATATGATTTAATGATGGAGTCAGTATTGAATTTTAATAAATTTCAGTTAATTGATATGGATGCAAAAAAATTACTAGGCTTTGTACCAGATAAAACCATCACTAACACAAATACTGCTACAAATACTCTCACTAAAGATATTGCTAAGACACTGAATAATATTAAAATATTTGGTATTAAATATAATGACACAAATTTAAGCCATGATTTTGATGGAGGTAGTAATTTATTATTCCATGGTTCACCAATGATTAACTGGCATAGTTTATTATACAACGGACCCTATGTACCAAATAAATCTAATAAATTGATTGACAATGGTGCTGTGTATGGTATTGGCATATATTTAAGTCCAAATAGCAACACAAGTATAGGATTTACAGGTTCTAAGCTAGTTAACAAAATAATCATGGTCGATGGTATATCTATAGATAAATATGGTAATGATAAGGTAATGATGGGTATATTTCAAATTAAAGGTAATATGTCGAGATATAAAAAAGCATCATCCGTATATGTATGCCCGGATACAGATCAATTATGTCTAAAGTATTTAATATATGGTGATAGTAATAGTATACAAAAAATAAATGTGTATCTAGATAAGTTTATTAAATATGGTGCTGAGACTATTGTTAAAGATATTAAACAAAAACAAGGTATGCGTGGTGCAAAGCGTTTAATGGGTGAAATTAAACAAATGACTGCTAGAGATGGTAAGTTATATGATGATGGTTTAAAATTTAACTTTAAATTGGTTGGTGATTCAATAAATATATGGAATATTACATTACCAATGGAAGATAATTTTAAGGATAGTGATTATGAACCAAATAGCAATAACCAACCAGATATATATAAAGATGCTAAAAAATATAAAGTAGCTAACCTAGAAATTGAAATTACATTTCCGGATAATTATCCATTTGCCCCACCATTTGTCCGTATTGTAAGTCCTAGATTTAAATTTATGACTGGTCATATTACTTCTGGTGGTTCAGTATGTACGGAATTATTAACACATGGTGGTTGGGTAGCTACTACATGTGTAATATCATTAATTCTAATGTTAAAGCAAAATATGTATAATGGTAAAGCCCGTATTGACGACACTAAATTAGGCCAAGTATATGGATATCAAGAAGCCACTGCTGCATATAATCGCATGCTTACCAATCATCCCGAATGGCAGGCAAAACCCACCTCTCGTCGTTAACCACCCTTCGTTAACGGCTTATTTATATAAGATATTAATAGTGATATTTTAAGATGTTTTATGATAATTATATTAACTTTAAGTATTAACTTTAAGTATTAACTTTAAGTATTTTTTGGGGTATTCTGAAATAATAAGTATAGGTTGCGTATATTTACACAAAACATAAACATTATATAACCATAAATAGTACATAAACATATTATACACATTCATATACATATGCATATTAGACATATTAAATATTCCCATATATTTACGTACACATTAGATATATTAAATATGCCAAAAAAGAATAATAATCAAACACTAGATGTTACGAATGATCAAAAAAATAATAATGAGAAGATAGATGTTGCAACACAAACTATACCGGTTATTATTAAGGAAATTGTAGACAAGTCATATTATCCATGTGAATATTGTAGACATCCTTATATAAATAAAAATAAAATGATGGAGCATTCACGCAGACAAGTATGCTTACATTTTTCATGTCGCACATATTGTACAGCATGCGACATACAATTGAATAGTCGTGAAAATTATACAAAACATCTGCTAGAGCCAACACATATTAGTTCAGTATTAAATATGCAATCTAATTTAAAATAGTTATGGCTATTATACACATGTGTTTTTATAATATTAGGTTTATTTTAGATTTTAAATAAAAATATTTAAAAATAAATAATACATAATATACATAATATAACAATATACCAATATACCAATATACCAATATACCAATATACCAATATACCAATATACCAATATACCAATATGCGTACACGTGTGGTAGCTAGATCATTTTATGAGGATGCATATTTGGGTTTTTTTATTCGTTATTATCTAGATTTAGGTTTTAATGAAGTAGTAATTTTAAAAGCGGATGCTAATATATTTGGTGGTCCAAAAGTGCCACAATATGCAATTGATAATGGACTTATTACACAAGAAGAGCTAGATAGTGGCCGTATAATTATTAAAGCGGTAAAAAATACAGGTAATGATATTATTAAAGAATATTATTCAGAATTTCTAAACCCTAATATAGATTGGGTATTACAAATTGATCTAGATGAATTTTTGGTTATTGATACTAAAGAATATCCAGGTGGCATAAATGAATATATTGAAAGAACTAAACAACGTTTGTATGATGAAAAACGTATATTAGACCCAGAGTATTTACAACAAATTAAATTTAGATGGTTATGTATAAATAAAATGGATGTTCGGTTTAAATCAAATGAACTAAATACTATAAATAAACTTTTAACTATAACTAACACGGATACAACTAGCCCGGATACAACTAGCCCGGATACAACTAGCCCGGATACAACTAGCCCGGATACAACTAGCCCGGATACAACTAGCCCGGATACAACTAGCCCGGATACAGATAACATGGATAAATTGAGAGAGACTATAACAAATGAAGTGGTGAAAGAGGGTTTAACAATGCTAGATTATGTAAGTAAAAACAAACTAGAAATGTTTTCATTTCTGAAATCATTAGCGGCTGTTAAATATATAACTAAAAATTCTAACTTAAATTGTCATTTCTTTATATTAAACGTTATGGATAAAATACATGAAATGGATAAGAAGAAACATGAGACAATGCCAAAGGATATAGAAATTAGAAAGAGGAGAATATATACAATATTAGATGATCAATTTTTATTTAAAAATACATATAAATCATCATTACCGGCACAATCTGATAAAAGTATGAAGTATGGGTTTGTATTACATCTTAACACACGTAGTTTAGCAAATGCTTTAACAAAATGTTTAGTTACCAAATTACGTGATAATAAAAAGATAACTAATATGAATGATTTCAAGATATGGATAAATCAATTGAAGTGTGATAATATATACAAACTAGCGCTAGATAGAGGGAAACATAAAATTGCCATTGATAACATAACAAATAAATTTATGTCATATTTAAATAGTAAAAGTTACTTTCCAAAAAAAATTGCATATTTCCATAATAAGTTTAAGGATAGGTTAGATTTACCCGCAACACTTAATATGCTAGATAATGTAATATCTAATTTACCTATTAAAACGCGAAATGCTATGATTGGGGATGTTGAAACAGAATGGGCACAATTACAAGTATTATGTAAAAAAAATGGTATTAATTATGATAACATTAAAGCAGTGCTAGAATTATTTTAGATTATTTTAGATTATTTTAGCAAAATATGCCTTTATTACTTTTTTGTATAAATTATAAGTATTGTTGATTTAACAACAATATAATACTTATAATTAAATAATTAGACGTATAATAAATAGCATATACAACTATTCAACTATAACTATTATATATATTGAGTACTGATGGCGTCAAATGATACTAAACCATATGTACCTATGTTATGGACTGCACATAAATCAATAAACCATACTCGTGTACAAGAGCTACTAGCAATGTGTGAAGAAAAAAACCAATATACAAATGGAGGTCCGGTATGCAACTATTTAGAATCTTTAATACGGAAATTATTAGTTATTGAATCTAAAAAATGTGTAGTAGTTTGTTCTAGCGCTACTGCCGGCTTACATGCATTAATGGCTTCTATGGAATATTATAGTAGTATGTCAAACATTAACACCAATACTACAGACACCACACATACTACACACACCATAGACACCACACATACTACAAACGCTAATATAGATATGTATGCAAATTATAAACCAGGAAAATGGATAACACAGGATTTTACAAGTCCTGCAACTGCACAAGGACCTTTGCAAGAATCAATTGATATATTTGATGTAGATATAGTTACAGGTGGTATATGTATGGATTCATTACATAAACTAGAAAAATCAGGAGAACAACATATGGTACCTGGTATAATTTGTACGAATATATTTGGTAATGTGATAGATATAGATAAGTATCGGGATTGGTGTCACAGGAATGGTGATAAGTGGTTGATATTAGATAATGCGGCAACGCCATACACATTTTATAAGGGACGTAATTCGGTAAATTATGGCAATGGTTCGGTTGTAAGTTTTCATCATTCTAAGCCAATTGGATTCGGTGAGGGTGGTGTTATTGTTGCGGATATTGAGCTAGAGCAAACAATACGATGTATGGTAAATTTTGGTATTGATAAGGATAAAAAACGGCCATGGTTACGTATTGGTTCAAATTATAAAATGAGTGATATTAGTGCGGCATATATTATTCAATATCTAGAGGATAATTTTGAAAATATTTTGAAGCATCATACTACTATGTATATAGATGCACTTAAATATGTTATGAGCCATAAAAATAATACAGCCAACACTAAATTTAGTAATTTAAATTTATACCCAAACTTTGCAGATCTACCAAATATGACAGAGATAGATAATGTTGATAATGGTGATAAGTTATATAAGATATCTAGTTTTAGTAATAGTGTGGATGTACAATTATTACCATCATGTATATTATTTTTAAATGATGTATTTACTGAAGAATATATTAAAGAAGTTAATACGGCATATAATATAGATATACGTAAATATTATAGTCCATTAACTAATATGTTAAATGCGATACATATATATGATATGGCATTATGTTATCCCATACATCTAGATATGAATAGTATTAAAATACCGGATCCAGATTTAATTAGACCACTGGATACTAATTTATATACAATTAATTTAACATATATAAATTTAGGTACGACAAAAGATGAAATACCGTCATACATACAATGGCCAGATATTTATTATACACCAGAATATGGGCGTGTGGCACAAGAATCATACCCAGGTGCTATATGGGAATGTTGTATAGGCACTGTATCAAATCCACAAAATCCACATGAGACAAATAATACAGCAAACACGAAAAATAATAATAACACAACATTATTAATGAGTGATGAACCATATTATTTGATACATTGTTACTTATTACGCCCAACCGATCCACCATTATTAGTGCTAGATACTAATACAGAAGATAATAAATACGATAATTCTATTAAACAAACACAACAATATTATGATTTAATAACACCAATAGGTTATTTGGGTCCTTCAGGTAGCCCAAGAATGATGAGGCATTTATCCGAAGCTTTTAATGATAAGTTTGCGGAATCAGCAAAGGAAATGGGATATTTAACACAGGTAATCCGTAGATCACCATATGCAATACCGCAACCAATTGCTAGTATAAGATGGCATAAGATAGCCAGTAAAGCCACATATAGTGTACCGATAGCTAGATTTAAAACAATATATGATTATATGGACGCGACAAGTTCTAGCCAGAGACGTGCTATAAATAAGGCAAAAAAAACGGGTTTAGAATTTACAATTGAGAATTATAAATATGATTGGGAAGATGATTCAGCATCCCAAAGATTAATTAATATGTATAATAATACTATTAGACGTATAAGTGCAAATACATCGTATCAATTTACAGATGCGTATTTTAGTTATTTGGGTAAATTGGAAGATAAGTACCCGGGTTCAGTATATTTGTCACAGGTATTTATGCCATCTATATCCCAATTACCAATTAATAATAATAATCCTATAGCAATGGCAATTATATTATCATGGCCAACAACAATGACAGATAGTGATAAATTACAAACTAATTACTATCATTATCATTTAGGTGGGTTTTTGCCGGAATATGGTGATAAATATCCGATGAATTTTTTATATTATAAGGTAATAGAATATGCTATAAATCAACCAAATAATACAAGACCGCAATTATTTCATTTGGGTGGTGGAATATGTACAGGTGATGGATTAGAACAATTACATGCAAAAGTTGCGCTAGAACATCAATCACCGTTACAATATACTATATATGGTGAGGTATTTAATGATGATATATATCAAAAATTAGAGAATGAATATTTAGAATCCGGATTGAGTAAACATAAGAGCATATGTACAAATGGCAATGCTAGACGTAATAACGGTAATAGTAGTAGCCATAGTAACAATAACAATGACAATATAGATAGTAGCAAGAAAGATATATATAGAAAGCGTGCAAAAAAATATAAGTACTTTCCAGTATATAAGGAAAATGATAATGGAATATAGCTAGCTAGCTAGCTAGCTATTAAGGTCTATCTAGCTAATATGAGTTAGCTAGTTAGTATATAAGCTAGATAGTATGTGGTATAGTTTGTAAAATATCGGTTGTAACCCAAGAATAGGTATGGCTATGGTATAATAATGCATTATATGGATTAGATTGATTAGGCATAATAAGTGTATTAATAAGATAGCTAGGTGTTATCTTATCATTAGTTAGTTTTTCAATAATATAGTCAGATGGTATCCAACTTTTGTAGAAATATGTTAAAATGTTACGTATTTGATAAGAATCGGAATGGGTAAATTTAAAATGGTGATCAATACGCCCAGGTCTAATAAATGCGGGATCTATTTCATCAATATGATTTGTTGTAGCAATGACAATACATCCGGATAAGAAACAATAACCATCTAGAATATCTAGCATTTTTTGTAATTTAAATAGCCTGTCTTCTTCCCTACTAGTTTGCAATATTGATTTTTTATTATCAATTATATTTACACTATTCGTATTTATGCCGTTCATGCCATTTGCGCCATTCGTGCCACCCATACCACTCATGTTATTATTAGTGGTTGGTGGTAATTTATTACCAATATAATAAGCACTATCATGGTCAATATCAGAGTCGTTATCATAGTCGGAATCATATTGTATGTTATCTGATTTGTTGCGTTTCCGAAATAGTGGTATTGTATCTATTTCTTCTATTAAAATAATTGAGTTTACAATATTGCGAAAACGTTGTGAAAAATCATTATTGTCAAAGAATTCAGGATCAATACGGTATATATCACGTCGGTATTCATTAGCAATAGCATATGCAATGCTAGATTTGCCACAACCAGGAGTGCCACTAAATAGAAATGCAGTTTTATAAGATTGGCCTTTGATTGCATAATCTTTTTCATTGTTTATAAAATGGTTAATATGAGTTGGTATAAAAGTTTCCATAGTTTTTGATAGGAATATATTGCTAAAGTTTTTACGAAGTGTAATGTTATATTTATCCCAATTAGTATTGGGTGACCGTATTGTTGAATTATAACTATACAAGTGATATGATGACTTTTTTTGTTTTAGTTCTGCGGTATATGTGGTGCATACAGATATAAAATATTCAACAATCATTTTACTAGAACCATAAATAATATATTGATATAAAGTATTTATAGAACCATTTATGGACTCAGTATTGGAGTCAATGCGTTGGATATATATAATATCATTTGATGTGTTATGTTTGGTATCTGTGTATGCATTAATACCGTGTGTTTTATTGAAGTAAAATGATATATATTCATAATTTGCAAGGGTTATGCAACCGGTATTATGGTTATTATTGGTATTATTATTGGTATTATTATTGGTATTATTAATATCATCAAAAAGTTCGTTAGTTAATAGATTAATTTCCATAATAGTAGTAGACATAGTATTTTTATTATTTCTAATTATGTAGTTTATATATTCACTTAAGTCACGATATAATACATTTTCATAAGTACCATATTTTATAAGTGAACTAACATTAAGCCTTCTGTAATGATTAGGTATTAATTGTACAATATCAATAGTTGGTGTAGTTTTATTTTTGTTAATGTATTCGGTAATATCTATAATAATATTTACGATAGGTGAAAATAACATAATAAATAGTCTAGATAAGGATATATCAGAAATAATCATAAGCTGTGTTAGTGCAGTCGCAATTATTATAATATGTTTTCTAAAAATATCAAATATAGTTTGTTTTGTTGTGCCATTTTTAGGTGTAGATGACATGATGTATTTGTTATTATATTTGTTATTATGTATTTGATTACTAGTATGTGTATGTTCTTGTAATATTTGTACAAATGTATAATGTATTTATTAAATGCAATTTTAATGTAATTAATATTATAATTATAATAAATATAACTAGCCACTATAAATAGCCACTATAACTAGCCACTATAACTAGCCACTATAACTATAACTAGTTAAATATATATTCACTTAAAATGTCATCAAAAAAACAATCATCAGTAACTAAAACAAAACCCAATATGCTTATGTTATATTGGCGCAAAAGTAACATATATATGCGTTCTTTAATTGTGTTTGCCCTATTATCTACATTAGCATTAATTATTTTTGGTATAGTTAAAGCGGTTGATACTAATAAACATACTCACTCCAGTAGCGGCGGTAGTGGTAGTGGTTTTCCGGGAATACCAAAAGGTGTGATAAAGGCAGCATGGTCTAGTATAATTGGTTGTGGTGAAGGTGAATTTGATATAATATCTCTAGCATCAGCATTACCGGCTAACTATAGTGTTTCATATAACGATTTTTTCACGAAAACAATAAATGGTACGTATAAAAAGGATATGTCGAAACGTTCAAAGACTAGATATGTTATATCGATTGGTGGAAGTAATGCAACACCAGATGGTTGGAAATCATTTATAGAAAAATTATTATCGCAGGGTGGTATTATGGATTTTATGAATGCATGTAAATGTTACGGTATTGTGGGTGTTGATTGGGATCTAGAAGGTACAGATGCTTCAATGGTGCCAGATATAATTAAAATTAATAGGGCATTGAAATCAGCAGATAAAAACTTTATAGTTATATTAACCATATTATTAGGGTCAACAACAACATTTGCCCCTATGATACCTGAACATGATACTTACGACTATCTAGCATTAATGTTATATAATGGTGGGATGTATACAGCAGATGGTACAGGCGCAGGTTGCGATTGGGATGGATGGGCTGAATTAATATGTAGTCGAGGAACGGCAGGGTGTGGTATGCCATTACGTGAACCCAAGGAGAAATATGCAGCAGATGCTAACTTATCTAGCGTTCAACCTAATAAAGTATTATTAGGACTTATTATAGATACGACCGGACCACGATTAAATAAAGTAGTCCAAGATAGGGCAGATGCTCTCATAAAACAATATGGGGCAGCAGGTGTATTTATATGGGTATTGCCGGGTTGGCAAAGACCATCAGAGAATATCCCGGAATTAAGGGCGTTAGGCTATACTAAAATTGGGGATTGCTCGACTTCAAATACATGTCCATTGCCGGAAAAGCCGTGTGTGCATGGTAGCGAATGTGTTGCGACATCATGTGCTAAAAGAACGCAAGACGTGACAGATGAGCAGTGTAAGCCGTGTCCTGATCAAACATATTGGCCGTGTAATATGCCAGGTTTTTGTTCTCAATTAATGCCGGTAGATACATCATGTACTAAGTTTAAGTAATACATTATGTGGTCCAATAAAACGATCCAGCTAGCATCCCAGGTTTAACATCGATATTGCGTGTGATATCAAAAGTGCTACATCCACGTACACTTAATCCATTACTAAATGTCAACCCGCCACCATCTAGTATCATGGTGATATCACCGGCTTTACTTATTGGTATATGGACTAGTGGTGTATGGCTATGAGTAGGTACAGTATTAGTATCATATAATCCAATAATCCCATGTGTATTCAAAATGCTAGTTACATGGTATCCACGTAGAGTCCCAGTACCATTGCGTAAAACAGTACCTAAATTAGTAATGGATTGGGATACTAAAGGTGTACCATAGGTAGTGCCACCACCAGAAGTGACTAGGGCGCCGGAGCTATTAACTAATAATGGCAGGCCAGTAATGCCACCATCATTACTACCATGAGCTAGTGTTTGAAGAGCGATAGGATTAGATTGATCAACAATAACATTAGATCCAGTTGCAAAAGATACATCTAGAGTACCACCGACAATACTACTAATATTGCTATCAATGGTAGTGAGTAGATTATTGGTGGTTGTTAATTGAGTATATAGATTGGAATTAAAGACATTAGTAGTTGCAGGAAGGCCGATAAATTCACGATAACAACGTAATGTAGTTTGATTTGAACTACTAGTATTTTCTAAGCGTATTTGGATAAAAGATGCTTTGCGACTATATATATAATTTTGTGAGGTACCAGTATTGGTATATGTAACGGTATCGGTATAATCAACTGTAATGCTATCATGGCTGTGTTGCAAGTATATCACAGTTTGGGTATCAGTATTTATGCTTATAAGTATGTAGTCAGTATTAACAGATTCCCAACCACCGTTAATAGATATACCGGCATCTAGTGCATTTGAATCGTTAAAAAAATTTGTAATATCAGGACCACTCATGTTTTATTATCACAGGTATTATATTATATTTTGTATAGAATATATGGTATAGAATATATGGTATATGGTATAGAATATATGGTATAGAATATATGGTATATGGTATTTTTAGGGTTATATAATATATAACTATAACAAGTTAATATATTGTATTTATTTATCGTATTATAATAAATTGAGTATTGTATATTTTGTATAGATATAGTATTTTTTGGCGTATATGTATTGGTGTTTTAGGATTATAATTATAGTATTAGTAGGTCTAGATTAAGCTAGATATAATTTAATTTTAATATTTGTATAATTTGTATTTTATTGTATATATTGAAATCAATTGTATCGATATATGTTTATTTGCAATATATATGTTATATGTTATATATAATTATCTAAAATTGATTTTAATATATACAATATAACATATATAATATAACATATATAATATAACATATAAGCTAATACACCAATATATATACGCCAATACATATAATTATCTAAAATTGATTTTAATATATACAATATAACATATATAATATAACATATATAATATAACATATAAGCTAATACACCAATACATATACGCCAATACATATATATATATAACAATAGCTAGCTATACGAACATAATGGGTAATTCAAACTCAAGAAAGAAAGAGAGCAATAAGCAATGTAGAAACAAGAATGTTAAGAAGCCAAGTTTAAATAAACCAGATAAAAATGCTAATAATAAGCCAAATGATAAGCCACCGGACTATGAGCAAATTATGATACAATATGATAACAATGATAAAAAAAATGATAACAATTCAAAAGGCAAATTGAAATATACATTTAGGGCACTAGTTATAGCTAATAAAAATTATCAACGTGATAATAGTTCATATGTGGATAGTTTAATAGCATTAAAGAACCAAAATATTACGGATGTTGTGCCAGCACATGACCCATATATATTGAAATGGGCAAATGACTCTTATAATAGACTGAAATATAAATATAATAACAGTGAATTAAATACTAAAGGTATTAATTCTAATATATTATTCAACATTGATTTGTGTAAAAAATATATTAAATATTATGTGAATGGTAATTATTTGGAAGATTATTATCATTGTGTTAAAAATATTATGTCTCATGATAATTCTTTTATAAAGGAATTATTGCCTGAATACCACAATATACTAAAAATATGGAAATCGATTATTACTATTAATCGTATATATATGGAAGCATGGGAATCTAATGGTGAACTACGCAAAATATTTGGTTATAATTGCGAACCATTTAATTTAGAAATTGCAATTATAGATAAAGGAACGAGTACTATTAATGCTATTAGAAATCTAAATTTGTTTAATGATATTAGAAATATATATTCGTTTATTAATAGTTATCATAAAAATATAATACGTATTACGCGCAATTATGATAACTTACCAAGTGAAGCAGTTTTAAATGATGTTGCAAAGAAAATGAATATTTTAGGAACAAAATACGATACAGAACTTATATTCTACATTAATCCTAACGATATCAAAGAATATGTACAAAAAAGGGAAATAATTTATAGTTCTATTTCTATATGTTAAATTGTTAACGGTTATATGTTTTAATTGTTTTTTATTTTTATCAATTCTGTATGTTTATTTGCGTATATACAATATAACATATACACAAATACACCAATACATACACCAATATATAACACAAATACATACACCAATATATAACACAAATACATATACGCCAATACATATAACAATAGCTAGATATATAACAATAGCTAGATATATAACAATAGCTAGATATATAACAATAGCTAGATATATAACAATAGCTAGATATATAACAATAGCTAGCTATATGAACATAATGGGTAATTCAAACTCAAGAAAGAAAGAGAGCAATAAGCAATGTAGAAACAAGAATGTTAAGAAGTCAAGGTTTAAATAAACCAGATAAAAATGCTAATAATAAGCCAAATGATAAGCCACCGGACTATGAGCAAATTATGATACAATATGATAACAATGATAAAAAAAATGATAACAATTCAAAAGGCAAATTGAAATATACATTTAGGGCACTAGTTATAGCTAATAAAAATTATCAACGTGATAATAGTTCATATGTGCATAGTTTAATAGCATTAAAGAACCAAAAAATTATGGATGTTGTGCCAGCACATGACCCATATATATTGAAATGGGCAAATGACTCTTATAATAGACTGAAATATAAATATGATAATCGTGAATTATATACTAAAGATATTAATATACATGATTATATACCGATTAATTTAAATGAATTCTTCAACATTGGTTTATGTAAAATATATATCAAATTATGTGTGACACATAATTATCCGATAGACAATACTTATGATGTTAGAAGGCTTATGCCGAGAGACAATTATTTTATAAAGGAATTATTGCCTGAATATTACAATACATTAAAAATATGGAAAACTATTATTACTATTAATCGTATATATATGGATGCATGGGAATCTAATGGTGAATTGCGCAAAATATTTGGTGATGATTGCAAACCATTTAATTTAAATGTTGTAATTATTGGCGAGAGAATGAATTTTAATAATAATATTATATGTATAAATTCGTGGCTTAAAAGTTATAGAAATATAATAAGTATTACACGCAATGATGATAACTTACCAAGTAAAGAAGTGTTAAATGATATTGTAATGAAATTTAATAATTTAGGAGATAAATACGATAATTTACTTATGTTCTGCATTAATTCTGACGATATCAAAGAATATGTACAAAAAATGGAAACAATGTATATTTCTAATTCTATATGTTAAACTGTAAACTGTTAACTGTTAACTGTTAACTGTAAACTGTAAACTGTAAACTGTAAACTGTAAACTGTAAAATGCCATATATACTATTTACATAAATACGGCATCATTACGGGTTGCAATAAATGTCTTATGCATAAAACTAATATATTTCTCACCTTTACTAAGTTCTTTACCCCCACGGACACGTTTAGTGTATAAACTTTGAAATGTGTCCATATGTATATTATGCCATTTAATATTTAAACTATGGGTAGGACTAGGGCTAGAATTAGAACTATAGCATGAACGTAGAATTTTACAAAATTCATTTGCCCCAATGGCTGGTTCAGGTATTGGATTAGCCCATCCTGTACGGCTAACTATTATTTTTTTTATTTTCTTGTTATTACTAATATTACCATTAGAACTTTTAGAACTTTTAGAACTTTTATGACGATTGTGATTATTATTTGGCACTACGCCATCAATACGATAGAATACATCACCGCTATCAGTTTTAGCTTCAATAGTATTAGATTTAAGTAAGGACATTTCGCGAAGTATAATATCGGCATCTAGCAATGTACCGACAAACAATCCATTTGGTACTAGACATCTAGCTAAATTACGACATAATACACGGCGTTGTTCACTAGTTTCAACAATATAATGTATAGCAAAATTACTTACAACCATATTAAATATTTGTAAATCGGCATCATTATCACCTATACCATATCGATTACAAAAACGTTGCCATTCTTGTTTGCTAGTAGAATCTAAGCACATATTGCCAGAAACGGTAATATCTTGTGTACTATCACCATTAATAAAATATGCATCTAGTTTACGACGTTTGCTGTATTCTAGGGATTGATAGCGTCGCCGGGCTTCGGCAATAGCAGTACCACTAATATCAATGCCAATAATGACATCAACACCGGCAGCAACCCATTTATTAAGGTCACCGGCTTTACCAACTGATAGATCTAATAACATTTTCCGGCCATTGGTGGGGGTAATACGATGAATGAGATTGGCTTTAACATAGTTGTGAAAGTCGCGCATATTTTTATCAACTGCTTTTTGGCGCGTGCTTAATTGTTCAACTTCCTGATAATATAATTTACCAAATTCCATGGCACTCCTATCTCTAACACTAGCCATACTATTAGCTTTTTTACGAGAGCGTTTACTATTAATAGAGTTAGTGTGCTTAGTATTGGCGGTACCATCAGCTAAATAGCGTACCAGATCTTCAATACCAACCGGTCTTTTGACTAGTTGTATAATACTAGCTATAGTTAGAGGTGAATTAGGCCAATCCTTATCAGCGGTACGATTACGATAGGGTACAAATTGTTTAACACTATTATCCCATATCATTTCAATAATATCGCAATCTTTCATATATTTAGCCACACTAGAGTTACCTTTTTTACCAAGACCAATAGAGGGTATATATGAATAGTCCTGCCAATCGGCAATAAGGTGTCCCTTACCAACTCCGGTATGAAAAAGCCAGGTTTTGCCGTCATTGGATAGATGAATACGGACATCAATAGTTTGTTCATCTTTCCATTTATATATTTTAAGGGGTTTGTGGGAGCTAGAAGAATTGCATTCAACTAGATAGGGGCCATCTAGGGGAGTAAAGATTATGCCATCTAAGTCGTACCAAAATGTATCATGTCGAGATTGCCATAATTTGCAAACGGCGTGGCTAAACTGATCAACTACAATGACGTTATCTAAATGGCGTACAATATCAAGTTCATTTTTTGTCAGTTGTGTTTTTTCAACATATAAATGTTTGGCATCGATTTCGGTAGTAAGGCCATTGCTATAGCCATAGTCATCACCTACTTTTTTAAAATTATTAGCCATATAGAGTGTGAAGCGATTAACACAAGCTAGACGAACAAGTAGAACCTCGGTGTATGTCATATGTCCTTCCCCACAACTTATGCAATCAAAAATATATAACCGGGGACGACCACGGCCATCCACTAGATATTCGCAATCGAAAATAGCTTTATGCCATGTGGTATCATTAATTAGTTGAGTAGGTAAGGCGGTATCTAGATAAGTATAGCCAGATGTATTTTTAATATTATTATTTTTTTTTGTAGTATTGTTTGTAGTATTGTCTGTAGTATTGGAACCGAGTGTGCTAAATGCATCATATATATAATCTAGCATACCATCGAACATATCGCCAATTGCACTAGTATTGCTAGATGTAGAAGTTTTAGTGGACTTACTAGATGTAGAACTAATAATGCGAATGGGTGTGATAATACCAGTACCAGTTGACATTATCATACGGCCTTTATCATCAATAGTTAAAAACATGCGTATACCATCGGCTTTATCAGTAGCGGTATAGCGGGTTACAATAATAGGAAGATCATTAACATCAAGGTCACCAGGTTTATTCATAAGGCCATTATGTTCTATATTTAATGAGCTATAGGGTATATCACGTGTAATAGTGGTACGCAAGGTATATATTTGTTCGATAATATATAAATAGCTAATAATTTCCCGTGTAAGAATGGTCAATATATCGGCATTGGCGTGTAGAAGATCAACATGTACCATTAGTTCAATTTCAGCTTCATATGAAATTTTGGGGGGAGAAATGGTATATTTTGCGTTTTTATTATTGGTGTTGGGGTCATATTTGGAAATAAATGAGGTGATTTTGGTCATATGTAGCTGATAATAATCGCCAAGTTTATATATACGACGTGTACGGTGGCGTTCATTTACAATTTGGGTTAATGTTTCAGGTTTACTATATGTAGTAATATCATGGGATACTTCTAGTTTATAGGCGGCACGCATACCTAGATCGGTGAAATCACGACGAGCAACACCAATTTTTTCAATAACCACATTAGTTTTGTATTTTTGTGGGTGTTCTTTAATAATATGTTGTAGAGGTTCGGTATTGAAACCATGGGGTATATTATAAGTATCAATGGGATATTCGGTATAGCAATTTTTGGGATAATAAATGCGAACGGATGATTCAAATTTTACAAAGTTTGTGGTAAAAACATTACATATAGATTCCCAATCAGAAATATCTAGACCACCAATATAGCGGGAATTATCAAATTTGCCAAGGCGTATTTCTAGTTCGCCGTCAATATTGGATATATTGAGATGTTGGCGTGTTTGGACATCTGTAAATTTATCGATACCAGTACGTTGTACGCGTTGTAGCCAAGTATTTAATTGATTATAGACGATGGAGTTATTAAATCTAGAGCTCATAGTTATATATTATAGCTTATAGCTTATAGCTTATATCTTGTATATTATAGCTTATATATTGTATATTATAGCTTATATCTTGTATATTATAGCTTATAGCTAAAAATAAATATGTGTTGTTATTATGTTGTTATTATGTTGTTATTATGTTGTTATTATGTTGTTATTATGTTGTTATTATGTTGTTATTATGTTGTTATTATGTTGTTATATATGTTGTTATAATGTTATTTATTATATGACGGATTAAACTTATTATTATACTATATGTAAAATAATATATATATATTATGTTATATTATTTTATAGTAATAAACATAAATATAAATTTAAAACAAAAGCTGATCTAGCCAAAAAATAAGTAATGTTATAAGTACCATGAATATAATAATATGAATACAATACTATAATTGTATAAGAATAAGTTTAATCCGTTGAATAATAACATGACGAACTATTGATACAAATTTATTATGTTTATTATGTTTAGTATGTGTATGGGATCGACTTTTTTTCGAAATATTATTACTATGATTACGTTTTTTAGTATGTGATGCATGTGATACATTACCTAGCTTGAGTACATTAGTAAGTTGTTTGGTATCAAATTGCATTGGAACTTTTAGTACTACTAATTTGGCAATTTTATGAGAAATAATATTATCTATAAAATCCATAAATTTTTGTGTTTTACCAAATAAATATAAGTTATTATAATCAATTTCATAGCCAACCCCGCCCCATGGTGGATCAATATATATAATATCTTGTTGTATAGTTAAATATTTTTGTGTATAGTCGCCACATATAACATTAACATTATTGTCCAACCCATATACGGCAATATTATTAGTTATTACTTGGCAATGTTCGGGTATAATTTCACATGCATTAACCTTAAACCCGGCTAGGGCAAATGCGATGGTATCGCCACCGACACCAGCAGTACTATCGGTAATAGTAATATGTGAAATACTTTTTTTATTGCCAAATAAATTACTACATTCTTTTTTTATTTCATTTACAATATTCTTTGTATCCCATGAACGTGTAATACTATATATACCTATATTCGTTATCATTAATTTTTTGGCTAGATTAGCTTTTGTTTTAATATAGGGAATGGGATTAGGATTATGATTAGGATTAACTATATTGGGTATAGGAGGGTATAGGTCGGCAATAAAACGATTATTAGTAATAATAAACT
>Ga0307981_1001871_pt1 | contig 17941 bp, 10 predicted proteins | sample OrgLakmetagen987_FD_201849 | JGI IMG/M metagenome (GOLD analysis project Ga0307981, IMG submission 201849) | Saline water microbial communities from Organic Lake, Antarctica - #987 | ecosystem: Environmental > Aquatic > Non-marine Saline and Alkaline > Saline | place: Antarctica: Organic Lake... | reverse complement strand
CCAATGGGGCAGGGTGATCTCAAGCAAAGCGAAACTGAACAAGAATAATCCAATCAGTTGGTAAAGCCTGTTTGTACTGCTCGCCCTGGACGACACTCACATTTCCCAATCTGTTTAATTCTTTGAGCAGATGAGCGAGGCGTGGCTCTCGGAGACTGGCTGCTTTCGAGCTAGCACTATGGGAAACATTTTTTTGAAAATGAGGTACGTGCGGCCGTTGTTCGTTGCAATTTTTGTTTTACTGCGGCCGATGATGATAACACATCCATAATCACAGATCTGTACTTAACGTTCAGCGAAGGGAGGCATGTGGGTGCACCGAAAGGAGTATTTCATGTGTTTTCCCTAGCTCTTATATGTGGACACACCGATGCACCACCAACTTAGGCCATACTTGGAACAATTGTTTGTTCGATGATGTCCATTCGACAACAACAACATGATGCGATAACACTCACCCATCACCTTTTATTTCGTTAGGGGGCAACGAACTACTTGTATAATGATTAGATTACGTTTTTGATTGACTACTTATTATAGTTTTCGTCTTTACCATCTTACTTTTGTTGCGTCCGAGCCCCCCGGGAGATCTCACGCCTGCATTTGATTCTTTATGCTCATTTGAGATGAATGCTAATACCATCCTTGGTAGCGCCAAGAATCATGGAAGGCTCTCTCTTCTACTACGTCAGCAATCAAAAGCGGGAGGAGATGCAAAAGGTGTACACGCAGGCAAATAGCAAGAAAACGTTGATCTGATCAGTGGAACGATGTAGCAGCTGTGCGGCAAGTTTTGGGAAAGAGATGTATCGTTGTCTTCGTGTATGGGTGACATTGGCCGCCACCTGATCAGCCACGGGAATCGATTGCAAGCTTTCAAGAGGCAGGCAAGAACGGCATTGCAACAAGAGGAAGAGGAGCAAGAAGGAGACAAGGAGCAAGAGGAAGATTCGGAGCAAGAGAACGACGAGGAGGAGGAGAACAACGAGGAGTATTATAAAAGAAGAAAAACAACGTGAATATGCAGGCGCAACAACGAAGAGCATTGCTGGTGTGTCCTCGGCAATTTCATTCAACATATCATCATGAATGAAGCTTCTTTTGCTTGGCTCCCGAGTGTTTAGGAGACAACTTCCTGGTGCTCCAAGAGTAACAGCTTGCAATCGTGTTGTGCTTTTGATTCAACCGGGGCATTGGACTAATAGATTAGTTCAACCCGACCCACCCACAATAATTCAATAATCCCCTTATTGCCCTCATCACACACATCATACACATCACGCAAACGACACACGACGACACACACACGATACGGTACGTACGTATGTACGCATGGTAACATTCCCTCTTATTACTTAGTCAAGAGATGAGTAATTTTTGACAGTACTCCAATAGATATGAGTACCGGAAAAGAAATCTCGCCAATACCGTTTTTTGAATCCAATCGCATTTTTGTCCGTCCGAGCATCCTGATCGTCGACAATAGATAAACAGAATGAACGCAACGACGACCGTCAACCGTCAACGAACAACGAACATCAAACAACGAACTGCAAGCAACTGAAACGCTACGGTATAGTACCGTACAGTGTACCAGTAGCACAACCATTGACTTTACAGCAGCGACCATGACGGATCTTTCTTCTATGGTGGGTGATGTACGTCGCTTTCGCTTTCTCCAAGAAGATACCACTGACGACGACAATGCCGTCACACCGAACGACGGCAAAGTGTTGAGAAACACCTTTATGGTGTACGGAAGCATCCTGTGTCTCCTCTTTCTTTTCTTTTGCTGGGTCCGTCGACGCTTTCCCAAGCCCTATACACTAAGGAACTGGGTGAAAGACATCAAGACGCCGCTCGCGGAGAGCCAGCATGGATTCTTCTCTTGGATTTGGAGGCAACAAGTGCCCACGGAAGACGAAATTATGGAAGAATGTGGTATGGACGCCTTGTGTTTTCTTCGCGTACTCAGGTGCGGTTACAAGGTTAGCGTGTTGGGCATGATCAATGCCATTTGGTTGATGCCACTCTACGCTACTGCGGATACTTCGGAAGAAACGGCGCTCATTACGGACAATATCATTGAGGTTACCATTTCGCATGTACCGGCTGAATCCAAGCGATTGATTGGCACAGCATTTGCCGCGTACATGCTCTTTGGTTACACCATGTATCTCATCTACAAGGAATTCGATTGGTTCATTGAACAGCGTCAAAAGTTTCTCAAGCGCCCCTTGGCGCGCAACTATGCAGTCTATGTGCAAGGTATTCCTTTGTACTACCGAAACGATGCCGCCTTGAAGCACTTTTTTGGTCAGTGCTACTCGCATGAAACGATTGTGGAATCAACGATTCGAGTCAACACGCCCAATTTGGCAAAGGCAATCTCCAGCCGCGACACTGTCGTGGCCAATTTGGAACATTCAATTGCTTTTGAGGATATCAAGGGGGTTGCGCCAACCCATCGAGAGAGCATGATTGGTGGGGTGCAAGTCGACTCGATTCAAGCCTATGCGGAGGAGCTCAACGAGTTGAATAAGGACGTCCAAGACCGTATAACCGCCATTGACAAGAAGATCCATTCGGATGCCGAGCGGCCTAATGGACACGGTTTGGAAGGAATGCATCTGCTGCCATCGTCAGCGTCCAGCGTGACACACCTCGACGATTCAGATCCGCTGGCACCAAACAAAACAGTTGCGTTCGGTGCTGAAGATCCTGTATACTTTAGTCATTCCAGTAACCCTCTCGCTATGGGTGTTAGCGCCTTCAAGGCATCGGCTGCCGCAGCTGTGGCTTTGGTTGAGGGGCAGGCAGACGGAAAATTGTACGAAGCCGGCTTTGTCGTCTTCACCAAACTTAACATTGTTCACGCGGCCTTGCAGATGGTTCATTCCACGCCTTTTGTCATGGAAACATTTGCAGCTCCAGATCCCGATGATAGTAAGTACAAGAGGATATCCCTGCAGCTCATCTCGCTTCGTGTTGTCTGATTCTATATGCTCACCTTCTTGCTCCGCCTGTCAACGCAGTTCTCTGGCAGAATGTCGGTAAGAATCATAGGGAGCTGCAGCTCGGCAAGCTTGCGAGTGTTGCGATAACGATCACAATTTGTTTGCTGTGGACGATTCCCATGACATTCTTTGCGTCGCTCTCCTCTGTAGAGGGACTTAAGGCAGAATTCGAGTGGATCGCTGATGCGATTGAATCATATCCCTTTCTTGGCCCACTACTAGAGCAGCTGGCCCCTCTCTTGGTCGTTGTCTTTAATTCGTTGCTACCAGTCATCTTGGAAGCGGTGTCAATGCTCGAGCACCCCATCTCGGGCTCTTTGCTAGAGACCTCAATGTTCACTAAGCTGTCAGCGTTCATGATCATTCAGACGTTCTTTGTCTCTGCGATTTCCGGCGGTCTCCTTCAAGAGATAAATGCTATCATTTCTGATCCTACGTCGATTGTCGATCTCCTAGCAAACTCGCTTCCTGCCCAGTCAACTTACTTCATTCAGATTGTGTTCGTTGGAACGACACTCATGGTGGGTATGGAGGTTGTTCGAATCATCCCCCTCGCTCTCGCTGGGCTGAGAAGATTTATTGGTCCGAACCTGACCGACAAGGAGAGAAACACAGTTTTCATGGGCATTAGACCTCTTTGTGATCCAATCGAATTTGAGCACGCCGACACGTTCTCCCAAGTTGTCCTTTTCTTCATGGTTCTGCTCGTGTATTCCGTGATTGCCCCAATTACCAATTTCGTCATGGGATTCTGTTTTCTCTACATGAACACAGCGTATCGACACCAATTCATATACATCTACCCTGCACGTCCGGATAGCGGCGGCAAGCTCTGGACGAGCTTCATCGGCATACTTCTCGTCTGCATTTTCATAGCCGAGATTACAATCACGGGACTTCTGGCACTTAAAAAGGCACGGATTGCATACAGCTTGATGTTCCCCCTGCTTGCGATTACCGTGCTGTTCAACGTATACATTAAACAAGAACACTTTCGTGTGGCGGAGAACCTAGCATCTCGAGAGTGTCTCAAAACAGATTTGCAAAATGGCGACCTTGATATGTCGTTTGTCAAGGGCGCCTTCACCCAACCTGAGTTAAAGGCCAACGATGAATTCCCCGAAAACATTAGCGAGATTCAAGCGATCGCCCTTGGCTTTGAAAAGAAAGGCCACCCACTTGAAGAATCCTCGGTGACGTACGGCGTCAGTGGTCTTCAACACGAATCCGACCCAGTGGAGGGTTCCTACGACCTCGGGAGATAGTCCAATCGCTCGGAAAGCTGTTCGGTTAGCGTTATGTGTTTTTATATTATATAGTTTATTCTACACCACTTAGCTTGCCTTTCGATCAGTACGGTAGCCTAAAGTCTTCCTCAACTGACCATACCACGCTCAGAGCATTAAACAGACAACGCTGGCTGGATTGGAGCTTGGAAGACAATTGGTCGACAACGAAGTTACGCCTTCCATCATGCCTGCGTAATGGACCTCCGACAGAGGGCGATGTCGAGGTTGTGCCTAACTCTGTTAACACTTAAAATCAAACCTCAAGCCAGACGTGTTCGCTTCTGAATAGCCACAGTGCCTGGGTCGTGGAAGAATAATGGAAACAGACCGCGCACCGGGAGTGAAACCGCACTTCCCCCTCCGCTCCCACAAGCAGCCTCAACGATCGTCGCAAAGCAAACCCATGAGCGATGGTAACAACAACACGCGTCTGAAGCAAGGTAGTCTAGTGATGTCGCTGTAGCCGCCCAATTCAAACCTTCCAGGGTTCGTGATCTGGAGGACCTAGGGGCTCTTTGGACCCAGAGCGTCCTGCCCTGGCGTCCGAGAACGAAGTGAAGGTCCGTAGTATCAAAGGAGGAAAGCATAGCCTTCGGGGAGGCGACTTTGTTCTTAATGGAGGTGGGGCAGCGCCTACCCTAAGATGCGCCAAGTACGGGCTCACCGCTGGACACCTTGCCGCCGCGATCGGTCAATCGATCTACGCTATCTTCAAAGACAATCCCACTTTTGTGGGCAACGGGAATGGTGGTACCACTTTGGTCTATGAGACGGTAAAGATTTGACAGGTTGTTTAAAATCTGTCAAAACGAACTCTCTTGTATTTAAAATTCAGGATGAAATTAAAGTGGAATTGCTGAAGCTTGCCCCAAAGTCTGGTCTCAATGGAACCCTTGTTTACCGGAATCGAATCTCAACCCCACGCCACCCTCTGTGGGTACTGTACTCGTTGGATATGGTGCACAGCGCCGTGGATGTGTTGCGAAGGTGAACACACCGGCTATCTCTTTTGCGGGAAAATTCTGGTCGACGACATTTTCGGCAAACTCACCGACATTGGTGATTGCCGTACGTTGTTCTAGCGCAACCAAACCGGGGACCCTCTTTACTTTCACCATGGCTTCGACCCACTGACTACGCAGTCTATCAGTATTCCTTTCTCGAAATTGATGGCTGTTCATTCGGAGCTTGAGGGCACACCAGAGCAAGAAGATGAATAGATTGCCGGATCTGCACTCACTCCTTCGAAGCAAACGGCCGACGACGAGGCATTCGATATCCTTGACTTCCACACCAAGATAGTACAGGACAATGGCGAGGTCTACGACAATGCCAAGGTCAAGGTTCGTGGAGTGAAGCCTCAGGGACGGCATGCTTTCACCCGCACAGCCAGTGATGGGACCAAAATTGAATAAGTTGCTACATGTTCTATAGTTGATCACTCTGTGAGCTTTTTGGAGAGACTGATTTCTCAGGTGTCTTCTTTGCCGATGGTGGTACTCGCAAGACGGAAAGGGTAATCGTGATACCGCCTTTGTCGTCGATATTTCTCCGACTGTCGATAATATCAATTCACAGGCCGTCGCCGAATGAGTGGCTTGGTCTCTAAACAAGAAGTTGGCCGCTTAGGAAATCCTGTCAGTGGCGACGTTATCCAACATCCCGTCCGTGACGGACACGGCAAAAATATAGACATCATCGTTGTCGTCCGATGCAAACAGAGATTCCGATTACGATTGATAGTCGTCAAATACCGATGCAAAGCGTCTGCCAACTCCATCGTCATCCACATTACAGAATTCGGAAGCAATTGCCCGCGATTACTTGATTCGGCTGTCACATTTATTATAGTTTCACCTCTTCGGCATTCTCCTTGCCGCTGGAGCCTCCATCTTTCGTCCCTTTGCGCTCAGCACTGGCAGCGCTCATGGCATCGTTAAGGTCGTCATCGTAAGCGAAGTCGTCCGGTCCATCTCCTGGACCACGATCACAACGTTCGTGAACGCTCCATTTTAGACCGATCGAGTTCAATTTGTCCGTGTACTCTTTCTTCAGCCTTTGCTTTATAAAGGCCGAGCGCTGCCGATTGATCCATCGACCAAGAGCACGAGATGGAACGTCATCCGTTCGAAAGTTTGCTGGTACATTGCCGTCCCAGTCCCCACCTTCTTTCTTCCGCTTTTCGACGTATTCGCACAAGGTCTCGTACATGGAATCCCAAGTCGTGGTTGCCAGCATCGACCACTTGAGTCCAAGTTTTACGAGCGACAACTGACGATCCTTCCGAAGTTTGCCAGCCTGGAACAGACTCCTTTGTCGGTTTACCCACCGTCCCAGATTTTTGTCTTCACCTTGAAAACGGCCATTTGGTCTGGTCTTGATCTGAAAGTTTGTCGGTACGTTCCCGTCCCACTTTCTGCCCTGCTTCGTAGTGTCTTGTACATAGATGCGGAGTTCTTCCAGCATTTCATTCCACGAATTGGATGCGAGAACGCTCCATTTCAGCCCAGCGTCTACCAGTCGTTGCTCACGTTCGTCCTTTAGAGCACTTTTACTCTTGGCAGAACGCTGGTTATTAACCCAGCGCCCGAGGGCTTTTCCATCTGGGGCCTTGTGTGTTGTAGGAACGTTGCCATCCCACACCCAAAGGTGTTTATCTTCTTCTGGCATGGTTACTGTTTCTTCCTGGCGACGGTCATCAATAAAGCCAAGCAAGCAGTCAAACATGCTCTCCCACTTTTGGTTAGCCTGACCTTTCGAAGCTTTGGACGACGCCTCCGACGAGGGAACAAGCGGAGCGTATATCATGTCAAGAGATGAGCTCAAAGCAGTTTTATTAGAAACCCTTGGGGTCCCGACGCTCGAGTATGATTCCTGTCGATCAGGTTCTGGAGAGTTGCGTTTGACGCGCTTCTTGATGGGCGGTAGAGACTTCTTGGAGCTCTGTGCATTCTTCTTGGAAGGAGGTTTGTACCCAGCTGCTGCCCTCGCTCGTTCCCGAATGCATTCCATCTCGTAATCACTTATGGCTGCCTTGGCTGGCGTGTAAAGGGGGTTAGTCAACAATCCATGGTCCTCGGAGCTAGTGCTGTCTCCGCGATTCCGGTGCAAGGGCAGTTGTCGTCTTGAAATGTGTTTTCTATCTCTGGACGAGGTAGACGGTGGTCCTGCCGGTGGCGGCGCCATGCTTCCAATCGCAGCAAGATCCAAGTTACCAGTGGCAGCGTGGGCGGCATCGACAGCTGCAGCGACGGCATCATAGTCCACGGAAATTTTCCCAGACGATGCCGACCACGACCGGGGACGTTTCTGCCCGCGCCCACGCCCCGCACGAGCCGTATCCGACACGGCTCCAATCAACGGTGAATCAACGCTACTGTTGTCACTGTCAGCTCCCATCTTCACTTCTTTCAAGTACTCATGTGAGGAATTATCAGCAATCGACGCCACCGTTTCCACCGCGCCCGCCAATTCTGCCAGCTGGTCTCCGACAGAGGCCATGGCGGCCGCCACAAACGCTTGAATGTCCCCCGAGACATCCACACCGTCCACCATCATCCCCGGCATTCCCGACAGCGAGGTCTCTGAATAAGACGCCAATGAGTTGAGCCGCTCTCGTCCCAATGAGATGCGATTGGGGATGGCACTGGGTTTGGTGTCGTCCAAATCAACACTAGCACCTCCGGCGGCGGCATCGAGAGGCAAATGTTCATGTTGGTGTGAATGTTGCACCGGGTGCTGCTGTTGGTGCAAGGTTGCCGCAGCCATGGCAATTTCCACCGGACCAATCGGCAACGACAAGTCCGACATGCCACCCCAGGATTCGAGACGATCGCGTCCTTCCCCGTAGCCTCGCGCATAGGCGTGATCAGCTTGGGCCCCGCGTGGTGGAAAGGACTCTCCTCCGCCACTCCCGCTGCCGCCCGTTTGACTTCCAGTGGCCATCATAATTGCTTCCACCAAGAGATTTTGTCCCGCGCTATTCAAAGTACCTTGACTACTATTTTCATCGGCAGCGGCAGCCGCCACCTTGGAGGCCACGGCTTGACTTTGTGCAGTGTGTGCTGCTGCTAATGTTGGTGCGCCTGCACCGAGGGCATCGAGATGTTCTAGAGCGGAAAGCTCAATGGGCGGGGGTTGACTTTCGGAAATATGAGAGGGGTCCTCCAAGTTGGGACTCATGGAAAGAGGCTCGGCCGCCAGTAGATCGTCAATTCGAATGCTGCTATTGTCCGATGTTGACATTTTCCGTCTCTGCAGTTCTTCCAAAGAATAAGAATCAACAGAGGCTTTCCGTCTCCAAAAGTCGCCTTCAAAGATGGCTGACGAGTCAGTCGACATCTTTCGTGTATTAAAAAAATCACCAAAGTGTGCGGAGCTGTCAAGAGAGCCTTTTCGTTTCTTGCTGGGTAATCGACTTTCGCTGATCGATGTCGTCGCTCGGCTGTTGGACGACGACGCTTCTTCTGGTTGTTCTCCTTGGCGCATTGTCGTCGTGGTTGCGCTGTTGTTGCTGCTTTCTCCTTCTTCGAGACTCGCTGATGTTGTAGAGGCCTTTCGCTTCTTGGAAGGTACGGGTGGAGCCGACATTGTCGACGCCATGGTCTGCAGCAGGTTTCTTTGGGACCAATCGGCAAAATCCGAGTCCAGACTCGACCGAAAACGCCCGTTGGCTGGTCCCTGTTCCACGGTCTGTCCGCTGATCAAAAGGGCGGGGAGAATTCTAATGGCGTGGCTTGCGTATAAACGGTACTCCCGTTCAATAAAGGTTCTCGATCAGAACGGAAAAACGGAAACGCTCTCACCAATAATAACCCGCCACAAAAATAGGGACAACCGGCACCATGGACGGCCTCAACGAGAGCAGCCGGAATGCTACCGGGGAATCAACTGATGCAGCTTCACCGCTCGAGATCACCTCGCTGGTAGATCTCTCACCGTCAGTGGTCGACGCAAAGAGCGCTACAAGCACAGCGACTAACAATACCAAGCACTGTGAAACGGGCAAGTTTCACGTGTTGCAGCGCATCGTCTCGGCGCACCCCTTTCGCAAGGGCTGGCTTTCCGACGCTTGTCCTGACGAAACGTCCATTGAAACAACACTAGAAGTATGGAAGAGCTTTGCCAAGGACGAGGCGTCCTGGATGCGCGTCGCCGTCTACAGTGGACCCGACAACGGCTGCACCAATCTCCACGCGTCCTTTCAGCTCCCTGCGGATGCGCATCCTCCAAGTCTAGATGCTGTTGAAGCAGGCGGCAATACGCAGTGTCCGGTACTTTGTTGGCCGGCGTTTCCTGAACAGCCGCTGCACCCTGTGTTATGTGTTCTCGTGCATAGTACAGCAGTCTGCCTCTGGGACGTTTATCCAGACGAAAACTCTCTGGTGACTGGAGGAGACGGTTGGACAGTTTCGCTACCCTTTGACTGCAGTGGGATCCACGCGATTGGGGATTCTGGAGGCTTGCTTTTGCAGCGTCTGGAAGATGTGCAAGACTACTATCAGCAGCAGGACGATCCAATGGGCATGACTACAACCACAGCGCTCTGCGAAGACGATGGTTTCTTTTTAAAGGCCCCGCCCAAGTTGGCTCGCATCATGTCGGATCCCGGTGATCCAGCACCAGCAGCGGTCTGGACCCCACCACCACAACAACCCGAAAGTCTGTTCAACAACGCAACGGCCGTCTCGTCCTTGTTTTCCTTGCAGCATCCGTTGGCGGATATTTTGCCCGTTTCGCAACTGCTCACCGGTAAAGACGGTAGTATTAATGCATTGCATCCAGTCAAGCCTGTGACGGACGTTTTGGAAAAGGTGCTGTGGGTCGGAACGGCGCGTTGGGCTTCTTTGACGGGGGACGCCAATCACAAGACGGTGCAACAAAACAACCAAGTTGTCATGGTGACCTACCACGCCGTCAAGCAACGACACGCCGTCTGGTTGATTCAGGATGCTCCACCACCCGCAGAAGTTCCTCCTCTCTGGCAGCGTTCGCGACAATGGAGAGAGGCTGCATCAGCAGAAGGAAGTGCCGGTGGAGGCGACTGGAATGCCATGCGCGATCATGACGACGCTGCCGATCTGGCGGCAGATCTGCTGGGTGATTCGCCTTTGGCGGATCCGGTTCCACCCGTTTCCGTCAGTCGCACCGATGCCTTGGCGGAGGCCTTGGGTGTGCGTCGGCAGACGCCTCGCAAGGCTGCAGCTGTCAGCCGTGAGATTCGATCGCACTCTCGAAATCTCGAGCCAGCTCTCAAGCAGCAACAGCAGCAGTCTTCTTTCTTTTCTCCGCGAACGAATAAGTCTCTGTCTACTTCGTCAGCCTTGCACGAGACGATGGATACAGTAGGCACAGCGATTGAGCCGGCGGTCGGTCCGTTCTCGAGCATGCATTCCAAGACTGCCGTCACGTGTGTGTTTGAGGACGACAAGCAAACGTCACAGGCAGAGTGCGTCTTTATTGCTTCCAATGTGGAAGCTTCGGGGACGTTGGTTCTATCGTTGGTTTTTGAAACCAACGGAAATGGTGGAAGCGTCTCTGCTGACAGCAAGGAACTTCGCCTGTACTCGCTAAAACCTACTTTGGCCCCGTTGCAGGGCAAGTCGCATGGATATACGTTTCAGGTGGAGTCGGTGAATAGCATGTCTTGTATGGCTGCCCACCCCATTCAGGCGACTCCTGTTCCTCCGTGCTTCAGTGACCACCGTCGTAGTAAGACTGGGCATTCTGAGCTAGCTACTGATATCTTGGTACTAACCAAGAGTCCGGGGAGGAGCAAATTGTCTATTTATCGAGCTAGTGCGCCCGTGGTCGATTGTTCCCTCCCTGTCGACAACCTTCAGATGATAACAGACCTTGCCGATCCAGTCAAAGATCGCGTGGGTTTCCATTGGATGGATTCAGCAGGATCTGTTCAGAAAACAAGAGGCAGGTGTACGCTCATCACTTCTTCGAGTGCATTGACGGAACGGGCACTGTCTGCGATTGATGCGGCGTTGTTTGTGGAGAGTTACAAAACAGCCAACGTTGCACTGATCGAGTTGGCACTCAAGATTCGGGCCGACTGCTTGCGTTTAGCACAAGAGCTCAGTCAGATGGCAGAAACGACACCTATCATGACGAATGTGAGCTGGCTAGCAATGGAAACCGTTTTGACTGCTCTGGTCGAACAAGAATTACTGGGCAAGACAAGCTTGCTAGATGCCTCCGACATTGGTTCAAAAAGTACTGACGCCTGGAGCTTGTTGTTGGAATCCAGTTTTCACCACTCTTATACCCTAGACTCTGCCGACGCCCTTTATCTTAGCCCAGCTGAAGGCTCAGCCCAGGTTGACGCCTGGACAAACATGTCGCAAAATGCTCTCGCCTCAATTGGTTCTCTTTCAGCTGATTATTTGTACAAGACCGGATTGCAGCAAATTGTTCCGTGTTTCTTCGACGCGCTACACTTGCTTTACGAAGAGCTTAAACTTTCACTCGGCTCTGGTGAAGACTTGTACCAATTGGCATCGATTCTTGTCCGAACGTGTCGCGCAGGAAAGGTCGCAGCACCGAACGACTCAGTGGCGGATCTTTTCATGGACCATTATAGCCAAGATTTTGGCGACGATGTCTTCAATTCTTTCCAATACGTCTCCCCGCAGCAAGAAAGGATGGTTGAGGATGTGACGTTCACCTCCTCTTCCATTGCCCCCGCGTCCTTTTCCCGATGGGTTGATGGGCTGATGCAAGGAAAGGCAACCGATACGTACTATGGTGCCGTTTGCACATCAAATATAAACGATGCTTGCGCAACAACCCGTTCCTTGCACCGCATCCTCAAGGTGTTGTTCACTGGGGACTCTATAGGGCGAGACTATAACACAGTGATTGCTTTGCTTGAAGAGGGTTTCACAGATGCATCAATGATTCGAGAGCATCTACCAGCTGGTATTGCTTTACCTATTCTCGAAGTGCTGCATCGATGCAGATATGCTCCTTGTACGGCTCGATCGTCAGAATGGCCACCGGGCGCTTGGTCGCTCGTGGGCAGAGACGATCTTAGCAAGAATATGGCCGGAACAGCTTCCCGCCCCGACTGTGATGTTACTGGGAAAGGCAACGAGAAGGATATGGTCACTGACAAGGATAACGACGGTCTCGTTTCTCTTGAGCGAAGGGCTGCGATGCTATTTCCCGATGACAACCGCATCCACGAAGCGGGACGTCTCCTACGATCGGCGAGGCCAATTTTTCTCAGAGTTCCTCGTGCAGTAGAGGTTTCCGACCACGACTACGAAAAACAAAAGCAAAGTGAACTTCTTCTATTGTGTCGACGTGCACTGGCTCTGCCTGTGGGGCGAGGAATGCTTACTCTCGGTAGCTTGCGTCCAGTTGCCGCAGAACCATTGCCGATTCCCGAGCTAGTCCTCAAAGGCAAAATTCCGCCTACAAACGCGACGTTGACTCTTGATACAAGCCACTGTCCCTCCGACATGACTGTTTGGCCAGAATTTCACAACGGGGTCGCCGCTGGATTACGATTGCCGCTCGAGGGCGAAGACCCTGTTTCGGGATTCAAGATAACGAGAACCTGGATCGTTTACAACAAGCCCGCCCCTGCAGCTCACTCCAGTAACGAAGACGGAAACGACACTCTGCCGGCCCCCAACCAGAAGAGCCATGCGCACGGCGGGCTTTTGCTTGCTCTTGGACTTCGCGGGCACCTCACAGCACTTGAGATGTCAGATCTCTATGAATATTTGACGCAAGGCACAGTGACTACTACAGTTGGTGTCCTTCTTGGTATGGCTGCAAACAAGCGAGGAACCTGCGATATGTCCGTGTCAAAGATGTTATGCCTACATATTCCCTCCCTTATTCCTCAGCACTTTAGCGCGATTGACGTTGCTAGCCCAGTGCAGACCGCCGCTGTCACAGGAGCCGGTCTTTTATTTCAGCGATCATCGCATCGTATGATGACGGAGTTTCTGCTAAACGAGATTGGAAAACGACCCGATAGCGACATGAGCGCTTTCGACAGAGAAGCCTATGTTCTGTCTTGCGGTCTAGCGCTTGGTATGGTGAATCTGTGTCTGGGTGAGAAGACTAGCGACATGGACAGAGCAGGAGGCATTGCAGATCTCCGTATCGAAGAACGCTTGTATCGCTATGTCGTTGGCGGTGTCGACGACGATGAGACGCGCCGAACAAGGGAATCGAACGATAGATTCAGTCTGCCATCTTCGGCACTAGCCGGAGAAAACGAGAAATGTTCCGTCATATTTGAAGGCGACTCGATCAATACGGATGTGACCGCCCCTGGTGCAGTCCTCGCTTTGGGCCTGATGTATATGAAAACAGGTAACCAGACGATCGCGTCTGCAATTGCGCTGCCGGATACCCACTTTCTCCTTGAATTTGTTAGACCAGACTTTCTAGGGCATCGGGTTGTCTCTCGAGCTTTGATTCTCTGGAACGACGTCGAGCCCACCAAGAAATGGATTGATGCTCAAATTCCTTCCGTTGTGCGAAATGCGTGCTACGAGATGCACAATGCAGCAAAGAACAACATGGAAGGTCGATCGGTGGGTCCGAAAGCGCGCAAAAAACCCGACTACGATCGGCGTGCGGTTCGGCAGATTTACGTTCATGTCGTAGCCGGAGCATGTATGGGCCTCGGCCTTCGCTTTGCAGGCACGGGCGACAAACGAGCTGCAGATGCTATTTTCGAACGTGTCCTGGAACTTCACAATTTGAGGGAAGCCAACGATGTTATTTCTGTTGCGTCGAGGCCAGATTTTCCCATTCTCGAGACGTGTCTTGGATGTGCAGCCATTTCTCTTGCTATGGTTCTAGCTGGAACTGGTGACTTGGAGGCACTCAAGCTATTCAAGATACTACGTTGGCGTTGCGACACGGACATCAGATACGGTAGTCACGCTGTGTACGGGATGGCCATCGGCCTGCTGTTCTTGGGCGGTGGAACTTGCACCCTTGGAAGAGAACCGGAAGATATTGCTGCCCTCGTGACTGCATTCTTCCCCCGATACCCAAGGACTACATCGGACAACCAGTGTCATCTCCAGGCCCTCCGCCATCTATATGTCCTCGCCGTGAAGCGCAAAGAACTTTGTGCAATCGATGTTGACACTGGAGAGAAAGTGTCCGTCGATGTTGACGTCCGAGCCAAAGGGCTGTCGAACCCTCAGCGTTTGGCCCTCCCGTGCCTACTCCTCAACTCGGACAGTCCATGGGAGGAGCTCCGAGTTGTATCCGACAAGTATTATCCAGTCACTCTAAGTCTGGAGAACATCGCTCCAGCCTACACTTTTTTCGTCAAGAAACGCAGTGCCACACTGAATCACTTTCCCTTTCTGTCTAATCAAAAGACAAAAGCCATGCCAGCTATGATTCAGCCTCTCACGGAGAATCCTTTGCTGCTGGCATACGCCAAGTATTTCTGCCACGATGACATTACACGTCCCGGTAAGGATCTTGCAGCTGGTTGGGGAGACTCTCGTGTCTTGCTCGAGTCTGTATCAACCGAAGAGTCTCTGTTTCTGTACTTGACTCTGGAACGGGCGATTGCGGCCATGGAGCAATCTGCCACTTCCACGTTTGCACTGGGTCGAAACCTGTCGGATCTTCGATTGATCCGTACGTACCATCAGGAGCAGTCTGCGGCGAGAATGGGTCCCACGACTTTGTCAACGGACGCATCATCTGCGCTACTCAAGACGGATCTACTGGCCTACATACATGAACGTACCGAGCGACTGCTGGCGGTAAGGTTGAACTCTTCAGCCAGGTCCAGTGCCGTGGTTGCTGGTGTGTCTTTGTACGATGCTTAGAACTATGAATATGGATAGAGTTGTTGCTAATTTAAGTCTAAAAGACAGAGATCGCCGCTACCTCTAGAATACTCCTAGTTGCCGGCGCTTTCCATTAAATCGACCCGAGAAGCGTGTGATCGTTGTCGTCGGCCGATAGTTCACCGGGAGACTTGGTGGGTGTCCACAACAAAGACTCATTAATCACATCATCACTCATGACGTCTCCCATGGAATCATCCGACATATTGGGGTCCACCAAGATGGACGCATTCTTGGTGACGACACTCTCCCTGCGCTTGCGAGCTCCCAAAAGTTCCGGAGATTCCGCGACAGTCCTGTACAAGGAGGTAGGCATGCCAAAGCTTAGACTGACGGAGTCATCCTCGGCGGCTTCGGTTGTGTATCCCGACTCGGATACCATAATCGAGGACGACTCGATCGTGTTGGCACCGGGCGACGGAGATTCTTCATCCGTAGAAGGGTTTTGCTCAATCACGGCTTCGAGACCCACTTGCTGATGTCCGCTAAGAATGCTCATGTTGTCGTTGTAGCGATAGGCCGACGGCAGCATTTCCGAAAAGGGAGAGGCAGGACGCTCCGCATCAGGGTCGTAATGATGGTCGTAGAGGGAAGATCCGGCCGCCTGCGTCGCAGCGCCGTCGGAAGACTCACTGTTCTCCCGTTTCATGTAATAGATTGAGCCCACAAAGACAATTAATGCAGCACTACCGATAGCCACAAGAACAAAGCTCGTCGTGCCCAGATTCTCCGTGTCAGAACTACCTCCAGCAAACCCTTGAAATGGCGTTGGTGCCACAATAGTGGGACCGAGGTAGGTGCTGCAAGAATATGATGGAATCAAACGGTGCTGGTGTGAGAATGTAAAGATGGATTTGGGAGAAACTAGAGTACACGGCAGACAATCCAAACAACTTACGACTGCAGAAGACCAGGAACCCTAACGTGAAAGGTCGGATTGTCTAGAATGCTCTGAATGGCCGTTCTCGATTCAAAAATGATCGTGGCCCCTTCTTCCGGATTGGGCGTGAACACACGCGTCGATCCACGGTAAACCGTGCACGAGACACCGGGAGACGCGCTAGTACAAACGTCTAAAAGAGATAAAAAGTGGTGGGTTTGAGAGAGTCTGATGCAAGTGCAAACTGGAACGCAATTAGAGTATTTCATTGTAGGAATAAACGTACCATTGCTGGAAGGAATGTCGTCGGGTAGCGGATCAATGGCTTGCACGGAAAAGTCAAACGTATACGCAGGATCCCAGCATTCCAACAACAAGGGCACCATTTCCAAAGCCAAGGATTGTTCCAAACGTGCCGTGACAGCTGCGACATTAGTCAAAGGTGCCGTTTCGACACTGTACAAGAACGTGACGGTTTGCATCTGCAAGACAGACTCGTCGGCATTGGGACAGGCAATCAAGGTGGAAGAGTCCAATACCGAGACTGGACTCGACGTGGTGAGTGCTTCCAAGTTCGTTGGACTGGGGGTGGTGAACGGATCAGTAGAAGGCACTGACGAGGGTGAATCAGACGGGGCGCCCGACTTTGTAGGAGCGATCGTTGGCTCAATGGACGGGGCGTCACTGGGATTGGCGGATGCCGAAGGCGAATCGGTACCAAGGTCTGATGGCTGCACCGTGGGGACCAGCTTGTTGGTGGGCAGAGTCGAAAAAGTGGGGCTAATGCTTGGACTATTCCCTTCACTCTTCATTGATTCTGCCAAAGCCAGCTGTTGAATGCGATCCAAATCTCCATCAAAGCTGGGGACTTCCAAGCTCTGATCAATCAAGTTTCTCACGCTTCCACGAGGAATGATGCGATAGATCGTGTGCAAGTCAGCCTTGGCTTGCACCACTGGAACAGCAGTGACAAGCCAGACCAGACCGACGACGAGGAGGAGGCTGGGAAAGCGGAAAGACATCACCATGGTAAGGTTTAGGCTCAATAGAGATTGCTTGCTTTTTGTGTTGCATGCTCGGCCTCTCGGCTGTCATCATTCCAAACGGTCTTCCAAAATTCAAAATGAATGCTTTACTAAGGCATGAATATCTATATTAATATGTAGACAAACGCCGGATATTTAATCGGACATTGATGACGTCTGCGCAACGACCGATTCCATCATCGAAGAATCGACAGTGCCACTCTTTACTCATACGTGTTCTACAATGGCGCTCCACTCGTAGTACTCGAACCACGCTTGAGACCTCTCACTACTCTGACTTCACCAAAACCGTTATCCTTCCCGCGTTGAACTGGCTACTTATATTGTTGAATTGCCGACTATGTTACCGGCGACGATTGGAGTCAACCTGATTCAGAGCCCATTGCGTTCTTTCAACACCAACAACAGCCGCATGCAGGACGACGACGATGACGCTGCTGTGGATAGCGAGACGACGCACTTGACACGCCAAGAAAGGGGGACTAGCGTTGATCGCAATAATAGCTTTACATACGGTGCAACAAATTCCGCAGATGCGGCGCCCCACCATGACAACGATACCGATGGTACCGCCACTCCGCCGCCACTTATACCACCGCCACTGAATCAGGAAGAGGATCCAGAAGCAGCAGATGCAGCCGATACCAGCATTGTTAGCTTGACCAGACGGTTGCGTTACATGTTTGCCTGCATTACCTGGCCCATTGTTCCATTGGGGCTTTTGGTCGCCGTGGCCCTGCTGTACATGTTGTACGCGACCGTCTTGGACTGGCAAGTCGACTGCAGCCATCCCTTGAAATCGTTTGTCCTTGTGAGTCTCGCGGTAGTCATATATGCACCTAATCATCCCGCGGCA
>Ga0307981_1001870_pt1 | contig 17948 bp, 12 predicted proteins | sample OrgLakmetagen987_FD_201849 | JGI IMG/M metagenome (GOLD analysis project Ga0307981, IMG submission 201849) | Saline water microbial communities from Organic Lake, Antarctica - #987 | ecosystem: Environmental > Aquatic > Non-marine Saline and Alkaline > Saline | place: Antarctica: Organic Lake... | reverse complement strand
GGCGAAGTGAAAACAGGTGTTCTTGCTTCTAATTACTAGAAATAGTAGATTGCATGAGCCGTATACGAGGTCCGTATGTGCGGTTCTGTGAGAGGGATGAGGCATGAGCCTCACCCTACTCGATGTCTTAGTCAGGGTCTTTCTCAGCCAACTTTTCCCATTTACCGGTTTTCATTGATAACAGCAGCAATACAATACCAATGGCGACACTGAAGTAGGTTATTTGTAGGTACAGATCCGGCATTTGATCAACTTGCTCCGGGTCGAATTTACCCGCAAAGATGCCAGCAATAATACTACCCATGGAATAGGTTAATACAAATACGCCCATCAATTGACCGGAGAAGCGTCTTGGTGACAGCTTACTTACGGCACTTAGCGCAACCGGGCTTAAAAATAACTCACCCACGGTATGCAGGAAGTAAGTTGCGACCAACCAATATGGCGCTACTTTTAAACCACTTGCTGCTAGTTGGGCTGCAAAGAACATGACAATAAAGCCAGACGCCATAATTATTAAACCAACAGCGCACTTTACGCTGTAGCTTGGTTCAATCATGCGTTTGCCCAATGCCATCCACATATACGCAAAGAAAGGCGACAAAATGATGATAAAAATAGAGTTAGCAGACTGGAACCATGCTGGCGGAATTTCAAACGTGCCCATCATGCGTTGAGTATAGTCTTGGCCGAACAAGTTCAGTGAAGAACCCGCCTGTTCAAAACCGGCCCAGAAACAGGTTGATGCCAAACAAATGAGGAACAATGCGCCCATGCGACGTTGTTCGTCACCATTGAGATTGCCACCAAAGAAGATGTAAGCAAAGTAAAGTAAGAAGATAGCTGTTATTGCAATTGCCACTTGTTTAGCAACGATAATAGGGTCAAAGCCCACTGCACCGGTGTAAACTAAAACGGTCAGTGTTGCCAATGCAAGCAAAACACCGATGATAACAATATAGGCTTTTTTCTGACCTGCAGGCGTTAATGGCACAACCGGCTTATCTGAAACACCTTTGATGTTGTGTAGGGTGAGTTTATATTGAATAAGTCCAATACCCATACCCACAGCGGCGGCACCAAAAGCCCAGTGATAACCCATATTCACCTGCAAGTAGCCGCAAACGCCATAGCCGATTAATGAACCAATATTAATACCCATATAATAAATAGTGTAAGCACTATCACGACGAGGATCTTTTGCGCCATACAGTTGGCCAACCATCGCGCCAATATTAGGTTTTAATAAACCCGTACCCAGCACCACAAAAATCAAGCCTAGGAAAAAGGTTGTATCGGAGGGAATGGCCAATATAATGTGACCAATCATGATCACGAAGCCACCATAAAATACGGCTTTTTGGCCACCAATTAAGCGATCCGCAATCCAGCCACCGGGTAAACCAAAGAAGTAAACGGCGCCCGTATATAAACCATATATTGCTGACGCTGTAGCGACGGATAAGCCCAGCCCACCTTCTTCAATAGCAAGTACCATGAAAAGAACGAGAAGCGCACGCATGCCATAATAGCTCATGCGTTCCCACATTTCTGTGCCTGCTAGTGTCAGCAGGCCTATTGGATGACCCACAAAACTTCGGTCATTGTTAGTTTCTATCGTCATTGTTATTCCTTGAAAACAGTTTGTTTTTATTTTTCTGTATGTCCGAGCGCAGTATGCAGTATTAATGATCAGAGTTGCAAGTTAGTTAAAAAATTGGCCCCAGGCTGATTAAAAGCTAAGTGCTCGGTTGATAGGCCAAAGTCGTCTGAAATATCGCAATTCAAAATATCTGTGTGATGTTGTATTTTGCGGGCAATGCTTAAAGCGTCTCAAAATCCAATTTAATGTAAATCTTAATCTAATAATTCTAAACTAAAATTTGGCATTTACGCGCTCAGGCGTTATTATTCACGCATTAAGTATCTGATCCAAATTATTATATGAAAAACACACTATTACTCTCCGTTATTTTTATGATGGCTCAGGGTTGCAGCAGCATTGATCAGCCAACGGCATCTCGCGCTTTAGTTGACGACCAATTTTTTGCAACTGCAGCACCGGTCAATGAGTCTTTGAGTGCCGCTTTATCAGATTCGTCCGAGGGAGCTGTGCTGGCTATTCAAGATCAACCGATGGTTATTGGCAGCAAGTTTTTTGCAGCTACTGGGCTAAGCTGTCGTAAACTAAATTCAAAGCAAACAGGGCAAGACATTTATTGCCTAAATGAGCAGGGTGGGTGGTTTAAAGTCAACAAAGTGATATCCGAATACAATGAAAATAATTTGCGAGAAGCGGGTTTATGAGCTTACAAATGAATAAGTACGCGAAGTGGCGAATAACGCGTCAAATAGGTGTTTTCCTTGTGCTTGTTTTTATGGCGAGTATGACTACGGCCCAACAATCAGTTACTGAAGAACAGTTGCGACAAGCACAAGAGGCCGGTGCTAGCGACAGGATTGATATGTCACAATATATTCAATCTAGCGGTAATAGCACCGGACGCAATCAGCGTATTAATGTGCCTTCATCATCAGGGCCATTACCTGCAGGTGAAGAGGGCATGCCGCCGCCATATGGCGCAAATTTGTTTAAAGGCGGGTTTGAGTCTGAGCGCAGTGACGGTTTAAACAGCTCATATCTGGTGGCACCTGGTGACAAAATATCCATTCAAATGTGGGGCACAGTTAATCGTGCTGAAGTGCTAACTGTGGATAATCAAGGCAATATTTTTGTTACAGATGTCGGGCCGGTAAAGGTTAAAGACGTACCAGCGACTCGGATTAACGCTGTGGTGACTCAGAGTATTAAAACCATCTATACCAACAACGTCAGTATTTACGTGAATTTACTCACTTCCACTCCGGTCAGTGTATTTGTCTCAGGGCCGGTACTTCGTCCCGGGCAATATGCAGGTTTGGCATCTGATTCAGTGCTGTTTTATCTTAAGCGCGCCGGCGGCATAGACCCATATCGAGGTAGTTACAGAAGCATAAAGGTGCTGAGGGATCAAGAAATTGTGCTCGATTATGATCTGTACGATTTCTTAAAAGAAGGTTTACTGCCAGCGTTTTCATTTAAAGATAAAGACGTAATTTTAGTTCAAGAACAGGGCGCAATGATCACAGTTGAAGGGTCTGCTCGCTACCCATTCAGATTCGAACTGGTAAAAGGAGAAACATCAGGTAATGATTTAACCTATTACTCTCGTCCCCTAGAAAAAACAAGCCACGTAGCTATTACCGGTAATCGCAATACAGGTCCTATTTCTGTTTATCTACCCATTGATCAATTCGACATCTTTAATATGATAGATGGAGATGTGGTGTTGTTTAACGACGACTTGCGCCCGCAAGTTATTAGCGTGCAAATATCGGGTAGTTACTTAGGGCCGTCGTTTTATACAGTGGATAAAAACACCCGTTTACTGGATATCCTTAGTCACGTTGAGGTGAATCCAAATCAAGCCAATTATGGCGCTATTTATATAAAACGTGAAAGCGTAGTAGAACAACAAAAAATACTCATTGATGAGTCCTTAAATCGCTTAGAGAGAAGCATATTTACAGCACCGGCTACCTCAGACGGTGAAGCCAGAATACGAGCACAAGAAGCTCAATTGGTTTCCCAGTTTGTGGCTAGAGCCAGACAAATTGAACCATTAGGTAAAGTGATTGTGTCCGAAAATGGCAATGTGGCTAACATTAGACTTGAACAGGGTGATGAAATTATCATACCCGCACACACCGATCTTATACAGGTTTCAGGTGAAGTGCTTATGCCAAAAGCCATAGTTTACAATCCTAATGCAACCATCAGTGACTATGTAGCTTGGGCTGGCGGATTCAGTGAAAGAGCTAACGAGGAGCGCATAGCCGTGGTTCGCGCTAATGGACTGACGGTGTTTTTTGATTCACCGGATTTTTGGTTAACAGATGAAAACGCACAAAAACTGCAAGCGGGCGATCAAATTTTAGTGTTACCAAAAATTGATACCAAGATACTGCAAGCGGTGAAGGACATTACTCAAGTAGTATATCAAATTGCGATTGCGGCTAATGTTGTTAAGTAACAGTTTATCTTTATTTAATAAAAGCAGACTATGACAACAATAATTAAGCGTGGTCCATGGACAATCTGGAAAGATGTTATATTTGCGTTATTCGCGCGCGAAATTCGCACCGGTTTTAATGATAAACTGGGAATAGGGTGGGCCGTAGTGAGTCCCATTCTGTTTATATTTATTTTGTCTTTTGGGCGCGGGCTGATTAGCGGAGCCGACACTCATGGCGTTCCTACCTTTGTTTTTATGGCTTTTGGGCTTTTGCTTGTGCAAAGTTTTTTGCAAACACTCGATAAGTCGGCAGCAGCGATATCTAAAAATAAAGCGCTGTTTGCCTTTCGACAGGTTCAACCGATTAGTGCTGTTATTGCGGCTGGTCTTTTCGAATTAGTGATAAAAATATTTGTAATGATAGGTATTGTCATTATGATGTTTTTTACAGGTATGGATATTCAACTCGACGATCCTCTGCTATTCATCAGCTGTTTTTTCTTACTATGGATTTGCTCAATGGCAGTAGGGTTAATTTTTGGTATTGCTGAGATGTTCGTGCCAGAAATAGCTAAAATACGCTCGCTGGCTTCCCGACCTCTATTTTTTCTATCCGGTGTGTTTTTCTCACTGCAAGACGTTCCTAAAGAATATTGGTATTTATTAGACTGGAATCCGATATTACACGGTATTGAGCTGTCGCGATATGCTGCCTATACAAATTATGGTGATACCGGCGTTAGCTTCTCTTTTTTGCTCACAGTTACTTTTGTTTCACTTTTTTCCGCTTTGGTTGTTTACCAACGGTTTTGGCAACAAGCAATTAGCCGATGATAAAGTTAGAAAATATTACCAAATATTATCCATCTAAATTAGGCGATCAGTATATTTTTGAGAACCTCAATTTCGAGATCCCATCAGCGCATAATATTGGTATTTTAGGTGCTAATGGCGCAGGGAAATCGACTTTATTTAGGTTATTAGCTGGCAGTGAATATCCTAATCGCGGTAAAGTAATAACGGACTTAAATTTATCGTGGCCGGTAGCATTATCAACCGGAATTCACCCTAAAATGACGGGTCGCGAAAACACTCGGTTTATTGCTCGTGTGAATGGCGTGGCTGACATAGACGAATATGAAAAACGAGTTCAAGCGTTTGCTGAATTGGGCAACAAATATGACTTGCCGGTTAGCACTTATTCCTCAGGTATGAGGCCTCGACTCGCCTTTGCTTGTTCCATTGCAATTGACTTTGATGTTTATCTAATTGATGAGGTCACATCGGTAGGTGATGCTAAATTTAGGCGAAAAGCGAAAGAGGCGTTATTAGAGCGAAGTATCGAAGCAAACGTGATTATGGTTAGTCATGAAATGGACGAAATTAGACAATTTTGTGACAGCGCCATTATTTTAAACAATGGCGAACTTACTTTCTATAACGATCTCGAACAAGGGATCAAGCAATATCAGGCGCTATAGGCATGACACAGAACGCACAACAACAATTAGAAGAACGCTTTCATGAATATAGGCTGAGATTTACTAAGGAGCAATGGACTAGCAGCTCTTTTTTATTTGATGAAGTCAAAAATATTGAAACGGATGATATTGCGCTAGCATACCGTTTAATGAAGCGCGTAAAAAATTTAGAACCTAGCGACGCTAATCAAGATTATCTCAATGCGTTGCAAAATAAGGCACTTCATGAGTATCCACAACTTGCTACTGTTTCGTCTACTGAATTCAATACAATCGTTGTTAAAAAGGGAAGGGGGTTAGTGGAACGAATAAAAAGTATAGTTAATAACGCAAGTTTTAAAAAATATAGTAAGCCTTTTGTTCTTATCGTTTGTGTACCGTTTTTTATCTTCTCATTTTATCAAATACTAATTGCGAGCCCTCGGTTTGAAAGCCAAGCTAAAACAATTATTAAAGAGCCCAATGGCATGGCCACGCTCGACCCCTCCATGGCCCTTATGTCGGGATTTGGGGTAGGTTCAGCGGGGTCAGATACCGAGCTTGTTAAGGCGTTTATACAGTCAAATGATATGTTGGACTACTTGGACCAAAAAATATCGATTAGTCAACACTATAGTGATCCAGAATTTGATTTTTTTAGTCGGCTTTTCAGCGATGCCAGTAGTGAAGATAAATTAGAATACTATTTGAAGCGGATAAAAGTGGAGGTCAATGAAAAATCGCAAGTTATCAGTATTTATGCGCAGGCCTTTGACCCTGAATACTCTATTAAGCTTAGTCAGAGCATCGTAGAGCGAGCAGAGTGGTATATAAACGAGATTGGTCATAATCTGTCGAAAGCACAGCTAGAGTTTGTGCAGCAAGAGCATGAATTAGTAAATCAAAAGCTAAAAATCGCAAAATCAGAATTATTGTCGTTTCAGCAGCGCTATGATCTTCTCGATCCAGTCGCTGAAGGCATGGCCATGCAACAAATTACCTTCAAATTAGAAGGCGAGATTGCGAGTAAAAGAGCTCAGCTTAGTGCGCTGCGCAGCAGTATGAGTAACAACGCCCCCATGGTCATGCAAACAAATGCTGAATTAGATAGCTTATTGCAACAGCTTAATTCCCAGCGCGACCGATTAACTGATAAACGTCTGCAAAAAAATACCGACACAAATGTGTCGCCAAATTTAAGCGTGGGACAAATTCTGGCCAGCTATAGTAACTTGCAAATCAATTTAGAACTTGCTTTACAAGCATACACGTCGTCACAAATCTCGCTCGAAAAGTCAAGGATTGAGGCTTACCGTCAGTTAAAGTTTTTAGTCGTGGTTGAATCAGCCACATTGCCTGACGATGCAAGTTACCCTAAAGTGCTTTATAATAACATATTGTTTTTGTGCGTTTTATTAATGTTATTCGCTATTGGAAAAATTATATTAGCCACAGTAAAAGAGTTACGTTAATTTATATCTTTGCTGGTTCACTCATCTTTTTTGAGAATGTAATCTTTCTTTCACACAGCGAGTATAGTAAAATCCTCGATCAAAAATATAACGGCAGCGCCTCAATAAGTGAGTGAATATTAATATGAAAAATTGGTGGCAGAGTCAAAAAAAAACGCCAGTATCATATCCTCCTTTGTCTCCAGAAGAGATTAAATCATTCAACGATAATGGATTTCTGATTGTCGACTTGAATTTTGATCCTGCAGTGTTAGATAAAGTCATTAACGATATGGATCCTGAATACGAAGTTAATAAATCTGACAACACTTTACGACCAGGCGCGCGAGTTCAAGACGGCTGGAAAGACAGTAGCGCTGTGCATCATCTTGCCACTAAGCAAAACGCCTTAGATTATCTAGGTCAGTTATTTGGTAAAAAAGCGAGAGCCTTCCAAACCCTTAATTTTCCTGTTGGTACCCAGCAACGAGTCCATTCTGACACCATACATTTCAATTCTATACCTGCGCGCAACATGGCAGGGATATGGGTGGCATTAGAGGATGTGACAATGGATAATGGTCCACTCATTTATTACCCAGGCTCGCATAAATTACCTGAATATAATATGCAAGACATAGGCTTGGGAATAGGGGCCAAGAATTATCAAAAATATGAATTGTTTATTGAAAAAAAAATGAAAGAGTCTGCAATAGAGCCCTCGTACGGTCAGATGAAAAAAGGACAAGCGCTTATTTGGCATGCTAACCTGATACATGGGGGCTCAAAAAGACGAGTTGGATCATCAACTCGACATAGCCAAGTAACCCATTATTATTTTGAAGGTTGCAAGTACTACACGCCTATGATGTCAACCGAAGAGAATATCGCTTGGCGAAATCCTCAGTGGATCCCGTTAATACGGAACCGCTTTTATCGTCGGTTTCGACCTATCCTTTCCCGAGTCAAAGCACGTATTGTATCGAAAATGTAAAATGAGTATTAAAACCAAATTTAAGAAGATGGTTAAGCAACTGGCAGCAAAGCATTTAAAAACTCAGTCCAGATTACCAATATTGTTTGTTCATATACCTAAAACAGCCGGTACCAGTTTTAGAAAGGCGGCGATGCTATCTACGCAAATAGACCATGTGCTGTGTGATTATGGTAAAGACAACAAAACAACCACTCCTGAGATCAATAAGGCTAACTATTATTCTAATGGTGTGGTCGCAGTCGACGATGTTTTTAAAAACCACGAGAATTATGTCCTTACAGGGCACTTTTCAGCAGACCGTTACAAGCGTTTATTTTTCCCGTATGAGATTGTCATTTTCATTAGAAATCCGGTTGATCGGGTTCTTTCTAACTATTATCACAAGCAAAGGCAGGGGCAGTTTGACGATAGTATTGAAGATTTTATTCAAACTAATTCTGCAGACAATTTACAGCTAAAGCAATTTGGCGATCTTGCACCGGAATATTTCGGCTTCATTGGTATATCTGATAAATACGAAGACTCAATAGCATTGGTCAACGGCTTATATTCTCTTGATCTGGAGGTATTGGCGCTTAATTTAAACCCAGAAAAGACGTCATCCAGCTATGTAATAGAAGATGATATTACATGCGCAATTTCTGAGCTCAATAGCAGAGAGACTGAACTATACAAAACAGCCGAAAAACTATTCCTGTCTAGGTTAAGATACAAGAACGTAAAACGTTCACTTTATGGCTCATGGCGGTTTGAAAATAAATTAAAAATTAAGGGGCGAGCTTACCGCGCTTATTCAACCAGGCCTGTAGAGCTTCGTCTTCAAGTAGATGGTCAATATCTTGCTAAGGCTACGGCGTCTGTTTATGACCCGATTCCGTGTGATGTAAAGCAACCATTGGAAGGATATATTGGCTTTGAATTTGATCTCAGTGAACTACCTACAAAAACAGGGAATATGACTATCAGCGCAGCTGACACAAACGAACCTCTGTTTAATTTAGAACAATGACTGATCGTTTTAGAACGCCAGTAAAATTGTACGCTTAAGGATCACAACGGAATGCTATTGATACGCTCAATATTAAATAGACTTAGAAGTAATAAACTTCACAACGAAGTAGCGCAAAGTAAATATTTTTCCAGTGATTGGTATATAGAGAAATATAAGCCGCAACTAGCTGATTTTTCTGGCAGCCCAGTAAAACATTACATAACGATTGGTTGGAAGTTAGGCAACGATCCATCGGCATTGTTTTCTACTCAAATGTACCTCTCAAGATACAAAGATATTCGTGATTCTGGTATATGTCCGCTAGTTCATTTTTTGATAAGTGGGATTAATGAAGAAAGGGTAATTGATGCTGTAGAGTCAAAAGTCGACGCTAAACCAATCAAAATTTGTGGAAGTGTTTTGTTCGTTATAAACGCTTACGACATAGCAACACAAAACTATCGCGTTCATAACTTTTTGCAGCCACTAATGTCGTATGGTTGGAATGTAAAAATCATAAAAGACAAAGATGCTTTATTAGAGATAGACAATAAATGGGACATTATTGTTTTTAATAGGATCGCCGCTGGCGATAAAATGATAGAAGCGCAAAATTATTATCGCAAGAACGGCGGTATTCTTGTTTATGACATTGATGACTTGATCTTCAATCCTGAGAAGGCAAAGTTACAGGATTCTTTCATAAAAAGAGACAAAGAAGGGCAGGATGCTCGCTTGGCTGCAATGGAAAAAATTAAGGCATCTGTTCTTGCATCAGATCTTGTTACGGTAACCACTGAAGCATTGGCAAATCAAGTGAATGATTTTGGTAAACGCCCATTTGTTATTCCTAATTCACTGCAAAGCAATATGCCCTTAGCTGCAGATAAAACGAGTGACCTTATTAATATTTGTTATTTATCGGGAACGGCCACCCACGATAAAGATTTCAAAGAATGTGAACAGGCTATCATTGACGTTTTAAGAGAAAATGAAAATGTAGTACTCAATATTGTCGGAGAATTAACACTAGCGCAGGAGTTGGAAAATAGTAACCAACTCGTTCGTCACGACTTCATGTCGCATGTAGATATGCTGGTTTTCTTATCTTCCATGGACATCAATCTAGCGCCTTTAGAACTAAACAATGAGTTTACTGAATGTAAAAGTGAACTGAAAATATTTGAAGCCGCTTTCTACGGTGTACCCACTATTGCATCATCTACTTCTTCTTTTTCCGCCGCTATCGCAAATTCAGTTAATGGCTTTGTTGCTTCTAATACGCAACAATGGTACTTCGCAATAAATGCCCTAGTGGAAAGTAAAGAATATCGTCAGAGAATAGGTCAACAAGCAAAAGCAACGATTGCTGTGTTATTTAGCTCCAAGGTGGTTGCAGCTAAGTTACATACTTTGTACCGATATTTGCTAACAAATAAACACAGGTCGTTATTGCAGCTTAGCAACAGTGCTTTATATGCTTTTGCAGAAAAAAATGCAGACATAGCTAGTGATATCGTTACCCATTGCGGTTTACTAGATGAGTCATTTTATAAAAATATGTATCCTGAATTAATTGAGCAAAATGGCGCAGAGCATTATTTTAAGCACGGCAGAAATGAATTAAGGAAGTCCAGTAAAGACTTTGATGGATGGTGGTATGACGTAACTCAAGGTGAGTACAACACTACAAACCATCACTATAACCCTATCGTTCATGCTGTATTTCATGCAAGGGGTAATAACTGTTTACTTAAAGCACCCAGACTGGCAAAAACCAAGCAAACCTTTGAATTACCAAGCAAGCCTAAGCGGGTGTGTATATTTGCCGGTTACGACGCTGATGGAATAGTGGATGATACTCTCATTACTTATATTGCAGAATTATCTCAGTACTGTGATATATATTTTATGGGTGACTGTGAATATCAAGAAGGTGAAATTGAAAAACTGACACCTTATGTAGTAAAAGCATACAGTGAACGGCATGGACAATATGACTTTGGCTCATATAAAAAATTAATGCTAGATAAATCGGGTTGGGAAGAGCTAGAAAAGTATGATGAAGTATTGTTAGCAAATGACTCCGTTTATTTACTTTCTAGTTTAGGGGCTGTATTCGATAAAATGTCGCAAAGCGATTGTAGTTTCTGGGGAGTCCAAGCTACTAAAGGTATGGCATTCACCGCAACTGATAAGTCACAAAACCTAGTACGGAATGTAACACAACAATTGACTGACGAATTATTAGAGAGTTTTGAGCAGACACCCTATTATGATTTTCTTGTTGGATCTTATTTCGTCGCTTTTAGAAAGAATGTTATTCAAGACAAAGGTTTCCGTAAAATTGTTGAATCAATTGCATTCGTTAATAAAAAGAAACTGATACTAGATTACGAAGTGGGTATCACACGTTATTTAGTCGGCAGTTCATTTAAATTAGCAACTTACGTTAAAGAGTTACACTCATTTCACCCGGTGTATACCGAAAATTTATTGTATTTAATCAGCGAAAAGGGTTTTCCGTTCTTAAAGCGTTATTTGCTGGCTAATAATCATTATCACGTACCTCAACTTGGTAAATTGCTAGACGCCTATGATCTGCTAAGTGACAATAATATTGTTAAACATTTGGGTAGAATTATAGGTAAAGAAACGCTGACCAAAAATTTGAATTTATCCTTACTCGACGCATATAAAGCAACCGCTTTTGATAAATTAAGCGATAACGAATTCAACGAACTTGATACTCAAATTCCAAAAGATCCCAATTTATGGGTGTTCCCAGTTTGCTATTATGATCATTTATTAACGGGTAATGACCGTGCTTTATTTGAATATGTTAAAAACGACCCTCGAATTAGAAAAGTTATTTTGACTCGCTCTAAACAGATTGAAATGACCGGGCTCAATGTTTATCATTTCAATATAGATACCGCTGAAGCTCAGCAAATTATTTTGCGGGCAAAAAATATATTTCTTAAACACGGCCCTAGGATCAACATTCCGTACCCCTGCGAATACATCAACAGAAACTTCGTCAACTTATGGCATGGTATTCCCTTGAAACGGCTCGGTGTGTCATCTTTGGATGTTGATGGCGCTAGAATTGAGGAGGTCATCGCTCACAATAAACCCAATAAATGCGTTATTTCATCGTCTAAAATTGATCGTTTAGCCATGGCTGCTGGATTCTACCCGCTTACATACCCTCAAGTGCCTATTACCGGCTTGCCGCGTATAGATTTAATAAGTATGGAAGAAAGCAAGCTCCCACTTGATTTGCAGCGTGAATTGAATGATTTAAGAAGTACTTTGGCAGGAAGAAAGTTAGTGCTCTATGCGCCAACATTTAGAAATGCAAAAACGGATGCGTACTATGGCTTTTCAACACAGGAATTAGTCAACTATAAACAGTTGCTCTCTTCTAATAATGCGGTGTTAGGGGTTCGTGAACACATGGCTGACTCGGCAAAAAGCTATAATGACATTTTGTCCGATATTGACTGTACTAATTTGTCTGCTGATAACTACCCGAATATTGAAATGTTGTATCGCCTAGCAGACGTGCTAATCACGGATTATTCTAGTTGCTATATTGATTACTTAACAACGCGCAAACCAGTTATTAGCTTTGCATACGATTTAGACAGCTACATGCAGCGCGAGCGTGGCTTCTACTATGATATCTATGATGCATTTCCTGGTGATATTTGTACCGACTTTGATAGCATGTTGGAGTCGTTGTCTGTCGCTTTAAACAATGGCGTTAAAGACGTTGCAAAGTATGAAAGGGTTAGGCATATGTTCTTTGACTTTGACGACCAATTAAATAGTCAGCGCGTAGCTGAGTTAGTTTACAACTTTGGGTAGCATGAAAAAGAAAACAAAAACAATTATAACTTATGGCACATTCGACATGTTTCATATAGGCCATTTGAATTTATTAAAGCGCTTAAAAGCGATGGGTGACGAACTGATTGTAGGCGTGTCGACTGATGAATTCAATTTAGATAAAGGCAAAAAAACGTTAATCCCGTACGATCAAAGGGCCGAAATAGTTGCGGCGATTGAGTACGTAGATAAGGTAATTCCCGAAGATAACTGGGAACAAAAAGTACTTGATATAAAAGAGTTTGGTGTTGATATATTCGTCATTGGCGATGATTGGTGCGGAAAATTCGACTTTCTTAAGGAATTTTGTGAGGTTCAATATTTAGACAGGACTCGAGGCGTATCGACGACTATGCTTAAAGACTCCTTAAGTGCTATTAAGAAAATTTCAAAAGAAGACTTAATTAATGCTTTAGATATTTTGGAAAGGCTAAGAGATGATTTAGCCTAAACGGATCATGGATTTAAATGCTCATGGCTTAAAATAATCATGACCCCCAATAATACGTGAACCAAAATAATACAATTGCATCAAGACACTAAGCCCCCCAAGCTATAGGGGCAAAACCCTACTAGGTAAGATAACGACATAATAATGATTAATTGGAAACCACTTAAAGCTTTTTTAAGACGAAACAGGGCAACTTCATTTGCTTATAGAAAACTGGTTAGGCTCTATTACCAAACGATGAGACGCTTTCCGAGAAGCTATAGTAATTGGATAGAACTATCCGAAAATCTGACTAGATACACCACTCAAGACATTCATAGCCCAATCCTAATTTTACTAGATGCAGACACAAAAAATGAAAGTGAATTAACGGCATTAATTGGATCAGTCAATAATCAAGATTACCCTTTTTGGCGCTTGTCAATTTATTACTCTCAAAATAATAAAAAATTACCGGTAATAAAATCTCTTTTGAAAAATGACCAAAGTACACTTTTTCAAAAAGAGCATCACGAGTTAGGCCATGAAATAGTGGATGTAAAAAAAGAAAGTAAGTGTTGGCTGATGATGCTAACAGGCGACTTTTTATTGTCTCCCCACTGTTTGACGGAGTTTATGCTCTTAGCCAATGATACTTGTCTAATTTACAGCGATCACGATGAATTAAGTCGAGGAAATCAAAGAAAAAAGCCCAATTTTAAGCCTGATTGGAATCCGGACTTATTTTATAGCCAGGACTATATCGAGAATTGCTGCATTTACAAAGCAGGGCTTATGGCCGAGTTAGGTTTTTCAAAATTAAGTTTCACGAGAGACTTCCTTTATAACTTGACATTAAAAGTATCAAAAAGTGACAAGCACTTCACAATTAATCATGTTCCGAAGGTACTTTTTCATAAAATCAAAGCTTTACCCAAACTAAACGCAGGTTTAGCACAACAAGCCTTAAGACAAACATTGGGTAATGAACTACTAGAAGTAAAAAGTAATCCGCAAGGAGGGCTATTAATCAACTGGCCTATTCCAAGCACTCAAGTACTTGTTTCGCTTATTATACCAACTCGAAATGGTTATGATATTTTGAAGCAGACAATCGATTCAATCGTTAAAAAAACAACATATAAAAACTATGAAATAATTATTATTGATAATCAATCAGACTGTCAAAAAACACTGGATTATCTCGCTTTATTGGAACAGCAGTTCACTCAAATACGTGTTCTGCCATATGATTTACCTTTCAATTATTCGGCGATCAATAATTTTGCGGTTAAACATGCAAACGGGGATATATTAGGCTTTATAAACAACGATATTGAAGTTATCAGCCCAAACTGGTTAACAGAGATGGTAAGCCATGCGCTAAGAACAGAAATAGGTTGTGTAGGCGCGAAACTGTATTATCCAAACAACACAATACAACACGGCGGCGTTATTGTTGGAATGTGGGGCTGTGCAGGGCATAGTCATAAATATTATAAACGGCGCTCTAGAGGCTACTGTGAGCGTTTAATTCAAGTGCAAAATTACTCAGCAGTGACGGCAGCCTGTTTATTAATTAGAAGACATCTTTTCGAACAAGTTAGTGGATTTAATGAACAAAACCTGAGTATTCAGTTTAATGATGTCGATTTATGTTTGAAGGTAAAAAGTCTTAATTTACACAACTTATGGACACCACACGCAGAGCTATATCATCATGAATCAATTAGTCGTGGTTTGGATATAAAGCCAGAGCAAATTGACCGGTCAAACAAAGAAGTGGCTTACATGCACAATACATGGAATACCCAAAACTTTAACGATCCGGCGTATAACATAAACTTGAGTTTTTCCTGCGAAGACTTTTCTATCACTAGACAAGTCGACTTATAAGTTTTGTCGTTTTTTTCCTTTAATATTAACCTTTACTGCATTTTATCGGGCAATACAGCCACCGACTCTAAAATGCGGCGCATCATGGATTTGGATTTATCGAATGAATAAGCACCTTTCACCATCATCTGTTGGTTTTTTGCAATAAAGTTCCACTCTTGTTCACTCGAATACAGTCGCGCAACATAGTCTGCCCATTCGTCTGGACGCTCCGCTACTAGGGCACTGACATTATTTACTAAACCGGTAGCTTCTATAGCAATAGGTGAAAGTACGCATGGCATGCCATAGGCCGCCGCTGTTAAGACTTTTCCTTTAACGCCGGCACCAAAAAATAAAGGTGCAATGAATACTCGGTGTTTTAAATATACTTCATTAAGTGATTTTACGTGGCCTTTTATAATAACATCATCACAAGCGTATTTATCAAACGAGTTAGGCATATGACTGCCATAAATGAAGACCTTTATTGAGATTTTTTTCTGCCTTATAAGCGGCATTACTTGTTCAATAAAAAACTCAACAGCCCCAACGTTTGCGGGGTGTTCGTACCCGCCCAAGAATGCGACACCTTTTCTTTCGGTAAAACTCACCTCATCATCAGGTACTTCAACTACCCAAGGGCACTTATGTACGTTATTGCTTTGCAAGGTGTGTGACGTAATAACGGCATGCTCAAATTCACTATAAGACAAAATAGCGTCAACTTGCTTCATTACGTTTACCTCACGTTCACGCGTTTTCATTGCTTTTTTTAACAGGGCTGCATCGCCTAACAGGTTTGCTTGTCTTATTTCCCTCAAAAAATGTAAATCGGCATTGTTGAAAATTATAGGTAATTTAGCTGAGAATGCCTCTATTGCCTTAATATGCTTTTCCACATAATGGTAGCGGGTGATATATATTGCGCATGCGATTGGCAATGCAGAAAGAAGGGCATCAGCGCTATTTAAAAAATATGGAGAAAAGAGAACCTCGACCCCCATATCTTGTAACTGAGGTGTATATGCAGGTGAGTAGGTAAAGTCGTCTGGAATAAAAACAACATGAAGCCCGAGTGCCTGCAATAAACGAATTTCTTGAATTGCCGCATACGACCCCGCGTCTTGATCTGGCTTGGGAACACTACGATCTATCATCACAATAACGGGCTTTTTATATGTATTTTTAGTGGCGGAAAAACGTTGAACCGCTGCTGCATCTGCCGAGACGGTAATATCTTGCTGCCATAAAGCAGTAATCTTACCAAGCATACCTAATGTAATGGTATGACTTTTTCCATCAATTATGCCCGCACATACTGGCAACTCTAATCTATTAGTTCCTTGTTTTAAGGCTTTAGCGCCTTGCCAAAAATGCGTGTTAGCGTTAAAAAGCTGCAGGGTTATATTTTCAGCTTTATCCGCTTCTATATTAACCACTAGCAAGTAGTGCTCAGAGTGCAATTTTGTGGCGGTAACAGTTGCGGCTTTTTCAGAAGCCACAACAAATGGCTTACCAATGGGCTTATTATCAAGGCTAACTAATTGGAGGGTTTTACCCGCTAAGCTAGCTGCCGATAAATGATGAAGACAGCAATAACCATGCTCCCCGTTGCCAAAACCCGCTTTAACTAAATCTTCACGATATATATTGGCCATGCTTTGTAATATCTCTATACCATCAAGCAACAATTTGAAATCTATTGGTTCGTTAGGCTTATCGGATGAATAGACCCAACCACGAATAAAGCCTGAAGCTACCCAATCGATGTAACCTTTGTACTGTGAGGGTCTTGGTTGAGTTGAAGCGAAGGTTGTGATTGTAGTCATATCAGCCTTAAATTAGCGACGTTCATACTTACTAGAATAGTAGGGTGCTCTGATCGAAAATCGATAATATAGTTTTGGTCAACGTACGCTATGGCAAGACAAGTAGACAAAACACTTAAAGAGTATTCAAAACAAAAGCACAACACTATTTACGGGCAAAGTGCTTAGTTAATATATTCTCAATAACTTCAATACGAACCGATAATGAAGCAATATTTTCAATAGCCACTTGCATGGTATTGCTGCCTTGCTCATTTATTTGTGATGATAAACGCGCTAATTCTTTATTTACCGACTCACTAAATCCTGAAATTTCGCCTGCAAACTCATGTTTGAATTTTGCATTTTCAAGCGTTTTTTCATCAACACTCAGTTGAATAGGCTTTGTACTCACTTTATTACTATTAATATACAAATCGCAGTTAATGGTTGTGCTTGGAAATAAATGTATCTTAGGAATAATTTCAAAACAATAACAACCATCACCAATATTCGCATTTTTAATTGATTGGCGAAATTTATCGGCAGTGTCACTACCTAACAGGACATTACCCTCTTTTAACTCAATTAACGAGCGATGCGTTACTGAATCTTTTTTCTTCGCCCATCCAAAAACTTTATCTGTAGAAATACCATCTAAATGCATTTGAATATTATTTTGTTCTGCTTTTTTGGTAATCGCGGCAGCTGAGGTTTGTGGGTTGCGCGGTGTATTTGCAGATAATACTAAAGGAAGGGGCTTATCATTGGCTTTTACGCCATCAATGAAAATGTCAATTGAGTCAATGTCATCTTCAAGCTTTAGTGCTGAGGGTGAAATAGCAAAGCCATATTGCCCCGAGCCAATAGCTAATGCCTGCAAATCTTTTCTAGGGAAATTGGCCTTAATTGAGTATAAAATAATATTATTACTACGTATCTCAATGTTAGCGCTGTAATCACCGTCGCCTATTTTATGTGCCC
>Ga0307981_1001868_pt1 | contig 17960 bp, 9 predicted proteins | sample OrgLakmetagen987_FD_201849 | JGI IMG/M metagenome (GOLD analysis project Ga0307981, IMG submission 201849) | Saline water microbial communities from Organic Lake, Antarctica - #987 | ecosystem: Environmental > Aquatic > Non-marine Saline and Alkaline > Saline | place: Antarctica: Organic Lake... | reverse complement strand
AATTCCAGCGGTTTTGAAAGATTTATTTCATCTCTTGCTATCCGTTTAGCATTAATGGAAATTAGTAAATTACCATCACCTAATGTAATGGTAATCGATGAAGGCTGGAGTTGCTTTGATGAAGAAAATCTAGAAAATCTAGATATTATTTTAGAACATCTAGGTCAACGTTTTGATTTTATATTAACTATTAGTCATTTACAAACTATTAAACAACATTGTGATATACAAATAGGATTAATTAAAGATAATAAAGGCTTTAGTAATGTTAAATTTAATTCATAACTTTATTTAGATTTTTATTTTTAACTTTTTTTAATTTTTTAATTTTTTTAATTTTTTAATTTTTTTAATTTTGATTCATTGAGTTTTTTAATTTTTTTAATTTTTTTAATTTTTTTAATTTTTTTAATTTTGATTCATTGAGTTTTTTAATTTTTTTAATTTTTTATTTTTTTTAATTTTTTTAATTTTGATTCATTGAGTTTTTTAATTTTTTTAATTTTGATTCGTTGAGTTTTTTAATTTTTTTAATTTTGATTCGTTGAGTTTTAATTTTGGATTTGTTGAGTTTTTAATTTTTTTTAATAATCATATAAATATACTTATTTATCTATTTATTAAATTTAGTAATTATCATAATGTCTAATAAATTTTACATTTAAGTTATGTAATTTTTTAAATTCTGCAAATTTATGTTTTTCATATGCATATATAATTTTTTTTTTAAATTCTAATAAATTTTTTAATTTTAACATAATAGATAGTATTTCATTTATCTCACCATTATATATTATATATTTTAAATTTGTTAATTTATCTAAAGAATTACCTAATGGTTTATTATAATAATATAAATATAAAATTTCTAATTTTGTTAATTTATTTAAAGAATTACCTAATGGTATATCATAATTTGTACTATATAAAATTAATTGTTCTAAATTAACTAAATTATCTAAAGAATTACTTAATTTTTGATTAAAATCAACATTTAATGTTATTATTTTTAAATTTGTTAATTTATCTAAAGAATTACTTAATGGTTGATTAAAATTATATCCAAATAATAACTCTTTTAAATTTGTTAATTTATCTAAAGAATTACCTAATGGTTGATTAAATTTATATCCAAATAATAACTCTTTTAAATTTGTTAATTTATCTAAAGAATTACTTAATGGTTGATTAAAATTATATCCAAATAATAAATTTTGTAAATTTTCTAATTTATCTAATGAATTACCTAATGGTTGATTAAAATTATATCCAAATAATAAATCTTCTAAATTTATTAAATTATGTAAAGAATTACCTAATGGTTGATTAAAATTAGTAGGAAATGATATTTTTTTTAATTTTGTTAACTTATCTAAAGAATTGCCTAATGGTTGGTTAAAATCATTATTTAATATTAAAGTTTTTAAATTATTTAATTTATCTAAAGAATTACCTAATGGTTTATTAAAATTATTAAAACTTAAAGTAGTTAACTTATTTAATTTATCTAAAGAATTGCCTAATTTTTGATTAAATAAATATCCAAAATTTAAAGTAGTTAAATTTTTTAATTTATCTAAAGAATTACCTAATGGTTTGTTAAAATTATCATTAAAAGTTAAAGTAGTTAAATTTTTTAATTCATATAAAGAATTACCTAATGATTGATTAAACATACTACTAAAAATTAAAGTAGTTAAATTTTTTAATTCTTCTAAAGAATTACCTAACGGTTGATTAAAATCTAATTCAAAAGTTAAAGTAGTTAAATTTTTTAATTCATGTAAAGAATTACCTAATAATTGATTAAAATCATAACCAAAACTTAATGTAGTTAATTTTTTTAATTTATCTAAAGAATTATATAATGGTTGATTAAACATATTACCAAAAGTTAAATTAGTTAAATTTTGTAATTCATCTAAAGAATTATATAATGGTTGATTAAACATATTACCAAAAGTTAAAGTAGTTAAATTTTTTAATTCATCTAAAGAATTATCTAATGGTTGATTAAATATATGTCCTAAATTTAATTCTTCTATATTAATAAAATTATATACTAAATTTCTTTTATATGGTATTCCATTATTATTAAAAATTAAATTTTTTAAATTTTTACATGATATATTTTCAATTATATTATATTTACTTATAATTAATTTTTCTAAATTTTCTAAATGTATGATTTCTTTTTTTAGTATATTTTTTTGGCATATTTCAAATGTAATTGTTTTTATATTTAATTTAATTAATTCATAATAATTAATAAAAAAATCATAATAATTATTATCTATAAATATATTTTCAAATAAATCTTTATTAATTGAAGCAAAATAATTATTTATATCAGGATATAAAATATGTAATATTAATGTATCTATTGTGTTATTATTATTATTCATAAACTCTTTGGTTTTTAATGCAAATTGAAATTTATAACAATTATATAAATTTCTATCACAATTTAACTCTAACATTTTACGTTCATTTATTTTTTTTATTATTATTGTATATATAAGTTTTTTTTCTAGCATATAATTTTCAAACATGTTTTCTTTACTTATTGATGATGTACACCATACAGTATTAGTTCCTACATAAATTGCTTCTTTTAAAGTTTCTGGTTTATATATTAATAAATTTTCTGTTTCATATACAGGTAAAATTTTTAAATAATCTATTAATAAATCATAACTATTTACAGTATAATTAATTTTATTTCCTTTTATAATACTTTTAAATAAATACATCACATTGTCTTCTTTATTTATATTATATGAAGTTATACCTATAGATAATTGTAATTTTTTTGTATTTATAGTTTTTCCTTTTAGATTTAAATAATTAGCAATGTTTGATTTTAATGAATCATCAAAAAAATCATTAATAGTTATAAAATCACTTATATATTGTATAATAATCCAAATTATTATATCTGTATCATTACTAATATCATTAAAAAAATATGGTATATTATTAACATTTTGTTTTTTACTTGTTAAAAATTTACCTTTAGATTCAGCATATGCAATTTCATGATTAGAAACATTATCAATTAGTTTTTCTCTAAATATAATTTCATCAAACTCTTCATTTTTTGTTTTGTATAATTCAATTATTTTGTTTATATTATCTCCAGCATTTTGAATATCTTCTTTAAACTTTTCTTTTTCCTCATTTATTTTTTTATTTTTTATTTTTTTAGTAAGTTTTTTATTATTTATAGCACTAGCACTAGCACTTACACTAGCACTTACACTAGCCATTGAATTATTTTTATTACTAGCAATGTTTTTTCTACTTTTTGGTTTAGATTTTTTAATATCTTTTACAAGTTGTTCTATATTTTCAAAAAATGATTCAATATTTTCTTTAGTTTTAAAGTCTGTATGTTTTTTTAAAATATTTACATCTTTTATCATCTTTTCTTTTAAATCTTGTTTAATTTTATTAAAAATTTTTGTATCAATTCCACCTCCACCAATTAAATTAACGTTTTTATATAGTTTTATATTTTTTTTAGAATTTCTAATACTAGAAGAAATATAATTTTTAGTTTTTTTATATCTCATATTTATTATATTAAATATAATATTAAATAAAATAAAATTATTAATCTAGAGTTTTATAAATATTCTAGATAACAAAAATTAAATAATTAATCTTAATATTAAATAAAATTAAATTATTAATCTAGAGTTTTATAAATATTTTAGATAACAAAAAATAAATAATTAATCATAATATTAAATAAAATTAAATTATTAATCTAGAGTTTTATAAATCTTCTAGATAACAAAAAATAAATAATTAATTATAATATAAAATAAAATATTAATCTAGAGTTTTATAAATCTTCTAGATAACAAAAAATAAATAATTAATCTTAATATAAAATAAAATTATTAATATAAATAATATAAATATTAATATTAAAACATACAAAAATTATTTATACTAACAATTACATTTAAGTTATGTAATGTTTTAAATTCTTCAATTTTATTTTTATCTAATAAACTTAAAAATGTACATTTTTTAATCTCAATTAAATTTTTAAGTTTTATTATAAGTTTTATAATTTCTTCTACATTACCATTATATGTTAAATATTTTAAATTTGTTAATTTATCTAAAGAATTTACTAATGGTTTTTTATAAATATTTAAAATTAATTTTTCTAAATTTATAAAATTATCTAAAGAATTATTTAAATATTTATTAAACATAGTATAAAATAATATTTTTTTTAAATTTGGACAAATTATAAAATTTAATGTTGGTAAAAAATTACAATGTATATTTAAAGTTTCTAAATTTGGTAAATTTATAGGTTCTTCTATTTTTTTAAAATGTTCATCAAATGTAATAATTTTAAAATTAGTATTATTAGTTTTTATATATTCAAAAAATAAATAATAATTTTCATTTGTTATTATTATATTATCTTCAATTAATTTTATATTTATATTTTTTGTATATTTTGTATATTTTTGTATATTTTTTATGTTTTGTATATTTTGTATATTTTTGTATATTTTTGTATATTTTTTATGTTTTGTATATTTTTATTTTTTACTTTTTTTATATTTCATATTTTATATTTATAGTTTTTATATTTATAGTTTTTATATTTATAATTCATAGTTTTTATTTTTATATTTATATAATTCATAGTTTTTATATTTTAAATTTAATAAAATAGTTAAAAATTATTACTATTTTTATAATTAGTTATAAGTAGTTAAAAATTGTTTAAAGTTATATTTTTATATATAATTATAAAATATGTATTATAAATTATTAAATAATAATAAAAAATATCATTTTTATGATATTAATGATTTAAATATTGAAAAAAGTAAAATTAAAAGTTTAAATCTATGTAATAGTAATTTAAAATTATTACCTGATTTATCAGAATTTATTAATCTAGAATTTTTAAATATTAAATACAATAATTGTATAAAATTACCATCTATATTAAATAATATTAATTTAATTAAATTACAGTGTGATTATAATAATTTATCTGAATTACCTAATTTATCAAATTGTATTAAATTATCTAACTTATATTGTAATTATAATAAATTATATGAATTACCTAATTTATCAAATTGTATTAAATTATCTAACTTATATTGTAATTATAATAAATTATATGAATTACCTAATTTATCAAATAATATTAATTTAATTAAATTAGATTATAATAATTTATCTGAATTACCTGATTTATCAAATTGTATTAATTTAATTGATTTAGATTGTAATAATAATAAATTATCTGAATTACCTGATTTATCAAAATGTATTAATTTAATTGAATTAGATTGTAATAATAATAATAATTTAACAGAATTACCAGATTTATCAAAATGTAAAAAACTAAAATATTATAAAAAATATAATAAATATTTATATGCTAAATTAAATTATTTATTAAATTATAAAATTAAATATTATTATTTATTACCTATTATAACATATTACAAAAGTATTTATTTAAATAATTAAACTTAAATAATTAAATAATTAAACTTAAATAATTAAATAATTAAACTTAAATAATTAAATAATTAAACTTAAATAATTAAATAATTAAACTTAAATAATTAAATAATTAAACTTAAATAAAATATTATAATAAAAATTAAAAAAAGATATAATATTAATTACTAAATGCAATACCCCCCATACCTTTTGCAATTCTTAAAATATTATAATTAATTGCAAATACTTTAATAGTTGAATTATAAGATCTTTTACGTCTTAAGTTAAAAATAAATTCTATTTTGTCTATTTTACTAAAATTAGCAATACCGCTAGGTTGATGTAATTCTGGTTTAGTTGCAAATGAATATACATATATATATTTATCAAAAACATAATTAGTATGTTTTTGATAAGGTTGTATTAATCTAAAATATTCACCATTTCTTACTTCAAATCTTTCACTACCATTATATAGTAATGATACATTAATAATATCATCTTTATTATTTTCATATAAAGTATCTGGAGAATTATTAAATTTTAGAATTTCATTATGTTGTAAAATTTCATCATTTTGACATACCCAAAATAATTCTTTTACCGGTAAATAAAAATCTAATACTATTTTTTTTGTTTGTTCTGATGATATTACACCTATATTTTCACTAAATTGAACTTGCTCGATTAAATATCTATGTTCTTCTCTAGCAAAATAGCTTCTTTCAAAAGTATCTAAATATATATAATCTAAATATAATCTTATATCAGATATTTTAGGTTCTCCAATTAACGTATAAATAGGCTTTACATACCCTCTAGTTAATCCACTATCAGGTAATCTTACATCTAATAAAATTTTATCAGATTCTTTATATGTAATTGTAGCTTCCTGATTTCCATTATTATATACATATTTTTTACCACCTATATATGATGAAAATATAGCACCTTTTACTATACCATATGTATAAAGTGTAGTATTATTAATAATTTCTTCACCTATATATTGTAAATCATAATATTGTTTATCTCCAAAATTATATAATTTAGATAAGGGTCTAAATTTAATTTCTAATTCTAAATCATGATACTGTAAAGCTACTAAAGGTATTGCATTAGCTATATCCCTACAAAACCAAAATTGAAATGGAACATATACAGTTATTGGTCCATTTTGAGAAGTAGATTTTATCATTTGATTATATTCCATTATTTTAGAACTACTTAATGTTAATTGATTCCAAATAAACATCCATTCTGTATATTGTTTATCAATTGTTTGACCACCTATTTTAAACTCTGCATATTCAATTAATGATTGACCTATATTAGAAACATATTGTATTTCATTAACTGTATCACTACCTGAAGCTTCTAATAATGGTAAATCAACTTCCATTATAATACTACTTAATAAATCACCACTTCTAGGTATTTCTAATGTAATTTTTTCACCAAAATTTCCATTTCCATTAAAAGTTCCTCTTATACTTTCCATCGAAAAATTTGTATGTCTTTTATAAACTTTTTTAAAATGTGAATAATTTGGATTTCCTATAATATAAATATCTTGTACTCCATGTGATGATAATTCTAATAATGCACCTTTTGACATTTATTATTTCTATATTTTTAATATTTTTATATATTATTTTATATTATTTATTATATCACTTTAATTAATATCTAGGAAATTAAATTTAAATTTAAAACTTTAAGCAAAAAATATAAAACTATTAATTGTGGATATTATATTTCTAACACTAGTTAATCCCTTAACAATTACATCAATAGTAATAAATGGTGAATATACTATATAAAATAATACCATTTGTGTATATGATTGAACATCGAGTGGTCTATTTAATTTAGCTATATGTCTTTTTTTTTCTTCTTTTGTAAATAAAATATATGGTTTACTAAAAGAAATATCTGGTTCTCCATATGCAATTAATTGTGATAATACACCTTTTGTCATTTTATTATTATATACTAAATATTTCTTAAAATAATATATTTAGTTAATATTTTTTTTATATTTTCTAATCTTTGTAAATCTTAATCAAACATAAACTTTGTAAATCTTAATCAAACATAAACTTTGTAAATCTTAATCAAACATAAACTTTGTAAATCTTAATCAAACATAATCTTTGTAAATCTTAATCAAACATAATCTTTGTAAATCTTAATCAAACATAATCTTTGTAAATCTTAATCAAACATAAACTTTGTAAATCTTAATCAAACATAAACTTTGTAAATCTTAATCAAACATAAACTTTGTAAATCTTAATCAAACATAATCTTTGTAAATCTTAATCAAACATTTTTATATTTTTTAAGCTTTGTAAATCTTAATTAAAAATTTTTATATTTTTACTATTTTATTTTTAATTATTACAAGTAAATAATATTTTTTTCAATCTAAAGTTATATAAATCATCTAGATTAGAATTATAAATAAAATTAAAAATTATTTAAAAAATAATGATTTAAATTAATAAATAATCTATAATATAATATTTAATTTATAATATAATATTTAATCTATAATTTAATATTAAATATAAATTAAAAAATGGCTGAAACAACAAATATAAATGAATTACCACAAATTGAACTAAATATAAAAAATATAAAAGTAAAAAATAGTAATAATACATATTTTTCACATAAAAATGATCATCAAGTTGTTGCATCTGAAATTAAATTTAATTCTGATATATCTGAATTTAAAACTATAAATGACCAAAAATTTATAACAGAACAAGGATTAATGTTATTAGATTCTCGTTTAGGTAAAATAAAAATAATGAATAATAATCAAGATAATGATGCTATACTTATACAAAATAATAATAGTAATGCAGGTATTTCTATTAATTCTGGAAATGCAGGTTTTGTTATGAATTCTACAGGTGATATAAATTTTGGTTCAAATGGTAGTAATATTAAATTAGGTGATGATAATACATTAAATTTAGATATAGATATAAATGAAATGTTAAATATATCTAGTAATGAAACAAATATAATAACTACTGATGATATTTTAATGAAATCAACAACAGGCGAAGTAATTTTAGATTCGGGTTTATCAAATGATGGTGTATCTAGTTTACGAGCAAATGAAAATGGAGACATATTAATTAATACTAATATTACAGAAGATAATTATCAAACTGAAATACATGTTGATTCTGAAAATAAAATTAATAGTGGTAAAAATGGTTTATTAATAGTATCTAAAAATAGTAATATTACACCAGAAATAAGAACAGTATATTCAGGTATAAATGGAGATAGACAAGTTATAAATACAATGGGTACATATTCAGAAACAAGTACTAATTCTCAATTTCGTAAATATTCAGGTATATATTATGATAATAAATTAATACCAATTGAAGGTTTAGATTTCGATGAAAGTGATATTGGAAGAAAAATAGTATTTCAACAATCTGGTAATACAACAATTATTACTGGTATTACAAATGTAATATTTCCAGTTGATAATACATATTTAACTAGTAATATAATAGTATCTGGTAATTATACAGGATTAAAACAAAAAAATTATAAAATAGAAATTGATGGAATAAAAGATATTTCCACAGGTAAATTATGTGATACGTTTAGATGGTCTAATAATTCAGGTATAAATTATAATAATACATTTATTCCATTAACAGAAGCAATATTTCCATCTGAATATTTATTAGAAGATGGTATAAAAATTCAATTTGACGAATCATATGGTAATTCAATAGGTGAATTTGGAAGTTTTATAGTTCGTATAGGTTCAACTGTAGAAGATAATAAATTAGTTAATGGTGAAACCGAGAGTGAAAAAATATTAAATGCTTTATCAAATACTGAAGTATTTATAACTACAAATCCATTTAATGCTTTTTTTGGAACAGAAACAAATAATGATGTAATATTAAAAACATCAGATCAAGAAAGATTTCGAATAACAGCAGATGGTAGTATAGGTGCAAGTAAAGATAAAATAGATGCTAGATTACATTTATCTTCAGATATAAATAAAGTATCACAAGTAAATGATAATATAATTACAACTGGAGAAAATATAATAGGTAATCAAATAAACCCTAGTTCTACAGAATTAAATACAGGTGGATTTATTATTACATATGAAAGTCAAGAATCTAAAACTGTATATTATGATATATATGCGGATTATTTTACTGCCAATGGAGAAAAAGTAGGTAATAGTATATCATTTAAAGTTAATAAAAATATTTTATATAATCAATCGCATCCACATATTGCAAAATCTGGTATATCAAATAGTGATAATTGTATGATAGTATGGAGTAGTCAAGACCCAGATAATGTCAATTTATATCAAATTCGTGGAGCATTAATAAAAAATGGAAATATGTTTATTAATGAGGAAAATGATTTATTTTTATCTTTTGTAAATAGTAATATTACATTAACACCTAGAGTTGTAGGATTAAAAAATGGTGATTATGTAATTACTTATTCTAGTTTAGCAGATAATACAGATGATGATACAGATAATCCAATTTATAATATTAAATATGTAATAACAGATTCAAATGGTAATATAAAAAAAGTTGAATCATCAGTTTCAAATAATAATAATAGTTTAAATCAAACTTATCCATTTATATGTTCACTAAATAAAAATAATACACAACATTATTCAGAAGGGTTTGTTATTGCTTATATGAAAGAAGTATTCAGCAATGATAACCGATATCAAATAGTATATAAAATATTTTCTATTAATGGTGAAATATCGACACAAGAACATCAAATTACAACAACTGGAGATAGAGGAGAAGTAGGAGAAATTAATACAGATTTTAATTTAAGTGATGGTAGATGTTTTTTAATGTCTTTACCTAGAAGTGAATCATTAATTAATGATGGTTTTTATATTGCATATCAAAATAATTTTAGTGCATCAGTTCCATTTACTACTAATCCTACTAGAACAATTATAGGATTAAGTAGTAATGCAAGTGGTGATATTTCATCATCAGTAATAAATACAATAACTGGTATTCATACAATTATATTAAATAGTGTAAATGGTGATTTTTTAAAAGGTGAATTATTAAGTGGAATTAGTGATATTCAAGGTCAATCCGGTTTTTTTTTAGAAAAAGTATTTAGTGTATCTAATATAGTAAATAATGGAGTAAAAGTATCTACAATTATATTATCAAAAGATCCAAAAAATATAATATTAGCTAGATATTCATTAAATGATATTGATAATAACAATCCTAATAATTTAATATTCAGAAAAATTATGAATACTACCATATTAGTAAATGATAGATTATTACAAGATTTAACAGCAGAAAACACAACACCTATGAATTTTATTAGAGCAAATAATATATTTTATGCTTATCGTGGAATGGCAATATTAAGTCATAATAATTTAGATAAAGGTATAATAGGGTGGCAAACAGGCGATGAACCAAATATATATTATCAACAATTTAATTTATCCGACGGTTCATTAATTGAAAACGAACAATTAATAGCCGAAAACAACTTAGGATATAGACAAACTGATCCATATATTGCTAAATTACAAACTACACAAGGTAATTTATTAGGTTATTCAATATCATTTACAGGTAGTAGTTTAGAACAATCAAGTACTGGTATATTTCAAGAATTAATTGGACCATCTAGTTATTTATTTCACATGAATAATAAAACAACAGAATTTGTATTAGATAACAATGGGAGAATGGGTATAGGAACTAAACATCCATCATCATCATTACATATAAAATCTATACCAAAATTAAATAATAATTATGTAGATCAGGTAAATATGATTATGCAAACATCTAGTAATAATATTAATAACTTAGATGATTTACATAAAATATCATTTACTGATATTGATAACACAGAATTAGCAAGAATTAAAGTTAAATATTCAAATGGTTATCAAGATATGAATCCTGATGCTGATAATTTAATAGCTTATTTTAAATTAGATGAAAAAGCCGGTAGTTTAATTACAGTTGATAACGGACTTTATAATTTACAAGTTAATACAGATAGTCAATTAATAGCAACTAGTTTAGGCGCGAGTGCATTATTAAATGGATTTAACGTAAATAAATGTTGGAAATCTGGATTAATAAATAATGGATTAGAATTTAATGGTATATCATCATATTTAAGTATACCTAAGGATAATGGTAATAGTTCTTATATTAATTCTATAGATGAATTACATGCAGGTAATTTTACTATTAGTTTTTGGTTAAAAATAGATAAAAATATATTTGTAAATACAGTAATGGATTTATTAAGTTTTGGGAATGTAGAATTAACAGAGGGTATTAATGAAGGCTCAGGATTTATGAAATTGTCATTAATTGATAATAATAGTGATAAAAAATTAAGACCTAGAATTAGTGGATTATATACAATAAATAATAGTAGTGAATTATCATTATTAAATTTAAATTCTAGTAATTCAAAACCATTAAATGATGGGTTATGGCATAATTTAATATTTAATCATACAAAAACTGAAATTTCTACAAATGTGTTTAAATCTAGAATGGTAATTTATCAAGATAGTATTGAAATTATTAATAGTGATACTTTATTTAATAACGATGATAATTATGTTTTAGGTAGTATTGAAGAAATAGCAACTGATTTAACAGTATATATAGGTTCTGGAGTAAATGGTGATAATAATTATTATCGTGGAATGATGGATGAATTGCGTTTTTATAGAAGTTCATTATCTTTGGTAGAAATAAGTAGAATTTATAAATATGGTTCTAGTTTAAGAACTCAATTACAAATACAAACTTTAGGTAATAATACTACATATAGTGATACAGAACCGGGATTAGTAATAGATGATACAGGTGCTATTGTGGGGGGAAGTTTTAAAAATGATATAGCAAGGCAATTATCTGGTATTATTAAAATAACAGTATTAAATCCAAATATGATAATAGGTGTATCAAATACAAAATTTATAAGTGAAATACAAGTTGGAGATAATTTATTTTTAGATAAAACACCAGATGGTAATGATATAGGTTCTGATTTTGCGGGTAATTTTTATCAAGTAGAAGAAATATATAGTAATACTAGTTTAAAATTAAATAGAAATGTGGATAATATAGATTCAGATAGTTATTTTAATCATATAACATTAAGACCTAGTATATTAGTGGCATATGATGATACAGAAAAAATAAAAATGAATATAGATTTTAATGGTGATGTGGTAATAGGTGATGGTAAAAATTCGGAAGATATTACAAAATTAGAAATTAGAGGTAATAATTTAAATAGAAGTCAGAAAACTGGTTTAATGTTATCTAATACAAATATAGATGTTAATAATTTTTATTTATCTGGCGCTAGAAGTAATCATATTATTTATAAATCTCAAAATGGAATTAATTCATCTGTTGTAATGGGAAGTTTAGAAATTGCACATAGTAATACAAATATAGAAGATGATAAATCAGTATTTAATATAAAATTAAATAGTGGTTCAGATAATAATTTAAGTGAATTAAAAACAGTAGCTAGTTTTACAGGTAATGGTAAAGTTAATTTTGGTAATAATGTATTGGAAAATGAAATATTAAATGATATTCAATTTAATGGTAAAATAGAAGAAGATGTTAAAGAAGATTTAAGAATTGCATTTTTATCTAATAAAGCTGCTAATGGAATATTTAGTGAAAGCACACATTTAAACTTTTTTGGGGGTCAAAGTTTAAATAGAAATGATAATGAAAATGATAATTCAGCACTTGTTAAAATTAAAGCTAGTAATAATAAACCTATTTTATCTCAAGATATAACCACATCTGTAAATGGAAGATTAGATTTTTTAATAAATAAACAAATTAATAGTTCTATTTCTGGACCTAAAACTAGATTTTGTATTACTAGTCAAGGTTATAATGGTATTCATATTATAAATCCATCTGCACCACTAGATGTTGCACCTGAATTTAAAGAAGATTTAATTAAAATTAATCCTATTACAGAAATTAATAATATAACCAAAGAAATTACATTTACTGATAATGATCCTGCTACAGCACCTTTATTTTCTAACGATGATAATAATTATTTAAGATGTGGTCGTTTAGTTGTAAATGATGGCATAGAATTAAATACATATATTATTAACTCAAATATAAATAATTCTATATTTAATGGAGATAGTAAATTATATTTAAATAATTCTGAAATTTTAGAATCTAATTTATTAATTGGTAAAAGTTATACTCTTCATTATGCTGGTTTAAAAGTAAATAAATATGGATTAGTTGGTATTGGAGATTCACGATTTAATGATAATAGTAAATCTCATCATTTATCCATATCTGGTAATACTTGCATTAAAGGAGAATTACATTTAACACATAATATAGATGCTATTAATCCAAATGATATATCCAAAGTCGCATTTAAAGTTAATAATAATAATGAATTACTTATAAAAGATAATTCAACATCAGGATTTGTTAAAATATTTGGGGGTTCTACATCTTCCGCTATAAATTCATATTCTAATAACACAATATTAACATATGATAATTCAACAGTTTTAATAAATAATTTAACAAACGCACAAATTAATATTACAATACCTAATACATCTAGTGATTATATAGGTAGAATTTTTAATTTAAAAAAAATTAATACATTAGGGAATGTTAAAATAGTTTGTAATGATAATACTACTATTGATGGATTTCAAGAACAATTTTTAGAACATATTAATTCTGGTATAACTATACAAACTGATGGTATAAAATGGTATGTTATTAATAGTATTATTGTTCCAGATGATATAAGAAATATACTAGAATAATTGATTTTTATTTTTCAAATTAAAAATTAATATAAAAATTGTTTTTTTATAATTTTATTGTTTTTATATTTTATAATTTTTCTAAATTTATTAAATGGATAAATATATTAATAAAATTATAAATTTAAATAATGATTTTTATATTAACAATTTATTAAATTTTAATGACTATAAATATGAATTACTATCTATATTACAAAATAATATTTTAGAATATAATATGTATATTCAAATACAAAATAATAATTTACTATCTAATTTTATACAAATAAATACTAATTTATTACATGAAACACATAATGAAAATGTAGATAATTTAGATAATACTTTTACACATAATGAAAATGTAGATAATTTAGATAATGTTTTTACACATAATGAAAATGTAGATAATTTAGATAATGTTTTTACACATAATGAAAATGTAGATAATTTAGATAATATTTTTACACATAATGAAAATGTAGATAATTTAGATAATACTTTTACACATAATGAAAATGTAGATAATTTAGATAATATTTTTACACATAATGAAAATGTAGATAATTTAGATAATATTTTTACACATAATGAAAATAATATTAAAAATAAAAGTAAAAATAAAAGTAAAAATAAAAGTAAAAGTAAAAGTAAAACTAAAATTATAAATTTAAATCTAGATGATGATATAACTCTAGATAAGATTAAAAATAAAAGTAAAAGTAAAAATAAAAGTAAAATTATAAATTTAAATCTAGATGATGATATAACTCTAGATAAGATTAAAAATAAAAGTAAAAATAAAAGTAAAATTATAAATTTAGATATAGATAAAAAAATAAAATCTAAAATTGTTAATATTACCGAAAATGATAATAAAAAACATAAAAATTTAAATTTAAATTATAAAAGAAATAAATATATTAAAAATAAAAATATGGACCAAAATTTATATTTACCTTATCATCCAATGTATCATAATTATTATTTAAGAAGTAAAAATAATCCTGCTCATCCATTTCATCCTCCTTTAAATTCTCATATACGTCATCCATATTTTAATAAAATAAAATCTGATAAATTATCAATTATGCAACAAAAATTATATACTGAAATTAATTCTGATGAATCTAATAATGATGATTTAGATTATTATGAAAGTGATGAATCTAATAATGATACTAATGAAACAATTAATAACACAGATAATATTAAAAATAAAATACATGAATATATAAATGCAACCGATGAGTCTGATGAGTCTGATAATGATGATTTAGATTATTATGAAAATGATACAGATGATAATCTAGATAACATAGATGATAACCTAGATAACACAGATGATAACCTAGATAACACAGATGATAACCTAGATGACACAGATGATAACCTAGATACACAACTGATAACAGATGACACAGTTGATAACCTAGATACACAACTGATAACAGATGACACAACTGATAACAGATGACACAGTTGATAACCTAGATAACACAGATGATAAAATATATCAATGTTGTGCACGTATAGGAAATATATTCTATGATATATGTTTACAATCTAATGAATTTATCAATAAATATCCTTTGGATACATATATTACAAATGAAGGTTATATATATGGAAAAGAATGTAAAACAATTATAAAAAACTTTAATACAAAAAATAATTTTCTATGTGATAAACATTTAGATAATGATGATATAAGAAAACAATATATAGAAAATATATTATAAAATATTGTATTTTTGTAATTTAAATATGTTATTTGTAATTTAAATATGTTATTTGTAATTTAAATATGTTATTTGTAATTTAAATATGTTATTTGTAATTTAAATATGTTATTTGTAATTTAAATATGTAATTTAAATATTGTATTTTTTTTTAATTATAAATAAAACGATGTATTTTTTCATATACATACATTAATGTAAAACATACTGTAGACATTATACCAAATAACATAAATCCAAATAATATTTTACATTGATTTCTATTGATTATACATTTACTTATGTAATTATCTTTTATATTAGTAAAAATTAAATTTTTTTTTCTTTCACAATAATATATATCTAGTGATTTATTATTAATTATAAAATAATTATAAACATTAATTGTATCAGTATTTACTAATATATTAAAATTTAAATTTTCTGTTTTATAAATACATTCTAATTCATAATTATGAGGATTATTATATGGAAAATCTGCTGTTAAATTACAATTTATTTTAAATAATTTTTTATTTAAAATTATAGGACATTTATATAAATTATACATATAAATATTAAATATTACTAAAATTATAACTATTAATGACATAACTCTACCACAATTAATATAAGTAAATTGATTACTACATAATTTATATAAATTACTTAATAAAGTATAAGATTTATTTTCAGAATCTTTAATTTTAGAATTTTTATTTTCAGAATCTTTATATTCAAAAATTTTAATTTTAGAATTTATATTTTCAGAATCTTTATATTCTAAATCTGTATTTGTTAATGTAGTATTATAAATATTATTTGGATTATATGTATTTTTAGAATTGTATATTTGTTGACTATCTATTATTTCCATATTATATTGTTAATTTATTATATAATTAAAATAATAACAAATAAAAAAAAAACAATTTTATATTTTAATAAAAATAAAATATAATATAATAAAATGATAATTATTTATTTATAGTATTAATAGTATTAATAGTATCAATAGTATCAATAGTATCAATAGTATCAATAGTATCAATAGTATCAATAGTATCAATAGTATCAATAGTATCAATAGTATCAATAGTATCAATAGTATTATTATTATTTTTATTATTTTTATTATTTATATAATTTATGTATTTTGTAATAAAAATTAAGATAGATATATAGATAAAACTGTAAATAAAGATTATTAGTGAATTATTACAAATATTATAATATGGGATACATTTATTTTTAATAGCATAATTAATTTTTTTAACATTTACATATTGATATAAAATATATTTTGTATTATAACAATAGTATAATGAACTGGATTTATTATCATTTAATATAAAATATTTATATAACTCTAGAGAATTACTATTTAATGATATATTATAATAATCAATTATATTTTTATTATTACATTTTAATTCATAATAAAACAATTTATTACTTGTAAAATCATTATATAAATCACATTTATTTATTATTAAATTTTCATCCATTACATCATTACAATTATAATTTACATATACTACAATACTAATTATAAATACTAATATTGGTATTATTACTAATATTATATATATAATAACCATAAACGATATATTTAAAATATTACATAATTTATTCATTTTTGTTTTATTTGGTTTTTCATTATTTTTATTATTTATTTCTTTATTTATTTCTTTATTGATTTCAATATTATAATCAAATTCTAAACTATTAATATTATAATATTTATTTTTTTCATCTATTTCATTTTTTTCATCTATTTCATTTTTTTCATCTATTTCATTTTTTTCATCTATTTCATTTTTTTCATCTATTTCATTTTTTTTTTTATTAATATATAA
>Ga0307981_1001863_pt1 | contig 18005 bp, 20 predicted proteins | sample OrgLakmetagen987_FD_201849 | JGI IMG/M metagenome (GOLD analysis project Ga0307981, IMG submission 201849) | Saline water microbial communities from Organic Lake, Antarctica - #987 | ecosystem: Environmental > Aquatic > Non-marine Saline and Alkaline > Saline | place: Antarctica: Organic Lake... | reverse complement strand
AAAGAAAAGCGAGTGCGAGAGGAGTTTGTTTTACCTCTGAACAGAATAAACAATGTGAGACAACACCATTCCTGTGAAAATGAGGCATTAAGTATCGAGAGAGCAAAGCAGAACCCAAAATCTCGAAAGGGGACCTACCGCCCACCAGTTGGCATACTTCACATCAATCTAGGTTCAGTCGGACACGATCGACATATAGTCAACGCTGCCCTGAACTGGAATCGGTGCGAGAGCCGGTGAGTTCTGAAGACTGGAGCTGGTGGACGGCAGACCAAAAAGCGACAAACCTGAGGAGATGGATGGCGCAGGTGCTGCGGCTGCCGGACCCGCCATTCCTTGACCTAGACCGAAAAATGGCGGCTGTTGCTGCTGCTGACTAAGAAACATGTAGTCACGTGCAAGCATAACGGCAATGTCCGACCTTTCCCTTCCTCCTGCGCTGTAGGAAGAGAACGAATCGAGAATGGTCCGCGAAAGTTCTTCCTCTTCGACGGTATGCGAAGAGCGCAACAAGAGGAGTCGGAGAGACATGAATCCCGACACGTACGGAGCCCTGAGGGAATTAGGGTCCGACGGCATGTACTCACCCAGCAGAGTGACCACTTCATCCGCGCGGGTGTCCCTACCGCTGGAAATAGGAGCGGAAGTGACAGCCAAGGCCACGGACATATCGTGAAAATCCCCCGAAGTGTCAGCCGCTATGGAAGTCGAAGTTGCAGCAGCAGCTACACCCGTGCAACTGACAGAGGTGGTATCCTCTTCCCCAATGTCAACGACAAGCTTCCACTTGGGGGAGGGGGTAAGCTGCAAGAAAGGGGAGCGAAAAGTGGTTGGTAAGATAAAGCACCACGACAAACGAGCGCGATGGTACAAAAGTGTGACTTACCCTGGTGAATTCCTCCGACAGACGAGCGACAATATCCTCATCTTTGGGGCGGTCAAAGCACGAGTAGAGCGTGACAACGATCCTGCCGACACTTGGACTAGCAATTGGAATGCCCACGACAGTCTTGATGCCCCACTGGAAAGCACCTCCACAGCGTTCAAAGTGATTGTGGGGAGCGTTATGAACACTTTGCTCCCACGTTGGACGTCCACTTTCGTATACGCGACCCGGCAGACCACAGCCAACGTCAAAAGAAAATTTTTGGCTGTAGTCGCCAAAAGCAAAAAGATTAAACTGTTCTTCCGTGGTCAATACGCGGCCGGACTTTCCGTCTTCTCCGACGAGCTTGTCAGTCGTAGCACTTCCAGCGTAGCAGAGACGGCACGAAGTCTGGTCGCCCTCTGACCCGGGAACGAAGGATGGAACCCAGACATCAATGTGCTCAAAAGGCATGCCATGCCTCTGCAAATAAGCAGTCACCTTGGCAAGGAAGGGAGCCGAGTGCAAAAGGCTGCTCTTGCCGTTGACATCCATATCGGGGACCACGGCTTTCTCTTCAGCCAACATGCTGAGGAGTTCCTCTTCGATATCATGGTCATCGTGCGTCTCACCGTCAGTGAGAGCCGACGCACGAACTTCGGCGTCGGTCTTCTCGATAAAGACTCCATTGTCGGGATTCCTGGAATCCGCCCTCAAGGCAACACCCATCATGAGCTTGCGCTTTGCCATGCGAGCGGCGTCCTTGGCTTGCGAAGCGCGACGGTCCATCTCTTCGACACTACTCAACCAGGAATCCGCGTCAAGGGGCTGACCGATAGTAGCGCAAACTCGGCTAAATTGCTCACGCCATTCCTTCTGCATGTGAAACTTGATCTCAGCACGCTCCTGGTGGTCAGTAACAGCATGGAAAAACGACTCTTCAAGTTCGGAGAACTCGCGTCCGTCTGCCAAAGTGAGAACACCGATGGAACGCTCATAGGTCTTGCTGGAGAGCTTGGCGTTCTTCATCTTTTTGGTGAGACGAGACTGCTTCGACTTAAGCATGTTTCCGAGAAACTCGTTGAGTTTGACGCCGTCGGCGACAGGGATCTCACCAGAACCGAACTTGGCCATGAGTTTATCACAATAGGCCATCTCTTCCGTGGTCCAACGACCGGTACGGCGTTCCGAAATGTACGAGCCCTTCTCGTCAACCTGCAAGTCGCCAGCTACACCCTTGCGCTTGCGGCCGCGATTCTTGCTGGTCTTCGGGAGAGCAGAAGCGGTCCTGTGAGCTTCATCAATTTCACGAAAGGACATGGGGAAGAGCACAAGACCTTCGGTAGGCCTTTCGCAACACGGGCACACGTTCAAAGGACCATTCTCATTGAGAGGAATACATCTCTGTGAAACGGAAAGTAGGAAATAGTACTGTGAGCAACGTGGCGTGAATGTTTCATCTGTGGATCTATTGGGTTAGGACGCATCGGTTTCATAACCCAATATCCTTCAACTTCTGACGGAGCGTTTAGAATCGGCATGTAGCGCAAGAAAACGGGATCTTTCGCCATGGGGAAGACCTGAAACGCAATAATGACACCACCGACACACCCTGAAGAGACAGTCTATGCATAGTATGTCAAGAAGATCCTGGTTAAGCGCAGTCTAAATCCCATCCGACTCGTATTGCCCCTTGCAGAATAACGAAAAACAGAACTCCGATGCTACGGCTGCGCAGTACAAACTGCACGTAGACTTTGACTCACCGCATGGACTGTGCATCCGCAAGAGGAGACCCTGATATCGCAACCGCCGTACGAACACCGGGAGCACCTGACGTACTCATCGCCACTCATGGTGATGCTTCCAAAGGCAGCGACAGCATCAGAGGGGATGCCGTCGAACCCGATATCAAAGCCGCTAATCGATGCCATGCTTCTACCTCACGCGTTTTATGGAGAAAGATTTGGTGCTGCTCTCTGATTCTGATTGGTGCACTTTGTTCGGCCTACCAGGTCATGGGGCCTAGACCGGGACTGCAGCGATATCGTTATCCAATGAAATTACGTTCCGTAATCTTTGAAAGACATTACTGTAGGCAAAAAATAGTGACGTTAGTCTAACCGCCACGGAGAAGGTTCTCAAGCCAAGCCAAAGGTTATTTCCGGTTTTCAAGAAACCTGGCATAATTCAATCATAATGTCAGTTTAAGTAGTAGTCATGAGTCATCTCCTAAAGATTACTGTAATGCTGTCACATTACTATATACTTAATGGAAAAGAGAATATCTCCTTGGCTCACCATTTCCCCAAATAGCCAAATAGTTGTAGATAGTAAAGTTCAAGCCATTTTCCGTGAAGATGACTTAGGTACAGGTTTAAAATGTCCCCCGAGATGATTCATAATTAACAGTGTTTGTATGTGTATCAGAATTTGGTAAGTCTGTACGACCGACCACGCCGAGTTTTTTCACGACGTGGTGGCGAACAATGACTTTCGATTTGATTCGATTTGAATCGAATGATGCAATAATGCCTCCTCCGAACTGCAACTGCCGGAACTTGGTAGTCTAGTCTATGATAGCGTTACGGTGCGAGCAGAACTTTTAAATGGACCTGGCATTGCAGAAGCATTTCGACGTAACGGTGGGCGGTAGAGTAGTCTACCAGGTAGCAGGATCTAATCGTAGAATAGATTCTGGATCGATACAGTAGTCTACGTCCTCCGGATCCAGACTGGTAGCAGGAAATACTAGCCATGAATAGCTGCCGCCGACCATCTAGTAATAGTAGGTACTGGTAGAGTATCAGGTATGGGCGCTGGTGGTATCATATTAGAAGCAGTCTCTAGCTAGTCGCTACGGTAGTAGGTACATTAGAACCACACTTAGTTACACGGTGTAAGCTTGTTGTCTAGTCTACTTGGACCATAGCTTGCTGCCTATTGATGATGCACTTTTCGCCGCCGCAAGCAAGAGCTCCAGTGTGCTACAGTACCGGTGTCGTACAGTATCCATTCGTAGTGGTGTCGCTGTAGTACGGTAGTCTACACTGTAAGACGTGTAGTGCAGAGCAGTGCAGTAGTAATCAGCGACCCGCCGCACCACGCTCCTCGGCTTGCGTTCGGTACTTGTCCAGTGCTTGTTGGAACTCTGAATACTGCAAGCCTCGAGGCGTGCGGTAGCTCACCACACCAAACTCGCGCGTGACCGTGGCACAGTGATCGCCCCAGTTGCAATCGTCGAAAAAGAGCATTTCCTCAAAGGCAATTTTGCTTTCTTGGTGCAAGAGCCGAAAGTGCGTTTGTTTGTTTGGCGCGAGCGGTCCCGTGCGTCCAATTTGGTCAAAGTGGATCATTTGACGGAGCGTCAAGCCTGGCAAAACCTCGATGGATTCCAAGCACGCGGCGCTGTACGTGGGTTCTTCGGAACTGGAAGCGGCCGCCAAGATGATTCCTTGGTATTTCGGATCGGTTGCTAGTTCGTAAAGTACTTGACGAGCACCGGTAAATAGTCGCACTGTGGGTCCGTTGGGAGGGACCTGCATTCCAACGACGCCGCGCATGGTGGATGGTGTATTGGTGTTTGTTGGACGACTGATTCGAGCTGGAGTGAGGTCACCGTGTTCCGGAATGGAAGGTATTGCGTGGAGGGTGTACATTTCTGGACTCCACAGACAGTCGTCGAGGTCGAAGACAATCATTGTGGGAAGCATGGGATCCTGTTTTTCGAAAGCCTTGTCGCCAGCAAAGTTGTGACTTGTCGCTGGTTGTTGTTGTTGTTGTTCTCGTTGCCCTTGTTGTTGGTCAGCCATGTGGAGGGTAGAGGAGGAAACAGTAGACCTTCTGGCAAGGAATGGGAATGCGCTTGTTCTCGCTGATAGAGCGCAAGTAGCAAGAAACGCTGCAGCTAGTCGTTGTGATGGAAATACGGGTACGGGTACCATGGTCAAAAAGGTGCGTGCTGGTTTTACTTGGAGTATGAAATTGGATAAGTTCGCGCCAAAACGACACCAACTTCCACGTGTTGCGCAAGTCTGCCTTCGTTTCACACAATGAAACTGATACAATGATGATTGATGATCGATGATCGATGATCATTCAACACATTAAATATAATACAGTAAAGCTTGTTGCTCGCCTTACCCAAGTCGTCGCTTGCTTGCGCACACAGCCTCCTCTGAAAGAACCATCCTATCCTTGAGCTCTGCAGCTCGCTTACGAGAGCTGGGAATGAGAAGGACCGTACTAAGACGACCGTATGCCGTCCTCTCCACGCTCTTTGTCTGCTTGCTCCTCCATGAGCACGTGACGCTTTGCCACGGCCGCTATTTTCCCGCCGCTTCCATCTTTAGAGGTCCTCTCACGGCAGCCTCCATCTTTGGGAATTTGTTGGGAAACAAGGAGAGTAATGATGGACCGCAGAAGCAGAAACAGCAGCAGCAAAGTCGGATTATTCCACCGGAGCGACGACTGCCACCTCCTCCTCCAACGAGACAGCAATTGCAGCGGCCGCCACCGCCTCCCGTGACGAGTTGGAATCGTCCACCACTGCCACCGACACGCTCTGGAAACCTCACGGCAGTCTCATTCAAAGATCAGCAGCAGCAGGAACAGGAACGCTCCGCGCCACCGCCTCTTGCAGTGCAACATCCTTTTTATTCGCAACAACAGCAGCAGCAGCAACAACAACATCCCCCACCACCTCCACCACCACCCCCCGGCTGGAGACCCCACCAACTACAAGGAAATCCATGGATGCCACCGCCTCCCTATACAGAATGGCAGCAGCATCAGCAGCAGCAATCCGAATACAGAGACAACAACGCTCACGACAACGAAAACGAGTACCAGGACCAGGACAACAACAGCGAGTTTTACGAAACGCGCAACGATTGGCAAGGCCACCGTGATGCGCCAGCATTCAGCAACGATGGAACGCTGCAAAATCAGCAACAAAATCAGCAACAGCTACTACTGGAAGAAACGTTGCAGCGCGAACAAGCCTTGTTGCAGACGGTGCAAAACATGACGGCGGCCGTGGTGAGCATGGAACAACGCGAAGAACTCCACGTGCGACAACTGGATGTCTTGACGGAACGCGTCATGGATGGGGAAGCGGCCGCGGCCGCCGAGCACAATTCCCTCTTGGAGTACCAAGCCAATTGCACCGCGGCAGGTCAAGAACTGGCCGTCCTGCACGCAAAAGTTGACGAATGGCAGAGGAGCTGTGCCGAGTTTGCCGATCAACACGACGCCGATGTGGATGCCTTGCAAGAGCTCAAGGTGACTCTCAAGAAAACGGCAATGGAGCGGGAAGACTTGGCGGGCATGATTGAACGGCATCGTTTGAACGAGCAAGGACCGGCATTGCTGTATTCCAAAAATAACAAGAACAAGCAGAAGAAAAGACGCGGCTTTTTTTCGTGGTTGTTTGGTTGGAACAGTGACGATGATGACGACGATGATGATGATGACTGGGATCGAGTGCACGAAGCGGCGCGATCCACGTTGCTCAAGGCCTTGCAAACGGAGCGCAATAACGTGGAAGAGTTAGAATCGGCCGTGACGTGCCTGCAGCAAAACAACTCGGCCATTGCGGGCCAAGTCGAATCGCGCGATTTGATCATTGACGAGTTGAACGATCGAGTGGCGGTATTTGAAGAAGACAAGGTGGTTCTCAAGGCAGCTCTGCGGCAACTCCAAAAGGAAATGAACGACGAAGCACCCAAGACACAAAGGCTGGTGGACGATTTGGCGGTCGCGCAAACGCAAGTCGAACGCTTGCGTGACGAAATTGAGTTGCTGATTGCGACACATCAAGACGAAATTGTGGCGTTGCAAGAGGCAATATCCAAGAAACAGTCAACGATTCAAGAGACCGAGTCTAATCTGACTGTGATTGGAACGTACGTGGACAAGCTCGAAGAGCGTTTGGCTGATTTTGCTGTTGCCCGTCGTGACATTGAGGTTCGCGAACGAAAGGTTCAAGAGCTCGACAAAAGGGTGGCCGATGCCGAGCGAGAACGTAACGAAATGAAATCACGAGTACAAGCGTTTGAAGCTGAACACGAAGAGCTCAAAGTGCTGCTGGTCGAGATCGCCGGGGAACGAAGTAAACTGGTCAAGGAGATCAGTCAACTGTCGGAACAGAGGGACAGGCGACAGCAGGAAGACGTACACATTCGTGAGTTGGTTACAGCCCGCGACGAAAAGATCAAGAGTCTGCAAGAAAACGACGATCAGTGGAAAGCGCAGGCTCAACAGCTCGAGTCCGAATTGGATCTGGCCAAGACGCACAGCGAGCAACTTCAGGCTGCACTGCAAGAGACCGAGATGACGACGGCGGACCTTCGCAACGAAATGAACGCAACTCTACAGGCCAAGAGGGTGCTGCAAGAGTTATTGGACGAGTCAGAGACAACCAAGAGCGAGTTGCATGCAAAGGTGGTGTCGCTCGAAAGAGCACGTATCCCTGAACCCATCAAGAAGGCGCCCACGCTTCCTCCTCCAGCACTGCCAGTATTTGCAATGAACACGACCGCACCCGACTTGATTGCCTCTAACCGAACGGTTCCGCCGCCTCCTCCAAGACCCATGAACGCTGCCGATAAACTTTCTGGTACGGGCAGCTCGCTTTCGTCGACAAACATCACTTCCACAGCGAGACAGGCCGTTAACGCCACCGCTAACGCGAGACTGCCAATAAATGTTACCAACCGGCCAGCAGATAGACCCGGCACTCCTCCCAAGGCACCAGGATACCGAATAGTTCCTCTGCGGAAGGTCCGAAAGTTCTTTTCCAAGACAACTGGTATCCATGGACTCTTCTTGCAGCCGTCTCGGAAGCGACCAACTGGTGCAGCCAAGACGAACCGACCCGTTCCAGTGGAGAGTCAACGTCCCGACGTTGTGAAGCACACTTTGACTGGTATTCGTACAATGCCCAAAAATCCATTCCGGAAGAAGGATAAGAAACCATAGAGCTGAACATTACTAATCCGTTATATCGCTATGTGACCTTATTAGTAGCTATAATAGTACCGTCTTGGTACCGTATTCCAAAATGCAAAACTCATATTCATATCGCTGTAGTAGTGCCTAGCTAGACACCACGCTTTGTAGAGAGTCTACATTCTGCCTATAACTTTCTGAAGCGGCTGCTTACATAGCATAAGCGCCTCCGGGACTCTTACCCTCCGAGCCAGGCTTGGCTAGGGAGCCACCGGCAGCCTTGACTCGGGCGCAGGCTTCGCCTCGAGCGTTTCCACTCTGGCCGTACTTGCAGAGGGCTTGGTCCGATGTTAGGGGCGGGATGCACTTTCGATCCTTCTTGGGGTCGCAGTTCTTGGTATCTTGGTCGAGCTGTAGATAATAGAGCATGGTAGATGGTATATACGTTAGTCAGTGTCGCTCTGGAAGAAGTTCGAGGTAAAGGTATACCGAAGTCTCTCATCGATAGCATGCATGATCGTACCTGCGAGTTCACAAAGGCGTCCATATCAAGTGCTCGAGCACCGACTGGAGCCATGAAAGTTGCTGCTGCTCCACCAAATATAGAAAGCAGGGCACTACGGCGATTCGACGGTTCGTCAACGGATGCCCCCGGTGCCGATCGCAACTTTTGCACACGCGTCGATGCTCCGGCCGAGTTTAGCGACTGCAGACTCTCCACTGGTAGGTTCGTCACGAGAGACGAAGCGAGGCATGGGATAAATGCAAAATGTCTCATATTGTCTCTTGTTGCTTGTTGCGGTGAGATTAGAGTAGACTAAGGTATTACTGTAATGTGCCTTTGAATGACTGATATCGGATGGTGTGTGATTGTGATGATGAGTGTTAAAAAAATGTGTTCGTTGTTTTCAAATAATTGGTGTTGGCGTTGTTGCGTTGTCTGCGTCATCGTCGTGCCGAAGCTTTGTCGATGTCGTACCTGGTACTGTAGATGCGTCACTACACTGGCTCTCTTGAAATTTACTTGTAAGCTTTCTCAAAATTCAAACGCCGAACTCCAAGCGCTAATAAACTAGAGATAGTGTTCTGAAGTTTTGGGGATCTGGGTTTTGGAGCGTAGTTTGTGGAACTTACGCGGAACTTACCAAGAAACGGAGAAGTTCTGGCTGAACCGGCCAGACGGCACAGACAAGCGGACAGGGCGCCGTACAGACGTCACATTTTGCTAGCATGCTTGCACACACGCACACACACCCGTTTCTTTACAGTAGTTTCTAAACTATGTAATGTAATAATTGCAATTGGCAAGCACCAACAACTGCGGTATGTTGAATGTATGTACTGTTGGCTTATGCATGTGCTAGCATGCATGCACACACGCACACACACCCGTTTCTTTACAGTAGTTTCTAAACTATGTAATGTAATAATTGCAATTGGCAAGCACCAACAACTGCGGTATGTTGAATGTATGTACTGTTGGCTTATGCATGTGATATAGTTAGAGTTGCTTCTTCGCGGCCTTTTTGGCCTCATGCAAGAACTTGAGATTTAGGCCGACCTTGAGCAGCAACTCCACTTTTTCCAATTCCAGTCTGTTGGGTGAACAGACATGGTCAATTTGGGCGGCTGCGTCCTTGGATTCCTGTTCTCCTGTACCGTCAACAAGAGCAGAGGCGGCTGAAGCTAGCGTTGCTGCTTCATCACTCAGCCTCTCACTAAGCCTCTCACTAAGGGTTTCAATATCCATCATACTTAAAAAGTACCAGTAGCGCTCACAAAAGGGAATGTGTGAAAAACTTGCACCCTTTGCCAATTTTACGCATCGCACGTAAAAGTCAACAGAGGGCACAACATTCAGATGCTGGTGCGCCAGGTTTTTGAATTGGACAACAAATGCGCGGCAGCAACGAGGGGGCCCACAACAATGATGTTAATACTGCCGCGCCAAGGACAATGATTGACTGTTTTCCAGTGTATTCAAGTACCGTCCTCTGTCCTTGGTCTTCGTTCCACAAGCAACAACAAACAGCAAGCCGAAACGGAAAACGGAGTAAGGCGTGGCGTTGATTTGTGCGGGCAGTAGACACGCGCAGACAAAGGCCACACGTACACGCAAACAAGAGTCTGTACGTCGTTCTGAGACTGGATCTTTCGGAACTTGCTGGGGCCGATCGTAACTTGTCGGTAAGTTCCGGCTAGTAACTTCTACCGGAACTTACAGCTAAGAAACTTCAGAACACTAGGCCGAGGGCCGAGAAACGAGACCAGTGATATCTGATAACCGATAAGCGTTGTAGATCATCGCATCTCTCAGTAGTCTAGCCATCATACCATACAGTTATATGCTATGTAGCATTAGAAGTGGGTAGAGTATGACAATCCGTAGTGCATTGCTTGCTTGAGGACGCAAGGATTTGTTGTGGTGGTGGCTGCTCGTCCTGGTGGCTGGCGGCTGGTGGGGGCTGCAGTACAATAAGGCTGTTAAAACTATGGTGGCGCTCAAACAAAACGCTCGATATGCCTGCGTATCACGACTTCGAGACTCAAGGAAACAATGCACCCGCCCCGGAAGGATAATAGATGTGCATTGTCCTCCTCTACTAGCGGCTAGTACGTTCTTGGCTGGTGCTGCTTGTTGCTCGCGACGAGCAGTGCAGCCAGCTATAGTCGTGTAGTCGTAGCTAGTAGTCTCACCAACATCTGAAGAGCAAGAGGAGTTTGCAAGTGGATGGCATACACTAATCTACGTATGGTAGATTGCGATAGGGTAAAGATTCAAGATAGCATTTAATCTCCGGTGTAAGTGAACGTGTAGTAACGACTCTCTCTACGGTACCGGTACCGTACTGGTACTGGTACCAGGTACTGGCTCCCCAACCCACGACGCACAACGCCGGATCGGACACGTAATCTGAAGTGGTCATTATATCATATAGTCATTTTAAGAATCAGAGAACACAAAGAACCACGAAGTTACTTCTGCCGATTGTGCACTAATTTTCTCGGAATCTGTTCTTTGGCCGAACTAAGATACATACGCCAGCCGCCACGCTACTACTACTTAATGAATGTTTAGGGGAGCGTTCTCAGCTTCGCGTTCACTTTTTCCATCTGCCATCACAACTTCAAAAAGAGACTTCGCTGGAACTTCCAGAAGTAGCAAACTGGCGGGTTCCAGAACACGAACCTCGAAACCATTTCGACCCTTCGCATTGCGCGCCTCATACCCTTCGCGTTGCTTCATACCTTGCGCGTCCAAGAGATTCGCAACAGGCCTTACACACCGAATCATAAGTTTGCAAGAGCCACTTTAGGAAAGCCCCTCTCTATTTGCTTACGTACCATGGTGGCCCCTTCTCGACCACCTCGCAATAGTCTCGCAGCCAGCATCATAAACGATATCCCGCTTCCTGCCATATTGCCGTCCAAGGTAGATCATTTTGCTTCAGTGAGAGCTCTACCGGGAGGACCTTCTTATCTCGTAAAAATGGTGAATGACTCTCCTACTCGCAGAGTAATCTTTCCCTCTCTATACGACGGATCGTCAATGTCGCCGATCCCAGTAGTCGGTGGCGAAACTACTACCGGTAGACCTATCACCCCCGTAGCCGTAGGGGAGGACAAGATAATCTCGGAGCTTCCGGCTTTTCCTTCTCTAGCTATCGGAAAAAGTCGAAAAGCGCAGTCCAAACTGGGGCCTCTGTTGTCCTTCTCCCCCCTGGCCAGGCTCCTTGCATTCAATATTGGGAACAAAAGTGTGCCTCTTCTCGAAAAGCAAGCTACACCAGCACTCTTCCATGTGTTGGGCTCTCAAGCTACCAAGGACAAGACTGTATTGGTTTCACCCGAGACTGAGGAACCAGAAAACAAGGTTACTAACATCTTGCTAGAGGCATTAATCTCTCAATCACCGGTCGTTCGTCCGAGACCAACTCCCAGACGCCCCCAGTCCATCTTGCGATCGAACTCGAATGCTTTACCGGATAGAATAGCTTCAGAGCCTATTGTGACAATGATTCCTTCGGTGGAGTCGGATATGCCTTCCTTGGCCTCTTCCGCTAGTCAGTCATCGCAGGAGGAAGCAGCAGCTGATGGAGGAGAAGTAACGTGTACTACTCCACAAACCTCACGATCTGTCCTAGAATATGAATGTACCCCAATCAGCACCAAGAGCATCTCGTTTGACGCCCGCATATGGGTCTGTGAGTTTGAGCGCTCTCCTGGAGAACGAGAACTTACATGGTACAACAACAAGGACTTGGAATCCTTCAAACAAGAAGCCGCTCAACGAATTGTGCAGTACACGGCACAATCACAAATGCAGCTCATTCCAACGGGTACGGGTCGAACCGTTCGTCGCCAAGTTTCGGTTCCTGTGTCTTCTAAAAAGGCACTATATTCCCATCCTGCACTCGGTTTGGAGGTGGACTGGCGCGCGACTTTGGCAGATGACAGCACGAGCGCCAGAGACCCCAACTTTCGCCAGGCTGTTTTGGAAAACGAGATTCGCAACGTCTTGGTGGTGGATCCGCACGAGATATTGTGCAAGCTGTTTGCCAAGGCGCTCAAGGCGGCCATGCCCCACGCCACAATAACCACATGCAACAGCAGTGAACAAGCCTTGGAGTTAGTGTCTCCCGACGACGGCGGCAGGAAACGCTTTGATGTTTGCATTATCGAAGAGCGCCTCAAGCTGTCGTCGGGATCGGCACTCATTCGAGAATTGTCGACTTCGAGGCTGTTGATGAAGAGCGTGTTTGTAGGTGTGAGCGCCAAGTTGCTAGAAGACGGAGAGCGCCTCAAGGAGAGTGGTGCCGACTTTACTTGGCCCAAGCCGCCTCCTCCCCTGAATCAAGATTTGACGGATACTTTGTTAACGGCCGTCTTGACGAAACGAGGACGGCCAAGCGTTGTCTCGGAACTGTTTGCGTAGTTTTGGATGATTTCGATACTACATAATACTGTAACTTCTACTGATGGAAATAAGACTCGTCTGCCTGGACATTACACAATCATACACGTCTCTTTCTCTATTACTTTAGGTTTGCAATTGATCCAATGCATCCAAGAATCGACTCGCCGACACAGCAGTAGACTTTTGGAGTCGACTAGCGGCCAATTGCTGCTCTGCTTGAACGGACTCGGCTTCCAAGCGTCGGGTTTTGGATTTGAGGCCCACCAAGGCGTCGCGCTCCTTGTGTATTCGTTTGCCCACTTGTCTGCGATCCATAACCAATTGAATGTTCTCGGCTACGGCGCCGTTTTGTTCCTGGAGTTTCTCTCGACCCAGCTTGGACCACTGCACTAGAAAGGCGTCTTCCCCGGCCGTCAAGGCATCGTCAGCGTCATGTTCTCGTCGGTAATCTTGCAGTTGATCCTCGAAAATATGAGCCACCATGGTGACTTCTGTAATATTTGTAGCAGAATGCTTGCTTTTCTGCTTGGTACTTTTTTGTCTGGTACGTGCACTACTTTTCGCACGAGAAGGTGCTGCTTCGTCGTCATGCGCCCACTCGTCGTCGTCGCTCTCGTCGTCTCGTTTGGCGACGGAAGCGACCTTTGATGTATTGCTGGTAATCAGGCGACTGCGTTGCCGCTTCTTGCTAGGTGGTGCTGCTGATTTCTTCTTGGCGTACAGCGGTTGTTTCTTCTGTTGCGCTACACTCTTGTAGGGACAATCGTGTCCCTTGGCGGGTAAACCGCACTTGCGACATTGATAGACTCGACGAGCCGCCTTTTTGTTGGTGGTAGCGTCTTGCATTGTTTCTTGCTGGACGCTAGCTAATCGCACTTACTCCTACTACTACTACTAGCTAGTAGAGTAACTACTCTAGCTTGTTATCTCTAGTATAGTCTCGCTGTCTCTGTGGGCTGTACCGTTCTACTGGTATAGTGATAGGCTCAGTCGAGACGGTGCTTCTCCCTGTTCTCTCTCTCTCACTTTGCCATGGTCGAGCACACAGTATGATGTATATTTACATCGAGGGTCGACGTTTCTCTTCTAAACAGATAGTCGCTGCGACGTTGGTAGGAACGCCATTGTTTATTCACGAAAGGGGGCAGTGAAATACATAAGCTGTACAGTAAAGGATGATACTAAATCTCAATTAGTTACCCAAACGCGTTGTCGTCCGTGAACAAAAAGCCTCTCGCTCAGCTCACAATTTCACGTCCGTGTCGAACAAACAGCATAACTTGTTGGAGGAAAGTCACTAAGCAAGCTGCAAGCTCTTCTTTCGCTACTATTGATATCCTTGCTAGCTAGACAAGCGTTCCATTCGTTGAATATGGAAAGAATGATGCGTATTCGTCAATTATCCGCGACCCACCGCTTGCCGGTTCTACCCGTACTATTGTCCGATATTATCCCCCACGCCAGCAAGCGCAAGCTGGGCATTCTGGTGGTCGCTACAATCGTTTGCATGACCGCGGTACAATTCCTGGTGGCGACCAGTTCTCTCCAGGGCATTCAAGAACTCAATGCAGGCGATGGCGGTGCCGACGGAACTGCTTTTACTGGCATTGGTAGTACTGTTGCTATGAGAGGCTACAACTAGACCGAAATGTTGCCAATGTTGCCAATCACGGTCGACAAAACACAAGACGGAACAAGAACACTTGACCAGCCAGAGAAGAACGACAAGAGCCAAAAGACCAAAGCCGCAAAGGATACAAGTCACCGGGGAGGCGGAATCGTCCAAGGAAGTGGGCCGCGAGACCGAAGAAAACGCGCACACGGAATCGCCGCCAGAAGGCGAAACGGGCCAACAGACTACAACCTCGGACGACACGACAACGACCCAAAACACGACACTTGTTGAGGTTCCCATCAACCCTATAGGGAGCATGGCAAACGACATACTCTCCATCCATCATGACGCGGAACAGTCCGCCGTCCTTGTTCGAATTAGACACGGAGCACGCTGATCTAGTCCATATCTTCGAGGACGGCTCTCGGGGCCAGCGTTGACTATGTTGAACTGGACCAGCACTGCTATACAAGTAGAGCAATCGACAAATGCAACTGTATTAAAGGGAACTTATCAGGCACCAGCGCGAGGCGCATACTTTCTCAAGATTATTGCTGTCTTTTGCCATGACTTTCTTCGCAACGACCAAAGTGACAAGGGAGTCCAACCGTGGGACACCGGGGTCAATTTCAAGCACACTTGCGTCAAGGAACCCACAACCCATCGGTTGACAGAGCGCGATGCGTCGATCAGTGTCGTCAAGGAATGGACTACACCTGCGGCGGGACATTGGGTTGTTGATGAGCAAGCTACGCATACTCCATTGAACACGCGCTTCCAGCCACGAGGCTGCCGAGTCTTAAAAAGGAAACCAGTGGAACTCGGTTCCAATTGCACAGTTCCCATGAGCCTCAAGCCATTCAAGCGCTACTCGTTTCACTGGAACCAAGACTTGACCGTGAGGCGTCTCCAACAAAAGACGCCAGCGGGCATTTGCTTCGTTGGTGACAGCCACACGAGAATTGTCCAAGACGCTCCGTGGTTTACTAGATCAAAAGGACAGTAAACAATAAACATTCACGAGAATTGTCCAAGACGCTCCGTGGTTTACTAGATCAAAAGGACAGTAAACAATAAACATTGAGCTAGTTTATACACTACACTTTTTCTTCCTACGCCTCAGATTGGACGAAAACTTGTTCGTGTTGAGCCGACACCTATAGCGTGATACGGGATCACTCAAAGGGCAGATCGTGAAGATAAATGGAACAGGGTGGGAACAGGTGGCATTCTTGTTGGTGAAGATGGGGGGACGCCCAACTAGTTTTGTGGTAAGGGGTTATCCGGATCAAAATTCTCGTTCTGGTCGTCTGGGTCATTGTCTGGGTCGTTTTCTGGTTCAGTTGGAGCTGGCTCCTCTAAATACTCGGCGATGTCGTGAAAGTCTGCTAGAATGGCTTCGGCGTCGAGTCGGCATCGGGCTATAGCGGGTGTTACTTGCGGGACCCACGCTTCGAGTGACGGCGTGTTCAGGTCTAGAATGGTTGCGAGTGGTTTGTCGAGGAGTCCCCGATCGGTGGCCAGCAGGTGTTTTTTTTGTGAATAGAGTCGTGTTGCTTTTTCCTGTAATCAAGAATGTCGGAACTGGAGCTGTTCATCATTGCTGCTCCCGTGTAGAGCTTCATGGCGCAGTGTCCATTGGGCTTCTAACTGGTCCCAGAGTAGCGTGATCAGTGGAGTAGTCCAGTCGGAGAGGGTGCCTAGGTTGGCTGGTCGATCGGTGGTGCGCTCTTGTTCTTGGTTGTGGGCAATTTGGTAGTCAATGGAGATGTGGCCTGAATAGAGGCCTCCCCAGCCAATGTTGTTTTGGTCTGTCACCGCCTTTCGTAGGGATCGTGAGACTCTTGTGAGTTGGTTTGGTAGTTGTTGTTGGTAGTTTGGGTTTTGGTGCCATCCGCGTAGACCGGAAATGAGTGATTCTGTGATAGAACCGTGTGTCTTTCGTTTTTCAAGGTGCTCTCGGATTTCGGAAATTTGGAGATTAAAAAGATTGAGACGTTTGTGTTCACGACACCGCATAATGTGCGAGCTGGTCTCGTTGCGACCACGGCAGCTGGGGCAAAAGTCGGGTTTGTCAGGATCAATGCATTGGCGGATGTGGCCCACTGGGAGCCAACCATAAATGTACTCAAGCAGTCTTGTTTGTGAGTTGACGTCTCGTTTTTTGAAGGCTCGGTAGTACGAGTCCCAATGGACCGCCTTGAATGTTGACACCTCCCACTGCATTTGTTCGCAGAGGCGCTTCTGGATGGCCGGTGCTCGGTGCGCTATGCGAAGGGAAGCGGTGGGACTGTGGTTAACCACTTTGTTCTTATTGAGTAACGTCGCTTGCTCCTCTGGTATCGGGACTTGAGTGCTGTCATTGTCCGCCGTGCCCGTCTCGAGGAAGGTTCGGAGGCCTGCTTTTGCCATCGTGTATGCCGTTTGTTGCGATGTAGTGTCTGCAGTTCCTACTCTCATGATGCAGGTAGCTGGTAGTAGTAGGGGCCGAATGAGTGTCTCCCAGACAGTGGTGTCGCGTCTGCGCCTCGCTGGACTATACCAAGTCGAGTCGGATAAGCTTTGGATCATTGTGATGTACGTTGCATTTGGGAGAAGGATGTGTTGAGTCCCGTGCATACTGGTGACTGTGGCCATGTCTTTGGCGGTAGTGCTAGTTGAAGACAACGCAAGGCCGTATATAGGGCGGCAAGCTGCGCGATTGGAGTTCGTTGCGCTTGATGGCCGTCCGGTAATTTAGCTGCTCCTGACCAGTATTTGATAGGGCCTTGTGATATACCCCAGCCGTAGCACGGAGAATCGCCGCGCACGGCAGTGGCAATTCCGATTTGGATGTTTTGGGTTGCGGACAGTGGCCAGAGGAGTCCAAGTGTCGCCGGGTGTTGCTTGTTATAGCGGAGGTAATGCTGTTCCCAATGTGGTCACTGGCATTCGTGTCCGGAGTACCGTATCGACGAGCGACACAACACTGAGTGATGCGCGCGCCGCAAATTGAGTGATTGCACGCCTTGTCGTGCCCTCCTTGTGGTAACTAAGGGTAATTTGACTCATTGAGCTGGTAATAATTGTTGCTGGTGATGCAGTTGCCGGTAGTTGAGTGCGTTCGTCGGGATCAGCGGTAGCGAAGGTGATTCCATTCCGTCGGCCAGGAATTCGAGGAAATTTCCAGTATGAGTTGTGGAAAACCCGTTCGTACGCTGCATCACGGATCAGGTCGTAGTAGTACTTCCATGTCGTGCCTTGATTAAGAGGCGGTGTTGTCCAGTCTCCCAGTGGTCTGCGTAGTTTGTATGATCTAAGTGGGCCCTGAGTGTCCGTGAGAAAGGTTCGTCACTTTACTCGTCTCCATGTGAGCCATGCTTTAGCTGAAATTGTGCCTTGGCGTGGCCACGAGAGAGAGGATTTCATGTATGCTGTAGAGCACAATGTGGAAGATAGGGCATCACGGCGAATTTCGGTACCGGCGCCATTGCAGATGTCGGACAGGCGTTGGAATTGTAAGAACAGTCGGCACTGGTTCACAAGTCGGGTTTCACCGGTTGAGGCACCCTTGGTAAGGATTGCATCCATAAGAAGCTGGTCGTTGTGTTGGAGGAGCATTGGGCGCCAGGCTTTCGTGATGATGATCTTCGGTCGCACTCGGCAAGGAACACGCA
>Ga0307981_1001860_pt1 | contig 18013 bp, 7 predicted proteins | sample OrgLakmetagen987_FD_201849 | JGI IMG/M metagenome (GOLD analysis project Ga0307981, IMG submission 201849) | Saline water microbial communities from Organic Lake, Antarctica - #987 | ecosystem: Environmental > Aquatic > Non-marine Saline and Alkaline > Saline | place: Antarctica: Organic Lake... | reverse complement strand
TGAAAGCCAAGCTCCAAGCGCCTCTCCGTCCTTTGTTCGTCCGATTTTTTTTTTCCACCAACGAATTGAAATCCCATCTTCGGTTTTCTTTGTTGAGGGTTGCCACTTGCCACAAGATTAGAACCAAGTCCTTAAAACCGAATAAGTTGTACCTGTAAAGCCACCGCTAGATCTAGCAGTCCAAAAACAAGACAAAGAGGCAAAGATGGCATCCCTTCCCGATGGAGACTCGTGGAAACAAGGAAACGAGGATGATATTTCCATCATTCACAAGTGCTTCTGCCCCAATTGCCACGGCGGCATCGCAGAAACCACGATGCTTCCCACCAAGGTCCCTCTCTTTCGTGAGATCATTCTCATGAACCTAACTTGCGACGACTGCGGATTTCGAAATGCCGAAGTTAACTTTGGTGGAGAGATTCAAGTAAAGGGCGAACGACTGACTTTAAAGGTTGTCTCGTTGGACGATCTCAACCGTCAAGTTATCAAGTCGGACTCGGCGTCTCTCTTTATTCCCAAGCTCGACTTTGAGATTCCTCCAGGAACGCAAAGAGGCACTATTTCGACCTTGGAAGGCGTCTTGAAACGCGCTGCTGAAAACTTGGAGTTAGTCCAGCCCGAACGCTTGCGTCTTGGAGACGTCGACAACTTTCATCGCTGCCGTGTCGTTATTGCGAGCCTCCTGACATATGCTGGTGAGCCGCCGGAAGCGTCGGAGGATGGAGGAGAAAAAGGGCCAGAGTCGATCTTTCCCTTTGATATCATCATGGATGACCCAGCTGGCAATAGCTTTGTCGAGAACCCAATGGCTCCAAAGGCAGATCCGTATCTCAAGTCGGAAAAGTACTATCGAACGCCAAACCAGGACATGTCTCTTGGCTTGCAACCATCGGAGCAAGCTGTCGAGGCTGGCAAGATTGATGATGCCAACCCTGAGCATAAAAACATTGCAAACGTTGGCAAAGGAAAGCATTCGATTGAAACTGACAAGAAGAACGACAGGGAGGCAGTAGGTCGGCAGGAGGTCATCAAGTTTGAGACGCAGTGTCCTCATTGTCACATTCTGTCAGAGACGGACATGTGTGTGGTAGATATTCCTCATTTCAAGGAAGTTATCATTATGAGCATGGTCTGTGAATCTTGTGGATTCAAGAGCAATGAGATCAAAGGAGGAGGTGCGATTCCCAAGTTTGGCACCAAGATTTCATTGACGGTGCGATCTCAGGACGACTTGGCTCGGGAGGTCTTGAAGAGTGATACGGCTGGCATCGCCATTCCAGAATTGGAACTGGAGCTACAGGAAGGTGGTCTTGATGGAGTGTATACGTCTATTGAAGGACTTTTGAACAAGATGCGAGACCGTCTCGCGTCGGCAAACCCGTTTGGAAGCGGCGACTCGGCAAAGAAACAGCATTTGTCTAACGACGGCGGTGATTTCTCTGGAATGAGTCCAACGAATGTGCGGTATATGGCGTTTCTTGCCAAGCTAAAGGACATGGCAGATGGTGTCGTCCTTCCCTTTACGCTCGTCATCTCGGATCCACTCTCGAACTCGTTCGTGGGCCCTGTACAGAAGGACGCGATCGCCCTGTCTCTTCAGGCCGAAAAGGAAGGAAACACCAAATGTTACGAAAACTACGAGGACGCTGATATGTATATTGAGGAGTATGAAAGATCGAACCAGCAGAACGAAGATCTTGGTTTGAATGATATCAAGACCGAGAACTATCAGCAAGAAGGCGACCGCCAGGATTATGGAACCAACTCCATGGACGACTTGCCTGATCGACTCCGTCGGCTGGACGTTCGTGGTCCGGATCATCCCCATCTTGTTGGAAAGGCACCAGTACAAGGTGACAATACTGTCATGGGAGTAGGCAGCAACAACTTTGCTGTTCCGTCCATGGGAAAACGAGGGCAAATTGGCGCAAAAGTTGTGCCTCAACCCGATCCCAACCTTCCTGTGCTTGTCGAAAAGAGTGATGTCCGAAAAATGATTCACAGCTTTGAATACAATGATGATTCATTCATCATGAATGAAGAGTACGAAGGCGCCCGGGAGGGCATGGTGTACAAGGATGGTGCTCAAGGTGTTGGATACTACACGGATGTAAATCTGGTCGGGCTGTGGGAAACGCATACATCCAGTTAGTGTCTAATGATATTAATATAAGGAAGTTGTAAAGATTGAATATAATAATCATTTGTTTAGAAAAGGAAAAGTCCGAAGACGTGTTTTAACGACGGGAGACCGAGGCTTCATAGTCACTTTCGCCGCTTAGTGTCGCCTTCGCCTGTTCTTGGGCATCGCTACCAACTTCGTAGTGCTGACCGGTCTCTTGAATGATACGACGTTTCATGACATCAGATAGACCTGGCTCCCTAGCTTCGCAGCCACAGACAGGCTCATCTTCCTTGGGGACAATACTGTAAAAGTCGCGGAAACGAACAAAGAGCTCCCCATAGAAATTCATCCAGGCACTGTGCAAGGCGTTTCCAGCGTTGATACTGACCAGAGTCGCATAATCCACTGCCTTTTCGGCTCCTTCTTTTTGGTAAAGATCCAGTGCCCGCTTGTCACTAATAAAAACTTTAGCAGTCATCTCATCCTGGACACTATCAATCTTGGCTCGCAGCACCGGATAGATATCCCGATATCTGAAATAAGCCAGATTGGAGACCATATTTTGGACCCAGAAGGCCTTAGTCAGATCTAATTTCAACAGCGGCGTTGTGACACCATCCTGCGCTCCCTTTCCACTGTATGCTGAAGATATGCTTCGACTGCTACCATACACTGGGACTCTCGGTGACGTCGAAGAGTCATCACAAGCAAACCATGAAAGGGCCGAAAGCTCTCGAGGCATCCACGGTCGGATTTGAGCAACAAAGCTCCAACCGGTCTTGGCTGTGGCAATACTTCGTTCGTTATGATAGAGTGTTGTCTCGTTGTGGTGGTTTTCGTAGGACCACACCAACGGACGCGGACGGTAGGGCGATTCGAACAAACCTGCTCCCACATCACGCGACGAGTCCAGAGCAGTGCCTTCGTAGTGCGACGCCATGAGATGCATAACGTCTTTTGCAGATAGCTTCTTGTAGGTTTGAATGTAGAGCGGCATGCGCTCTTTCGTAGACTCACCCGTGGCGTATTTTTCCCACGTCCTCTCGAAAGTTCCGTCAGCATCAGCAATATGAGAAAAGATGGACCAGACACGCGCTTCAGATTGGCGTGCGCTGAGAAAGTGAACGGGATTAAACACATCGGAAAAACTAAAGTCACCCGGATCAGCCGAATCTGAATACAGCCCATAATGGACCGCAACATCAATCACGTCTTCTGCGTACAGGCAATTCTCGGGGTCGTTACGGTCAAAAGTGGTGATCCGAGCTTGATTTGCGTGCGCTGTAACGTAGCCATCCGGAATCCTTTGTGCGACCCACACAGCTCCCAGCTTGCCGTAGTCACTACCCCTACCAATCACTTCCATCATCCAGACTTCGCCACTTCGATCTGCCAAGGAAAACGACTCTCCGCCGGAATGATAGCCGTACGTATCCATAAGATCCGACATGATCTGGATCGCTTCCCGTGCCGTTTTGGCGCGCATAAGTGTAATGTAGATCAAAGAGCCGTAATCGATTATAGAACCAGTCTGATTCCAAGCCAAGGCTGGAACCCCTCCAAACGTAGATTCTCCAATCACCAAGCCGTGTTCGTTGCTGTTGCCGACAACGTTAAAGGTTTCATTCGCTTCGGCGATCTCCTGTCGTCCGGTATGGGTACAAAGTAAGTGAGACGATAAATTTTCAGTGAGCCAGGGTATAACTATAGATACGAACAATTGGATCATCTCGAGTATCGTGTTACTTACGCCCAAGTAAACTCCAGAGTCCCAGTCGTAGACCTTGCGCATAGTTCCTCCCTTTCCAGCGGAAGCTTCATAATGCGCTATGTATCCAAAGAGGACCGGGCTGTCAGCATTGTAAGCTATCATCGCGCTACCGTCTTCGGAAGCGCCTGGCGTAACCAAGATATCGGTGCATCCGTTGACCAACGAGCTGCTCGCAAGGAGTAGAACGCTTGAAAGGCAGCTGCGGATCGTCATGATCGCCATCGTCGAAAAAGTGCGATCTTCGAAGAAGGCGGAATTCTGAAGCCGTTTCATTCGGGTGGGCCGGTCAGTCCCGAGCAAGACTCTTGCCAATTGATTGATTGATGCCACATCATGCTGTTAGTGTACAGTAATACTGTATTATTATTTCTTTTCTTTTTCTAAGGTATTTTAGTACCTCTTAGAAACACACGACCACTGAGCTACTGATCAGCTTCTTGGAAGTTTACTAACTGGACGCTGCTTTTGAATATTGCGAAGAAGTATCGTAGTCTACAGTACTGGTAAGCTACCGACGGTGACGGTGCGGTGCGTGACCAGTGACCGGTGACCAGCAAACACTCTCGAACTTCCACTTATGAAAGCGGAGGCAACCCTTTTTAGAACCGCTTCTTTTTAATACAGCGGAAGCAAGACAGAAAGCTTCTCTCTTCTCTTTGGGCCCACGTGTGTGATCGTGCAGATGTGAAATGCCAGCCTTTGGTTCCAGCTAGCAAGTGAGCGAGAGTGAGTGAGTAAGTCTCGTAACAGCGGTTGAGCACACTGCTACTTTGAGGAGTTGAGGATGCAATAGTTTATGTAATGTAGAGGACGTATTTATTTCTCTACGGAAATAACATGCGATCGATCGCGAATCGCAACAAAGTAGCTCCGGAGGTACTGCAGAACTTTTGGCTTTGTGCGCAAGCCCTTGGGTGCATGAATCACTTTCAATGCTCGTTGGAGTACCGCAAACGTCATTCTCTCGTAATTGTTAAATGTCACGGCTATAAAACGGTCCGAATCGCAATCATAATCACAAAAATGTGGAATGCATGGTACATATAGCGTGGTTGCAACGTATGGGAAGGAGATGAAAGGCTTCCATAGAAGAGGAGCCGGTGCCATGGGACTGGGGAGTTTTGCTGCTGTTCGTTGAGAGTAGTGAACTGGGGCGGAGATCATCCAGGGCGAATGCTTGCGAAAGGCATGGGTGACCTCGGTTGTTCTTACGGGTTGTAGTCTTGCTCGTTTGCCGTAAGTAGATGAAGACACGGCAGACTGGTCTGTGTCGTCACCACTGGTTTCACTTTTGAGGGGAGAGCAGCTTCTGCTACGTCTGTTTCTGTCCTCGTCGGGTGAGTCGGACTCTTCAGTGGACGAACTCCCGCTGTTCAGGGTTATTAGAGATCGCACGCGAGCAGCAGCCTCTACCGAATGTCGCTTACGCTCGCTGCCTGTTTCAACAGCGTAAGGTAGCGACGTTATAACGTAATGCTCGTAACGATCCACGTCCATACTACGAGATCCATTTTCATGCGAGTCAATGCTTAATTTGGCAATCTTTGCTCGAGATTCATCGCCGTGTCCTTCGCTGTTAACCGTCCGTGCCGACCTCGTCTCCTCTGGCGACCTCGCCTCTTGTTGAGCGACTTTTGGAATCTCTCGCCTCATGGTCAGGAGAGCATTACAAGCAGATAGTCTATTCACGCTGTCGTTGCGTGTTGAGATCTTCATGATTGGTCTGGAACGTTCGATCCGGAAGTGACAGCGGTTGACACGGATCAAGATACTTCAAGAGGCAAATTGTGACCATGACTAACAGTAGACCCTCAACAAAGCTCGCAAGTGCAGGTCTCGGGCCAATAATTCTTGATGAGCAAGCCGCATGTCCGTGACCCATAATGCTGCATTTCCGTAAGAACACTAAAATAGTGACGTGTTCCGAGTAAGAAATACTCACTCATAAAAGGCATTTGGAATCTAACTACTTTACTGAATATGAATAGACTGCGTCCTCCCGAGCTGTTTTTCCGGATTGACCACCCCTTGATTTCCCGTGATCGACTGACGCCGGCTTCCGTCCTTTCAGCTCGAGCTCCACCTGAGCTAAAAATATCTTGTCGATCGGAAAGCTCCTTGACGACGTTTCTGTAGAATATCACACCTGATAGCCGTAGCTATTACGTAGTCATAGCCGTACTACCACCGGTAGTCATAGCCGTACTACTAGGGAAACAAACTGAAGTATACGGTATATTCATCCTTTCTAGAGAGGCTAGCTAATGTTTAGATAGCTTTCGTAGTTTAACATTGAGCTTTCGTAGTTTAGATTATTTGTGGACGGAACCTTTGGGGCGTGATTGATGTTTTGCTTCCGTTGATCGGAACTTCTTTCCGTTCTTGCTGCCGTACCGCGCGAAAAACGCGCCGTAGGACCGGCTTGATCGGCGGGCTGATCGTCTGATAGCCGGATTACTCTCCCAAACGTTTCTGATTTCTCTGTACTATTATCCGTACCGGTACGGTAGGCTTTTTACTTTGCCGTTGCTGATACTCGATAGTCTACGATAGTTGAAAGTTGACTCCACAGTCCTCAGTTGCACCACCGTGCATTGCTGCTGCTGCTGTCCGTCCTGTCAAGTCTCCCTTGTTCTCTTACCTCTATCTAGTGTCTAACTCTTCAGAGTTGCACCTTATTCATCATGTTACGAAGTCGCGATATCGTGGCCGTCTTTTTCGCCTTGATTCTGACGCAAATGGCGTGGAACGACAATTTGGAATCTCTTTCTGCGTCGGTACACTTGGCCTTTTATCTTCCTCGTCATGACTCGGCAATGGGAACTCTGGGAACCAAACCCGCCTTGTTAGACGTAGATGGTGATGGAACGACGGAAGCTCTCGCTGTAATCTCTAATAGCAAGGTGGATAGTGACGGTGACGAGGTTCAATGGAAGCTGCGAATCTTGGATCTCAAGCCTGCCATGCAAAATGACAAGACGCGCGTTGCTCCCTTTCGACCCAAGGTACTATTTGAAAGCGATCCAATCAGGTCAGCTTCGAGGGCTAAGCCGGTTGCCCTCGTGACGGGTCAAGTGCTCGTGTCTTCAACACTGATTACTGCCGACACGCATGCGCAAAAGGAAGAAACTGGCGATCGCAACCGTCACTATTTCTGCGGTGTGGATTGGCACGATGCGTCCGTCAAGTGTGGAACCCATTGTCCCGGTGGATTGGCGAGTGACTGCCCTGAGGGTGAGCGCTGCTATGCTGATACTCCGTGCGATGCTCACGCACCAAAGCACGCCCAGGATCAACTTGCCGAGACCATGCACTTGACACCGGGTGGAGGTTTACCCTCGGTCTTTGTTCTGTGGTCCAACGGTGCCGTTTCCATGCACAGCCTGACTGCGGATCTAGATGGTGCTGAAGTTGGTAGCAAGAAAAAGGCACCCAAGCTAGAGTTACGTTCCATGTGGCAAGTCCCAGCTTTGTTTAGTCGCAACTCGACGCTCTTGGAAACGCTCAACCTGCAATTCTTTGATTCGCTCTCGTCTGGTGACCAAGCCAAGTCGGGCATGGTTATTGTCACTGCACTTGTCACATACCAAGTACCAAGTTTCGACGACGACAGTGAAGATCAGGATGAAGAGACGTCTTACTACGTCTTGGCCTTAGATGCGAAAACTGGTGCTACACTATGGGAGTCCATGACGCAAGAAGAATTGAACGAGTTAAATCAGAAAGATTTGCCTTTGCCAATGGCACGTGGGTCTTCGTCGAATGCCCGGCGTCGCTCAATGATTCCCAACTTGCATTCGTCGTCGCAGCAGTCCTCTGGTAGCATGGTCCCCAATTGTATGCACGCCTATCGGCGTTCACTAATGACCTCGGAAGCCTTTCCGTTCGCCTACTTTGGGGACGATGACTCCACCGTACAGGCCTTGCACTTTGATCTCCAGCAACACGCGTCTAAAGCAACCAAACCGGGAAAGAAACAACTCACGGCATCTAAAAAAGCCAATCCCAAAACACATTCGGGAAGCAAAACCAAGAGTTGGGCTTCCCGCCTGTTACCCAACCGAAAACACAAGCACCATCAAAAGACCCGCGCCACTTACGGTCGTCCAAACGTGATTGTCAGTCACCATGAACGAGGGATTGAGGTGCGATCCATCAAGAATGGTCGTTCTCTCTGTCACTTGAGTCTCTGGGAAAATGTGCTCTATGCCGATCTCGATCACGATGGCGTCCTGGACAGTGTCGAAGTCATTGCTGGCAATCGCGGCGTCGAAGACGAAGAGGATACCGATGACTCGGAGCGTTGGGTCCAGCGTCTCGTGAAGCGAGTGGCTGCCGCCAACCAACAGGCTTCGGAAAGTGCCAATCTCTCGCAACGTCTGCAAAAGACTCCTTTATGTCACGTACTGGCCCTGTCTGGTGTACCCATCAAGGAAGAACTCTTCTCGGCTAGTCTGTGTGGTACTAAGAGGGATCATGAGGATTTGCACCCGTCTATTGAAATGATTGATGCTCCTCCTCTAGCTGTCGAATCGTTTCAGGGCAAAGGCAAGGACATTATTGTCGCAGTCAATACTGGTGCTGTTCATAGATTTCGTGGTGCAACTGGACGGCGTCAATGGGAGCTAGTAGGAAAGCATCACAAAGACTTTCCTACCTGGAGTGATGAGGCCAACGTTGCCCTTAGTCGGATCGGATCAGAAAATGTAGTTGCACAAACTCGGCCCATTCTCTTGGCAGGCGAGAACTCCCTTGCTATTATATCTGCCCGGCGCGGCCACGTACTAGCGTCCGCTAGTTTTCCACAACCCTCCATCAGACGCCCTGTGCTGGCTGATGTGAATGGTGATGGAACAACGGACGTTCTCGTAATGACAGCCGATGCTGTCTGGTGCTATCAAGTGGTGGTACGAACGGGGGCGTCTATTTTCTTTCGAATCACGACGGGTCTGTTGCTCATTGGAATGATGCTGGCGCTTCTACGGAACCGATTTGGACCGCATCCAGGGAAACGAAGTACCGATGCGTAAGGCAGAAGCAATCTAGTCGTACTATATTTAACTTGTAGTTGATGATCATAGTAATAGACGATCTTTTTTTTTTATAAAAAGGATTCATGCGACTTTTGGTTGGTGTGGCGGTTTTGAGCCAAGCGTTCCGACATTGACATGTTGCCGTCGCGTACGCCGTGCGTCTCTTGCCTCATGGCTAGGAGAAAGGATCCGTCTCCTCTGTCTGCGGAAAAGGGCGCCTTTTCATCTTGTTTTGCAGACGACAGACGCTCCCTGGCGGCATGTCGGTGCTGGGCGTCGGTTTCCATTTCACGCAAGGTGGCAGCACGCTCCTCCGGCGTCATGCGACGGCGCGACGAAGCCGAGACTTGAACTCGTTTACGCTCTACATCACGCGCCTCTCGCTTTTTCCGCAGTATCTCTTGGTTGGGTCCTAGTTCACCAGGCTGAATTCGAATGGAAGACGACCCGCCCTGCAATCCGTATCCAGGCTTCTTGCCGAGACTCGGTTCGTCCTTTTCGTTTCGGCCGTAGTCGGGTCGGTGCTTGCGATCATCGTGCCGACGCTCTGGCTCGGAATATCGATCCTCCTTGTGGTGAGTTCGTTCCCTCCTTCGATCGTCCTCCCCGTGGTCTCGGCGACGATAATCATCTCGCTCGCGACTGCGACTGCGACTCTGGCTTTGCTCTCTTCTGTGGCTCGCGTGCCTTTCGTAATGGTCATCATGACGACGGCTGTCGCGTTCATGGTGTCTATCTCTTTCGTGACTCCGACTTCTACTTCGCCGGTTACTGGAATGGCGCTGGTCCTCGGACGTGTCTTGACTCCGCGACCGGTGTCGGTGTTTCCGTCTTTTTTGTTCGTCGTGATCGTCGTTCGACCGATGCTTGTGTTTGTGACTCTTTCGTTCCCGCTTGCGTTCCTTTTTGCGTCGCTTCCGATCCGCCTCGCCGTCCACTACTGCTGTTGCTGTTGCTGTTGCCGCAGGGGCGCCCAACACTTTTTCGTACAATTCCCTCTTGTGAATTGCTTGCGCCTTTTTCTCCCGCGCCGCCATGCTCACGAGAAACATTGGATCTTCGTGTCGCATGCGAAAGGCTTCGTTCTTTTCCGCCACGGACGGTTCTGCCGTTTGACTGGCAGCAGCAGCAGCAGCAGCCACTACCGGTGCTTCCCGAGCCGCAGCCGCAGCCGCCACGGCCGCATTCACTCCTTCATTGTCTCGTCCCACATCCAAATCCGACTTTTGCGCACCAGCAGCACTACCACTCGCCGCCGCCGCCACTACCTCCTTGCCCAACAAGTACTCTTCCTGTTGCGCCGCGGCATTGGCTTGGGCGATTTCGGAATTGGCGCTTTGGTCCGTGTACATCCAATCAATGCCCCGATCGAGGCGCGTGGCAGTTTTTCCGGCAATCTTGTCAAGCTCGTCCTGCTCTCGTTCCTGCTGAATCTGGCGAGCGAGGTCCTTCGTCTTTTGCTGTTCCGCAGCCTGCTGCTGTTCTGCGACCCACACCTTTTCTTGATTGGCAATGTTTTTGGTGTGCCATCTGGTAATATTTTATGAGAGTGAGGAGAAAAGGCAAAAGGTTTAGACGCCATGATACTACTAGCTGTTGGAAGGTAGGCTCGAACGCTGTTGTCCTTCTTTGGTACTCACGATTTCTTGGAAAGGAACGCGAGTCCTTGAACCATGGTGATGGAGACTGTGCCGTTCTTGCGAGTGTGTTTGTGTGTTTGTGTGCTGTCTTTTATTTATTTATTTGGCCATTGTGATGCTGTCAAGCAGCAAGCAGCAACCCAGACAAAGCGGAACACGGACGAACGAAACGAACGAAACGGCCGTTTCGCGCCAAAACCGGGCTACTTTTCCCGATATCTTTATTGTTCGCTTTCTTTTTGTTCCGTGAAGAGAGAGAATCGAGAACGACGATGCGGTGGTGGCAAATCACAACATTCCCCCATCGTTGACACTACTCGTGTACACCTAGACTAGACTAGACTAGACTAGACTAGACTAGAATAGAATAGACTGCTCTCGTGCTGTGTATCGTATCGTTATTGTAAATTGTATTGTATTGGACTGGACTGGACTGGACTGGACTGGACTGGACTGGACTGGACTGGACTGGACTGGACTGGACTGGACTGGACTGGACTGGACTGGACTGGACTGGACTGGACTGGACTTGGCTGGACTGCAGCTAGTAGATCATACAGCATTCAAATGCTTCTTTTGGATCTGCTCACGGAAGATGCGTGGGAGTCCATTGCATCGTACCTGGCGGCCCCCGACATTCTGTCGTTTCTAACGTCCCACCGTCTCTTGGAGCGACTGTCGAGACGGGCCACCTTTTGGAACAGTCTGGTGCGAGTGCAACAACAAAAACACAATGAGAGCTTGCCGGTGTCCAAGAATGCAGGCACTGCAACAGTACGCTCACCGGCAGAGGCCAAGCAACGCTATCTCCTCCAGGCGTACAAGGACGCCTTACCAGCAGTGCACTGGCTGGGACTCCGCACCAGCAGTGCGGCACCCTCTGCTCGGGAAGGACACGTTGCTTGCATGTTTCAGGTGGCTGGTTATTCCGATCGCGTAATCGTCGTGACGGGTGGCTATGCCGACGATCCTAGCGTCTACTGCAAACGTGTAGGTGCGACTACCTCTACGACTACCACCACCTCTGCGACTCGTACTGGTAACGATTGGGTCCGGGTGCGTCCCACCGGTCGAGTGGGGTTCACGTACGGAGCATCATTGACGAGGATTGGGCATGCGACCGCCGTTCAGTTTGGAGGCTTTCAGTCCGGGGGGTACCGTGGAGAGACGAATCAAGTGGCAGTCTTGACGCTTTCCTTTTCTGAAGAAACGGGGTTACAAGCAACCTGGCGCTCGGTGAATTGCTCCACCCAAAGTGGCAACGAGACGGCGTCTCGAATATTTGCTTCCGCGACGGCACGAGCCTATCACACTGCCACGTTACTGCAAGACCGCTATCTGTTGGTTACCGGTGGTATGAAGGGGGGTAGTGGGTCCATTCTAGACCCGGTTCTGTTGGATGTTCAGACGTTTACCTGGATGGATCAAGTTGCAGTGGGAACGGGCGCGTCGCGACCAAGTAATCGTCATGGGCATTCTGTCGTCTTGGATTCTTGTCGGAATCGATTGGTGCTCTTCGGTGGAGGTAGCGGATCGGACTTGTTGCGGTCCGGTACGGACAACGCGCAAGTGTGGGAGCTAGCGACGGACAAGGATTGGGGATCTGATTTACTGGCAACCTTTCCGTGGGAGTGGCGACTCGTGCACGATGATCAGGAAGAAGATGAAAGTGTAGCAGACAATGATGAAGAGAACAGTGGTAAAGCCAAAAAGTTAACACCTGCGGAGACATTGAATCTCGGAAGATTGCACGCGGGTCACCGCGTTTCAATGTCAACGATCGTTTTTGCGTTTGGATCGGGTCGCCCGTCGACAAATGGAGTTTTGGCCTACAATCTAGCCAAGGATAAATTCTTTCGTCCCTCCATCTCGGGCCCTCTACCGACGCCACGGTTTACGACCGCGTCTGTGTTTGTTGAGCAAGATGGCTTTGTATTCTTCCATGGTGGCTTTGCGGCACAAGACGGTGATGCAATTGCCGATATGTGTGTCTTGGATCTTGCACCGGCATTGCGTCGAGACTTCGGCGACTCGTTTGCTGTCGACCCAAGAGCACGGCCCAATGAACCTGTGACAGACGAGTCGGTGATAGCTGGGAGGGGCAACAGTCGGCGGGGGCTTCTTGACTCCTTCATGGGTGCACTTGCCCAGAGTTCCGAGGCTGAACGCCGAATTACTGCCAACAGAATGCTTGAGCAGTTACAAGCCTCCGGTGGTCCAATTGATCCTAGGCAAGTCATGATGTTGAGTCTCATTGCTGATGGGAGGATTCAATTCGAGGACGATGAAGACGACGCTGACGAAGGCGAAGACTACATGGAAGATGAGGACGAAAACGATAATGCTCTTTCAAATCAGGTCAATGAATGGGACGGCGATTCCTCCGACGAAAGCGACGATGTCTAGCTAGTAGCGGTAGGATGGCCAATACTTTTTCGTATATATATGCACTTTCTTGCAGCGATTCTCAGAAGGAAGAGAAATCAAGACTCGTTCAAACATAAACATATTATCAAACGTAATTATATATCAGTTCAGTAGCGCTAATGATTTGGCGCTTGGTATCCACCAGGGGCTTCCGCAACTTTCTGTGTTGCAGTGTCGCTGTATTCCTTCAAAAAGAACCGTCGGCCCTTCAAGTCGTACGGTCTCTTTCTCGGAGGATCGCTACCGCTTACGAAGCCGACCAAATTCAACGTGTTGAAGACCCAGATACTGCCCTGACGTCCTGACGATCCACTGTCATCCCAAACCTTCTGAAGATTGGTGCTCTCTTTGCACCAAGATCGGGGCACACACCGCATAGACTTCAGACTCGGCTGCTTGTCTGACTTCGATCCGATAAAGCCAAGCGCGACAAATTCCTCCGAGGGAGGCACTGGCTCCCAAGCGTAAAAGGGATTATTGCCATGCGTCAAACTCCATGCCAGTCTAAATCGAGCTGGGTACGGCATGTATCGATCCAATACATGAGGAAGCCAGCTGCTTCCACCAATAAAGCTTCCAGAGGTGTCGGTTACTTCCAAATAGAGACGTTCGTCGCTGTCCCGATGCGGGTTATCGAATAATTTCCCAGCGAAGTGCCCTAAGCAAACGGAGGCCTTATTCTGTTTGAAAGCCCCCGTCTGAATGCCGGCCTCCCAAATACCGATCTTGTAGCGACTCATACTACCTTGACTGTTCCATATCAGTGAGAACTTCGTTGCCTTCTTGACCTTGACCTTAATCGCACCAAGCACCGGCTCGGGAATCGTGACAATCCTTTTCTCGTTGTCGTCGGACGGCATGGGAGGCAGAGGCATACCGCCGTTAAAGGTTGCCATCGCTTGCGCCATATTGCCATCGTCTTCGAACCCGACGGCGTTCTTGAATTCCTCGAGATTAATAAAGCCATCCTTGTCCTTATCGACTTCTTTCATAAAGCCTTGCAGAAGAGACAAGTCGAGCTTAAGGCCAAGCCATTCCATACCCTTGCCGAGGTCCTCTGTGCTGAGCAATCCGTCGCGATCACGATCAATCGCGCCAAAGGCATCACGTGGGTACATGCCTCTTGACTTTAACAGTGCCGTAATACGACCAGCTGCGATCTTGTAGTTGAGTAGATGGTGTTCGTCCGCTGTGATAAAGACTTTGGACAGTCCTGTCGTGGCTGGATCGATCTGCTTACGGCGGCGATTGCTTCGTACTTCAACAAAGTAGTTGTATCGACGTTCCAATTCGTTGTTCTGAAGCGAACGTACCAGTAGTGTCAGCTCCCGTGGCTGATAATTCACTTGACTGTCGATAAATCGAAAGCAAGCATGGGCCGTCGAATGCTGGAAGCTTTGCGCAGGCTCGTAGCCGAACGTTGCATCGAGTTGCGTTCTCTCCGTGCGTAATGCAACAGACGCATCTTTGCCGGGAACCAACGGTAGGGTCGACTGCTGGTGCATCACTGCGCGCATGCACTCGGCCTCGAAAAGTGACAGAGCAACATAGTAACGACCTGCCTGAACTCGATAAAACATACGCTGCGTCAGATAGTGTTTCAATTCATCGAATGTGATTACCCGACCTTGCACGTTGGGCATATTCTCGAAAAACCTGTCGCCGTCTTCGCCATCAACGTCCACATCGACCGCCTTCAAGACCTCCTTCAGTTCTGTGACAGATATCGCCCCTGTACCGTTGCTGTTTGCTCCAAGGAATGCTCGTTTCAGACTATTTTCCTGTTCTTCGGTGAATGGTTTTCCGACAGCGGCGATCTCTCGAAGTGCTGCCTTCGAAGGGACAAAGTCCATTGTAATAATCACGTTCTTCAGGCGTCTGTGCGTCTTGAGACTCCATTGTTTCTCGTAATAGTTTCGCGATATCAAAAGATAGTCAGGGAACTCGACCGCTACGCCCTTCGAGAAGACATGGTTTTTAACAGAGAATTGGGAAGCAGGGTAGAAGGACTTTTCCCAAGACTCTGGGATCTCTTCTCCCTTTTCTTTGGCTTCTTTTACCCTTTCTTTGTAGCCCGGATCTGCCGACTTCGATGTTACGGCGAGTGAGGCCACTTGCCACGGAGTAGGACTCTCGCCGTCTCGAGAGTACTTCTTTTTCTTTGCTGACTCATTGACGACTTCCTCTTCCTCCTCCTCCTCCTCTTCTTCCTCTTCCTCTTCTTCTTCCTCTTCCTGTTAATGTCGATAATAGAACACAAAATGGGTTAGAGGCTTTCCACAGCAGCTGATCGACCACACTTCGAGAGGTGAGACTATCGTCGAACGTACCTGCTCCTTCAAAACTTCTTCTTCCGCGGTCTGCTCTTTCTGCAAGTTTGCGTCCTGGTCTTCTTCGGCTGCTTCTTCCAATGACGGCTCCCCGAAACGCTTCTTTGCTAGACCTTCCGAGTTGATCAAGACCATTAGAATCTTATCGACTACAGCCTTGTCGTAGTCATTCTTGATGAAATCCTGCCGACGGATGATGCTATTCCGAATAGTATCAGATAATGGAACAGGCGTGGGAATGCTGTTGGGAACAGTGAAGTCAAGTCGTTCCGTAAGAATATCGATGCACTTCTGGATATTTTCAATTCCAATCAATTTGGTTGGCGACCCCGATCCGAGGTTTCCTGCCTGAACTACAGACAGCATTGCATCGCTATCATCAGCAAAAAGACTTTGGCTCCTCTCGTCAATCGCTGAATCGCCGTCAACGTCGTTCTGGCTCTTTGAGCTCGCCTTCTTCGCGAGAGCACTAAACTCACTTGCGCGGCCCGAGAATGCAAGCTGCGTGAGCTCTCGATAGTGTGTTGACAGTGTGTGGAACACCCTTTTCCTGGACACGTTGTCAATGCTCTGGTGACAAAGCATGCGAAACTGTAAGTTCTCACTCTTCATGCCGTTCACCGTGAGCCACGAGGCAACGTTGACTAACAGCTGTTTTGACGAACCGAAAGTGCCCGGACCGGGGCTCGATTGAGCATGCAGCGGCGACAGAGACAAAAGGTCGTCCCCGTACGACTTCGCAGAAGGTGCGGCAAATGGCTGAGACGGGACGTGCTTCGAAGATGAGCGAGCGCACTGGTCTTCAACCAATCGCGTGACCTCGGGAATGATGAAAAGCTCGATCGTCTGTCCCTTTCCGATACCTCTCATTCGGAAGGCGCCTTGTGCATAATCACGGAAGGTCATGTCCTTGCCCAGCGTCAGAGCGGCTCTAGCGTCAATGCACTGATGAATATCCATACCTGTTGTGTGAATCTGATCGTAAAACGAGAACCGCTTCTGTGGTGGGATGCCAGATTGGTCGAGTCGGACAACGTTCATTCCATTCCGCATCAAAATCATCTTACGATCTTGGTGATCCAAGAAAACCACACCGTCGAATTCCTGAGGCAAGCCATGGGAAAGGAGGTACTTTGCAACATCGTAGTTGCTCATTCCAGTGATGAGAGCCCCGCAGTCGAGAAGAACATGGAACGGAGGCCGCGCGGTTGCCACATTGTCGAGAAGTTTTGCAACAGACCAATCCACGCCCAGCAAACGACTTGTCACGATCGCCTCGCTGGTGAGAAAGTTTATAATTTGACCATCGACTCCCTCGTCATACTGGCACTGTCCAAGCTCTTCTGGGAGAAGATCGCTTGGGGTTCCACTGAAGCCGATTCGTTTGCCAAACAGCATCTCCCCACCTAGATCCTGACCCGAAGCGCTGATTTTCTCGTGGTGGTGCTCCATCGTGAGCGGAAAGACAAAGTTGTCAAGGTAATACTGAATAACGTGTGGCAAATTTTGCAGCAGCTTGTAAGTGACCTTCATATGCTGTTCGTCTTTGAGATCCAGTAGGTGAAGCGGCCAGATATCATCTGATCCTCTTCCACCTGTACGTCCAATTGGAGCCTTGAAGAACTCTCCCTCTAGGTCGTTCGACGCTTCTTCCTCGCCTTCTCTCGGGCCTCTGACCTTTCCACCCGCTCCTTCGACCCAAGCTTTGTACATCAAGGCGGACGGACGCTTGTGATACGGGCCAAACTCCGCATCGAGCTGCTCGCGAAGCGTTAGAAGCACATTCTCAAAATCGGTCGTACGCAGACCCTCGTAGCGATAAGCAAGAATTGTAAGCCCAATCACGATATCAGGGTTAGAGAACTGACTGTTCCGACTTGGGATATCCTTGCCTACAAAGGGAATGGCGGCGAGACGTCGCGCCAAAGACACGCTGGGCTCGGTTTCAAGGGTTTGCCTGAGATCCATCTTAGATAGCAAGCCGAAGCTGACACGGTTTATCTTGCTCAAAACATGCGGTACGAAGTTCCGAAGAAGGTCATGACTCAGGTTCAGCATCTTCATATACTCATCGTCCAACGCAACGTGCACCGCAGATGCAGCCTGCTTATCCTTGTTTGGACCATTCACCATGTACGAGATTAGGTGCCGATCTTCAACCGTCGGGAGCCTCTTGTGTCGAAGATAAAGAAGCTGCCATCTCGCCATTAGCGGCTTCAACTGCTGCTGATAGAAGCTCCGACTCAGAAGTACCAAGTGGGGAGTATGCTGGAAGTCTTTGCTCGCAGTCCCTTGCTTAATAATGGTCGAGATCTGTTCGAGGATCGTGATTGCCTCTCTACTATCTTGGAACGCAACGGACATCTTCCCGGAGGCAGCATAGAATATTGCATCAAGCAGATGCCAAAACATACCCCATCGAAGTCCAATCCCAAGTTTTGAGCGCGAATAATCGATTGGGTCCTTGTGGCCGATCGGCCAATTCAGTTCCGATTTCAATGGGTGAAGAATAAGATCCACTTCGTCAAGTAGAAGCACACCTGTTCGGAATAGCTTCATGATTTCGGTGCAATAGTATACCTCCTGCGGGCTGACATTTGCCTCCAGTACCTCGGATTGATCACGGAAGCGTCTTGCAATAGCTGAGAGCGAAAAGGCTCCGAATATTCCGTTGTTTTGGCTTTTCC
>Ga0307981_1001859_pt1 | contig 18014 bp, 14 predicted proteins | sample OrgLakmetagen987_FD_201849 | JGI IMG/M metagenome (GOLD analysis project Ga0307981, IMG submission 201849) | Saline water microbial communities from Organic Lake, Antarctica - #987 | ecosystem: Environmental > Aquatic > Non-marine Saline and Alkaline > Saline | place: Antarctica: Organic Lake... | reverse complement strand
CTTGTGCTGATGAAGAGGTTCCAGTGTCCGCTAGAGGCGTATGACGCTATCATGGATTGGGCCGAGTTTGCCACCAGCGAGCCTAGCTTTGATTTCAGTCGGGGATCCGTAGGAAACAAACGGGGCAGTGTTGTTGCCGCTCTCACAAAAAAGATGGGAATGGGAGGTCTTCGACCGTTTGTCTCAGAAGTTGTTGTCCCCACACATGCAAAATCGGTTGAAATTGTTCGCTTTCGGTTCAGCCATGCACTTGACTCCATGTTTTTGGACCGCTCTCTGGTGATGAAGCCACCTAATCTTGTCATCAACCAGCCGTTGTCTGGGAAAGACCCCTATTTAATTTAAGTAGTACCTCAAGTTAAATGAACAGAAACCGCATTAAAGAAGAAAGCTAGAGTAGCCTTTGAAGCCGGTACACACGAGCAACATTATGGTAGATGTTCTGACTAAATAAAGAAGGAATAACCAACAGATCAATGGTAGACGCCAGGCGTAAATTAATTGAAACAAGTAACAAGATTAATGCGGCAGGTATGGAGTGGAAAAGTTAGAAAACCAAAATCATTTGATGGAAAGAGAAGGGGAGCAAAATAATGAGCGTTTGCCAGTATTCAAGCGGTTGTCACCGGAAAGAAAAAGGGGAAATAAAATTTAAAAAGGAAATGCGATACGCCCCCACATAATTTTCCTGAACAAAGCCCAATAATAAATGATAGTTGAGAGGCTTGGATTTAGGCAGAATCTTTAAGAAATCATGTGGCGCTAGCTTAAATCGCCCTTTGGATGTGGAGTAGGAGAGGTTCCTGATACGAACTTGGAGCCAGAGCTCCGGCTCTTGGGACCACAGGCTCGAAAGTTCTTCGTCTCGCAAGGTGTCACAGCTGTCAAACCTTTCTTCTTCACCGACCCAAAAGAGATGGCAGATGGTAACCGTGCTCGCAAAGTAGACTGAATACACGCTCAGGCCGACCTGCGAAAAGGTTGACGGCTGGAGACGGGACGTTCGATAACGGTTCGCGACTCGAAGAGAACAGCCAGTAAGACTTCACCCCACCTTTGAGATTCTTAACTCCCAAGTTCGTTCCTTCTTCGCCGACATGAATATTACTACCCCCTCCCATCTCGTGAAGTACCGTGGTGATTTGGCATGTGGCTCCCCGTGGTTTGGCTCCAGCCTACGTGTACTGGAGGGACATGAGCAGGCTTAGTTTTATCGATATAAATTCAGCTGACGCAATCGTCCGAGAGTGGAGAGAGCCTGTGGAACGGCAGAGCATATTAGCAACCGACACTGCGGGAGACATCACTGTTGGAGGCGTTGTAGCAGCAACAGTAACGACCACCGTTTCGGCAACACACCAGCATGTTGCAGCAAAGGTACAGGTATCCGCAGTGGCTCGTCCTGAGATCACTACAGTGGACTCGACTTTGGAAGCAGAGGAGCCGACTGGACAACAGCGACGGTAACGATTCGCGTCCGCGACCATGCTGGTGAATTCACCTCTTTTGTTCTTCGCCACGACCAGCGAATGAAACGCTTGTTTCGTGGTTTTTCCAAGCACCAGCGTGTGCGTCGTTCCGGCCTGCTGTTTTTACGATAATGCCAAGGACTTGAATGTAGCCAGATGATCCTGTCTTTGGCGTTGAAGGACGGAGATACCATTGATTGCAGCAGCGTGGTGGTAATTTCGAATGGAGACTATGGGAACCACCGTGACGGTAGAGGTACGCAGGGCGTATTCTTCACATGTTGTTACTCTTGTTCAGCGGTAGTACTACTAGAGTAGTAGCATGCGATTAGTAGAGCACTATCGATCACAGCAATACGCCGCAACAAACTAAAATCATCAAAGGCGCCTACTTGAAATTGTTCACTAGACTACTACGACGTACGGTGCTCACGCATGTCGATCACAGCAATACGCCGCAACAAACTAAAATCAACAAAGGCGCCTACTTGAAATTGTTCACTAGACTACTACGACGTACGGTGCTCACGCATGTGAACCATATTCACGAATACATAGAACAAAAGTTGTAGTTTTCTTCTCAAGGCTGAGGAATGGATATACCAGGGATATTGGCAAGCAATCCTAGGCCTCCAGAGACGGGTACGGATGCCCCAGTGTTCTGCGGCGAACCAGTCGTGACTCCCGACGCTCCATTGGGACCAGCGACAAAGGAACCACCCGTTGACTTGCTGTTTCCGCGACTGACACTTGTCATTACAGGAGCACCAGTGGTCACAAGGTTATTCGACGAGCCTCCAAAATTCTGCGACCCCGAGCTCGCAATACCCGGTGCAGCACCAATAACACTGCTAAAGCCAACTCCGGAACCGGTATTGAGAGGAAACGCAATTCCACCGGTACCAATGTTGCCAGCGCCCATGACGGTCGGAGATGTACCCGTGTTAGTTTGGGTAAAGCCACTCGAGGCCGTTCCAGCAATGGCCGGAGTGGTGGCGTCTCCCGGCGGCGAGCCAAAGCTGCCAAGGGAAAATGTGCTTTCGGGAGTGCCTGGTTCCGGTGTGTCCACCAAAGTCACAAATGATGGAATCGGTGCACCTGCGGCGGGCTGCACGCCACTGGCCGAGGCCGAAGAAGCGCCCGGGCCAAAGCTAAAGACGCCGCTCGAGCTAAGGGGCGCCGGTAGCGTCGGCAATTGCAAGCTTCTAGTAGCCGCGCGAAGATGAGAGGAAGTCCCATTGTCCTGAAGAAACGAGACGAAATAGTTTCAGTCAAGAAGATTCGCTCGGTGGAATATGTTGTTGGCTAAATGCCGAAAAGTCCAAGCGTTGAAGGGGTTCGATCGCTCCATTGGTTGTGATCCGATACGTACGTGGTACTGTTCGAACTAATCAACTAACTTACCTCGGAACGATTGCTAGTCATGCGAGTAGCGACCAAGGCGGTCACTACGAGCAGAGCCGCAAGGGTCGTCTTGACAAGAGCAGTGGGAAACGTCGTCATGGTGAACACGAAGGAGGAAGAAGGAAGAATGAGGTGTGACTCTTGTTAATGATGCACACGCGCCGCCAATCTCATCGTCGTTGAGACGAGCGGGACCAGTCCGGGGAAAGTTTGGGGCAAACGAAGAAACCCGGAGTCCATTCGGGAACGAAGCTTCCAACTCCCACCACGACTGACTCTCAACTTTCAACGGAAGGAGACAGATCGACGAGCGACGATTTTACGATGGCACGCACAGATATCCAAAAAGACCTGCTGACCTGCTGCTGCAAGGGCGAGCGCAGGCAGTCGTTTCTACTAGGAAGCAAGGACTCCACTTTCATCAACATGTTACCGCAGACCCCATCCTTGGCCATGACGGCGTCCAATACCACACAGATTGAAGCGGCCTTGCTCCAGACCGTCACCGACTTGCAAATTCGTTCCGAAATCCAAGACTGCCTGGCAGAAATTGTGACCGATGTCGAGATTGCCGTGCAGCTCGACACGCAGTTGACGGTCCACTCGACTGTGACAGAGCTAAGACTACGGTTACAACAGCAAGAACGAGCCTTGGAAGAAGCACGAGCGGTCCAAAAGGAACGCTGCCACACACAGAGCGACTTGGCCGACGCCTTGGTGCAAGAACTATGGGCACTCAGTCAAGAGATGGGAGCCCTGCAACTCGTAAAGGAAGAGCACGAGAAACTCGTCGTGGATTACAATGAAGTCTCGGCGCGGCTATTTCAGACGGAAGAAGACTTGCATGAAGCTCAGCATCAAGTGGCGACTGCGGCTACCAGACAACGATCGGGTTCCCGACAATACAATACTGCTGCGCCTGCAGCCGAGGAGAATACAATTGCAACTGCAACTGCAACTGGGCCATCCTCCTCAGTGGATCCGACACCGTCAGTACAAGTTAAGACAGAACCAACGCCCACGATTGTCAATTTGGATGCACCTGTGCCCAAGACGGAGGAGAGTGCCGACACGACAGAGCAGGATGCTGTTTCAAAAGACGAAGAAGCACCAGTTGCTACTGCTACTGCTGCTGCTGCTTCTGCTGCTGCTATCGCTAATGACAATGAAACCAGCCCTGTTGCAACCGAGACCCCCACTAATAACGGACAAGCAAAGGAGACTGCGGAACCTGCAACAGAACCCGCGGCTGTCGTTCTACTGGACGAAGACGATGAAGAATCGGACCACCCGTCCTTTGAAAAGCTTGATACCAAAATCATCATGAACATTTTTGGCTTTCTAGATGCCTTGGACATTCTTAATACTGCCCAGGTCAGCATTAGCATGTACAGTCGTGTCGACTCTCTCTTTGGTCTGGGTGGTGGCGGCGGCGGCGGTGGAGGCGACGACAGTTCGACGATTGCCACAACAGAAACACCCACGACGGCAGCTTCTACTGCGGAACCCTTTCGCTCCACCACAGCCATCACGAGTAGCAATTCCAATTCCAATCCCAAACCCGTAGCAGTAGCGACAACATCAGCAATCAAGAGCAGCTACAACCAAGGCGCTTCTTCCCGACCAGCATCCGTATCAACGGCCACCGCTACCAACCCCAGCAGTCCTCCCTTTACCTCTTCCACTGCCTCGGCCACCATGTCTCGCGGTGCCGCTGGACTCTTTTCGCTCTTGCAACCGCGAATTTCCAAACCGTCCTACGTGGCGTCACCCACTCGCGGTGGTGGTGGTAGTGTCAAGCGCAGCAACAGTCAAGACGGCCCGCAACCAATGAATGCGGCCATGGCCAATTCCATGGCGGCCAAGCTGACGGACGGCGAGCTGAACGCCATTATATTAATGACGGAACGACTCAAGCAAAAGGAGAATTTGGCGGAAAAGTTGGTGAAACAAAATGCCGAATTGGCCGCCAAGCTGGACGGCACCGAAGCCGTGAAACAGTTTTTGATTGGCAAAGTGCGCGACATGGAAATTGTGCAAGCGGCGGCCGAAGACAACGAAACCAAAGTGGCGCAACAGATTGGGAGTGATCAAGAAGTCATTGCCTTTTTGGACGGCCGCGTGCAAGAGTTGGAAGGCGACATTGGAAGACTCGTGGCGGAAAAGGAAAAGGCGATTACAGATCTGCAAGCCATCAAGGTGCTGACGGACAAGAAGGCGGCCGTCATGGGCGACATGCTTCAGTTTGAACGCGAACGCTTATCGGAGAACGAAAGAGAATGGAAGGCCACCAAGAAACTACTCGTCAAGGAAGTCAAGAGTTGCCGAGCACAGATTCTTTCTCTGCAAGCAGAACGCGATGGGTACCGCGAACAAAACGAAGTCCTTCGCAAGGCTGTCCTCTCGCCAGGCCACGGTGGCGCCTTTGGGAGAGACCGGGCGTTTACCTAAAACTTTGCTACTCCTTTTCGTATTCTTATATACTTTGTAACGAATTGCGCTTGCTTGCTTGTTGCGACCAACCACTTTACTACCGTAGCTCTAGGAGGTAAAACCTACAACCTACAACGTACCACAACCAGTATTCACGAGACCAGTATTCAATCTAGTCTCTAGACTCTACTAACGCACCAATCCCAGAGTCTTGACGACCTTGCGGTAGTTTTCAAAGTCCTTGCGTTCCATGTAGTCCAATAACTTTCTTCGCCGCACATACAAGGCATCCATGCCGCGCTTGCTGTGCTTGTCCTTCTTGTGCGTGGAAAAGTGCGTCTGCAACTGTTGAATGCGGGTCGTCAAAGCCACGACTTGAACAGCGGAACTTCCGGTATCACCTTGCCTCATTTGAAATAGTTGCATTCCCTGCTGCTTTTGCACTTGCACTACTTCTCGTTGCGAACCATTGTGCAAGTCAAAGAGCTTGCGGACGCGGTCGCTCATTTTCAATTTCAGCACCGCGTCGGCATCCGTCATGTGGTGAAGAAGGACGGCCTCTTGGGCTTGCTGTTTGGCTTTCAAACTAATCGACGCTGACTCGTCGTGTTTGGATGATTCGGCCAGGCGTTCTTGCATGGAGACGGCGTTGACTACGGGCGTGTCAATGGGAAAGTAGTAGGGCGGGTTGGGCAAGGGAATGCCCTTTTCTTGCAGTTCCTGGTTGCGGTCGAAACGAGCGACGCGCTTTTTCTTAGCCTTTGTCCATCGAGAGCGTTGTTGCTGGTGCTGGTGCTGTACAGGCCGGTGCTGGTGCTGTGATGCGTGAGCGGTATGGAGAGGCAATGGTGCCAAAGAAGAAGAAAAAGAAGACGTACTGCTGAACGGCACGAAAGCAGTTAAAGAGGACGATGCACTTTTCGCCACCGAACTAAAGGCTGCGGATCCAATGCTCTTCCTACTAGCTACCAACGACACACATCGTGCTGTAGACGCCGTTACGAACCATCGAGAGATCATCGTCATGGTGTTGGTGCTGCTGCTGCCAATAGAGAAGGTAGAGTGGTACCGTAGTGGTTATTGGTAGCTAGACTACTAGCTGTAGCCGCAAAAAAGATTTTCACCGTCATCGTCGCGTCAAGTAGACTCATGACCTCCGAATTAGTCGGAGTTTCTGATTTGACTCGATTGCTGATTCGGGCGAAAAACGCGCGAAGAAAAAAGAAAGAAGCGAAAAACGAGAGCCGTAAAAGTCCTTCGCTATCGCTGGGTGCCGTCGCTGTATGTGCAAGTTGTCACTACTTGTCACTCACTCGCTCGAGGAGGTAAAGGGAGCTAGTCTACCATACAGCAGCGAGCAAGATCGAGAAAGCCGCAACAAATGCCCCCCAACGCCAAACAAGCTCGCGTAGGCGTGGCGGCGGCGGCTGCCGAGGGCGACCTTGACTCGTCTCCTACCAAAAGCCGTCGCACTGGAAGCAGCATCAGCAGCAGCAGCAGTAGCAGCATCAGGAGCAGCAACCATTCCACACCACGCTCTCTCCAATCCTACATTCCACAATATCTCCGTCGAAACGTCTTGCCGTATCACGGAGACTTTTGCTACAGCCCCCTCTTTGACCCGCGATTGATTGTACAGCTCATGAGCGAGGGATTCTTGCCCATTGCCACGGAAGGACTGCTGCTGCCCAAACTCCATCTCCACCGCTCCGTGGTGCACTTGCCGGCTGCCTTGCACGTAAAAAAATCGGCCCGCAAAAAAGCCCGTCGCTTTACCGTTTCCATCAATACCGCCCTTGACGACGTCGTGGCCGGTTGTCGCCAACAGCACGGAACGCACTGCTGGCTCTACGATCCGCTGGTGGCAGCCTTTCAAACCATGTATCAAGCCACGGTGGAGAACCAACCCATGCAAGCCACCTTTAAGAGTAGTGCTTGCAGCAACGGTGGTGATGCGACCTCGCTTTCGTGTCCTGTCCGTTTCTATTCGGTGGAAATATGGAGTCACGACGGCACCAACGAGGCGAACCATGACGCGGGAGAAGAGAAAAATGGTGCTCCACCAGTGCTGGTTGGCGGAGAATTGGGGTACTCGGTTGGAAGCATTTACACGAGCTTGACGGGCTTTTCCAGTCAAGACTCGGCTGGGTCTGTGCAGTTGGCAGCCTTGGGAATGCTCCTGTCACGGAGCGGCTTTACCTTGTGGGATTTAGGTATGGATATGGAGTACAAGAGAGAACTGGGTTCGACGCTCATGACTCGAGCCGATTTTGTACAGTACGTTGGTACCGTGCGAGAGTCCCACGCACACGTTCAGTTGTGCGTACCAGACTCTTTAGTCAATGCCCGAACCATGATGGATGGACCATTGCCAGACGCAATGGTGAAAGCGACTAGAAGTTGTAGTAATAGTCGATGATGACGATGAAGATGGATCTTGCTTACAACGAAGGAACCTTCATACCGTTACATAGTGTACACTGCCTTCATGTAAACTAATTCGTCGCGAATGATGCGCATATTGTTGTTCTTTACTACTTTATTTCTTATTCGACCACTATCGCTCTCTTATCCGAGCTGCCCAAGTTGTGCCAAGAACGCTCCCGAGTCCAGCAACTCGGTGCTGCCGTAGCTAATCTTTCGCCGGTCGTTGGCCACCATTTGCAAGTTTTGGTACTCGCCGTAGCATCCACCGCCAATCATAAAAGCAATCACCTCGCGGACCGGAGCTCGATTCATGACTCGCAACTGCTGAATTTCCACGTCTCCCTTGACCCGCGGGTCCAAATACAAATAAGTCTCGTCTTCGGAACCAGGCTTCATGTCACACAAGTTCTCGACTACTACCGTCGCGTGATGCTTGTGAATCTTACCCAGCATGGAAGAGACCTTGTCGGTAGCCTTGGCCAAGAGACCAGTTGCTTGCGTTGTAGCCTTGGCCATCAAACTACTGAGCATGGTGCTACTGCTTTCGTGTCCTTTTGAAGGCGTTTGGAGTTCTTGGAACATGTCCGTCGCCGCTGGAATCATATGCATGGACCGCAGCTTCTTTAAGTAAGCAATCGCTTGACTACCAATAACAAGCTTGTCTTTGATGGTCTTATCTTCGGCAGACATGCCTTCAACAGCCTGTTGCAAGGCAGACATCATCTCGTCCAAATCAGCCGTCTTGGCACCCGTCGCCAAGGAAAACACCACCACCAAACGCAGCTTGTCTTCCACATTTCCCTTGGTTGGATCACCCACCAGGGCCATGACATCACGCTTGGCCTTGGGCAAATCGTTCTTATACGAACCAGTCGCGAGGCCCGATTCCAATTCGTAAAACTGCGGCACGTCTCTGGTAGCGACTTCGTTCATGACGGCTTGCAGAATACTCGTGTGTACTTCCAGCTGCTTTTTGCGCTCCAACAAGGCCGGCAACGAGTCCACCGCCGTGGCTAAATCACCCGCACCTGACGCCATGGGATCCGCAGCAATAGTGACACCCGAGTCTCCCCGACCCGCCTTGGAGCGAATGGCTTGTTCTCGGGCCGTGACTTCTTGCAACTCAGTTCCGTTACTTTCAATCGCTTCTGGAAAGGGTTGGAACTTGTGAGCACTGTAGAACGGATCTTTATCCGGATCCAAGTCAAAGCGCCTATCAATTTTCTTGGGTCGCTTGGCTTCGGGGTCCTGGACGACTTGGAACTCGACGCGGTTGGCCTTGTGTCGCAACAAGTCATCGATCAACGCCTGATAGGTACTCGTGTGCTGAATGGGCGTAATGAGATCAGAATTGCGATCCATGATAACCAAGAGCGGTCGTCCGATCGACGTTTTGTTCCTCAACAAAGTAGGATGCTCGGCAATCATGCGATTCAACTTGCGAGCAACCATCTCCGGTGCTCCACCCTGCGTCAAGAAACGAGGTAAGTAAGGAAGTGAAACAGGTTAGACAATGCAGTCGCAATTATCATGCCGACGTCTCGTTACTGCAGCAAGCAGCACTTCTAAAACTTACTCTAGGGCATCGAATGACGGGAATCTGCCCAATCGTCGCCACGACGGAAAAGAGCCCGTACGCAATGTCAGTCATGGCTTGTTCCATGTTTTGTTCCGTCGCACCGGGTCCATTGTACATGGCGTAACTCCCAGGCGTATGCAAACTAAAGAGTCGCTGCTCGAGACACACGTAATCCAAGTACTGATCATGAACGGCAGCAACCGTATCGAGTGTACCCGACTGCACCACAAGACGTGCAAAGTCCTCCATGAGGGCGCGATCAAGCTTGGTGACAAAATTCAAATGCGCACTCTTGTAGAGTCCCTTGGCGCAGTCTTGAGCAATCAAGGCTAGATTCTCCTTGGTGGGTCGACAAAAGTAAATGGCAGGAACGTCAGGAATGGGTTCTCGATCCGCCGACAGCATGAGATGCAACGTTACTCCTCGTCGACGCAACTGCTGGACCGTGAGAATGGGGGATATAATGGAACGGCAGGCCGCGTCGTAAATCAAAATCTTCCACTGATTCGAAGTACTTCCAGCAGGAGGCAAGGCGTATTCTGAAGAAGCAGGGTCGGTCGATGACTGCGAGAAGGACTCGTCGTTAAAGCCCAGCATGCGATAGACGGCCGAGAGTTGGGCGTTCTTGAGCGAAGCATCATTTGACGACATTTTGTTGGGAGTATCTTTTGGTTAGGAAAGTAAAGAGAATGAATCCAATGTTTCCGACAGATTGAAAAGAGTTATTGACAAGACTACGGATCTAGTGCGCATAGAAAGAAAGCCAGAGAAGGGGTACGATTACGAGAGCGTTCGAACGGCCTTGATGACTATGCATATGCGGTATCCCATTGTGTCCCTCGCATTCGGTGTCGGTCGTTGAGGAGGCACTTTCTTCACACACACCCGTTTTGGATGTTTCTCCCAAACAAGCGGCACTCGCAACTTCTCTGACCCATAACCGATGTTCAAAGATCGGCCCTCCGATATTATTGGCCATCACCCATCACAATGTTCTTTCGGAGCAGCAATATCGACGATTGGTTGTTTGGCTATCCATAGAAGCAGTGCAACGACAAAGTATAGTCCAGCGATGAAGATACCCAACTCAGCGAGAGCTTTGTGGCTTTTGATCCTTTTGTTTTCGCTTCATTCTGCGACCAGTTGGGTCCTTCCCATCACAACCACTCTTTCTCCTCCCCGATCGGGTGGTGCCGATCCTTGCACACCCACATGTCGTCAGTCCACTCCCTTTGAAGCCGACCTTTACGAGAACCCGTATGATAGCAGAAATAATAGTGTCGAAGGAAACGCCCCGTCATCGCTGGCCGTTCCACCCGGCACCAAGCTTGTTGTCGGGATTAACAAGTACACTCATGACACTGCCCTGTGTGCCGCCGACAAGGCAACCGGGCAAGTCCTCTTTGCACAAGCCAAGGAACGCTTAACGAGAAAGAAGTCTGATTCGGGCAACACTGCTTCGCTCGTGGAAGCTTGCTTGGATGCTTTGGACTTGGATATAGATGCCATTGAACAAGTGGTCGTCAACAATCACCACCACCGTGTCCTGCCCCTTGAGAGTAATGTTGAGCAATTGGAATGGGAGCTGGGCCTCGAGATTAACGGTGGCATTGAATCGGGCTACGATGAACCGGAAAACCTCTTGCCTGATGCTGCACAACACGAACTATCGCATCACTTGGCACACGCGTATTCGACCGCTACCCAAGCGCCCTTTGATTCCGGTCTCGTTGTCGTCATGGACGGCATGGGAGAGACTTATCGAACCATGCTGAACGCCGAAGAAAAGAAAGATCCCACGTATACCAGTGACTTTTCTTTTGACCGCAGCAGCTTTACAATGATTCCTGCGGACTTGTCAGAGCGCAGTCGGAACAGTCGGTTCGATTGGCGTGAAGCAGAATCGGTCTACGTCTTTCGAAAGCATGCTACAACCATGGAGCTCCGACCAGTTTTCAAGCGCTTTACCGAAGAACGATCCCCACCAGTCTTGTACAATCACGGCTTTGAAAACATGGATTCCGTCGGAGCTCTCTATTCTCGGACCAGCAGTCACGTTTTTGGAGATTGGAACGCTTGTGGGAAAGTAATGGGGCTTGCACCTTGGGCGCATCACGTTTGGACCAATGAAAGTGGCAGTGGGAACGTCCAGCCCACGCTTTTACCGAATCCCATTCTATCCGGTAGCATATACGAGTCTAGAAACGACACAAGCAATCAGGATCCGCTGCATATTGACCGAACCTATCTACAAGGCGTTCCGTTCATTGCCCGCAGCGATCCCGATCTCTTTCTGCCCGACGGAACACGCAAGAAGCGTTACGACTTTGACGACGACGATAAAGTCAGCGATGCTGCCGAACCAAAGGAAGGAGAAGTAGAGGGCAAGCGAATTCCCGTCAAGGTGGCGCGCGAAGCAATCGCCTTGGCGTATCGGATGCAGATTGATCTCGAGAGTCTCGTCATGGACTTTTGTGCACACTTTCGCCAAGAGACAGGCGAGACCAATCTCTGTTTGGCAGGAGGTGTGGCGCTCAACTCGGTGCTGAATGGACGTTTAGCTCGTGAATTGGGCTTTGAGCAAACGTTTGTCTCGCCCTATCCTGGTGACGATGGAATTGCCGTCGGCTGCTGTGCCTACGGCTTGTTTGGCAACAAAGAGCTAGACGACAAGAAAGAGTCGGCAACAGAAACAGTGCGTCCTCCAGTTTGGAGTGCACCCTTGTCGCCTTATCTTGGACCCGACCCGAGTGAGTACGAAATGAAAATGGCACTGGAAGAGGCGGCCCCTTGGCTCGAAGTCGAAGCAATTCGTAACGAAGACCAGCGACTCGACATCATGGCAACCGAAGTAGAGTCTGGTGGTGTGGTTGCATGGTACCACGCGCGATCAGAGATTGGACCTCGGGCTTTGGGACATCGCAGCATCTTGGCTGACCCGCGAAAGAAAGGCTTGGTGCGATTTATCAATCAGCATGTCAAGAGCCGGGAAAGCTTTCGTCCGTTTGCGCCAAGTGTACTAGTCGAAGAAGCGGCCAATTGGTTTGATTTGGGCAAGAACGTGGTCGATGCCAACGTGAGTCCTTTCATGAGCATGACCGCCATGGTCCACGAGGATAAACGTGCTCGGATACCAGCCGTTACGCACGTTGACGGATCGTCTCGCTTGCAGACTGTCCGAAAGGAAGACGAGCCGCTTTATCACAAATTCATATCCAAGTTCTTCAAGTTAACAGGCGTTCCAATGGTTCTCAACACTTCTTTCAACACCCTCCCGAGTGAACCCATTGTGGAAAGTCCCTTTGACGCTGTTAGAAGCTTCCTCTATAGTATGGGCTCGATTGAAATGCTAGTCATGGGTGACTACGTGATTCGAAGGAAGCAGCCAAACTTGCGAAAGCTGTTGGGTGAAACTTCCAAAGAAGGCGACGTCAAGACTGACCCGGGCTATCCCAAGCGAGCGGGTCCCACGAGCTTCCAATCGTCTTTTGACGTGGATGCCGGGGAGACAGACGAAGAGAAGGTGCAAACGATTACCAAGGTCCGAATGCCCGAGCGACCAATGCACAGCGAAGAGAACGAGTGGTTCGAGCTGTTGGACGAGTTGGAGGGAGAGCTGCTGGCGGTATGCGACGGAACTACCACACTGAACGATATCATGGCACACTACACGGCGGCCGACGAAGATGAAAGCATTGGCCAACCAGAGTTGGAGGAAGCTCAGGTCTTGCTACAGAATATTGTGGCTCGTTTGGTTAGACTGCACGAGCATACTTTGATTAGTTGGTAACCTAAAACAAGCAAAGCTATACAGTAGTACGTTGAGAACGAGTACAAGGTAGTCTGCTAATAGAGATGGTCCTGGTCGTCGTTGTCCTTGAAGTCATAATTTGCGCGCGAAAAAAGAAGCATCTTCGTGCTCGGACTTCAACTTGCCCATCAAATCAACATCATCGTCCGCCGAATGTATCACATTCCGTCGTACTTGACCGTGAGCACAGTGTTACCCAAACCAAGATACTATCAATCACAAGCATCCAGCATCCAGGAACCAGCAACCTTACACGATGAGGATATCGCTATTATTCTTTGCTTTGTGGGTGTGCGCAAGCTCCGCCTTTGTCTCGCGCATTCCTGCTGCTGTTACTAGTAGAAAGCAGGCGTCGTCGTTGGCGGCCATTTCGGGTTCGGCAGGTACTGGTCAAGGGTGGATTGACCCTTCCGCTCCCGTCAACTCGGCTGCTTCCTTGAAGAAGACGGTAGAACTCAGTTTGCAAGGAGTCGATAACTTTCAGAAACGTCTGAGCCTCTTGGGTAGCACCGGATCAATCGGTACCCAGACTTTGGAGATTGTTGATGCGTGCCCGGACAATTTCGTCGTTGACGCTCTCTCGGCCGGATCCAACGCTGCTCTCATGGCGCAACAAGTCATGAAGTACAAGCCGCAGATTGCTTCCATGGCAACCCCCGAAGCCGCTGCTCAACTCAAGCAAATCCTCCAGGATTCGGGATGCAAAAACATGCCAGACATTCTGTTTGGTGAGGAGGGAATTCTTGCGGCTGCCACCGTCGCGTCGGCCGATACGGTCGTGACGGGTATCGTTGGATCTGCCGGTCTGAAACCTACCATTGAAGCCATTAAACTCAGGAAAGATATTGCCTTGGCCAACAAGGAGACGCTCATTAGCGGAGGGCCCGTCATTAACCCACTGGTTGAGGAATATGGAGTCAACCTGGTACGACCTTGATACTCTGCTGGAACACACACGGGCGTGTCGTTGACGAAACCTATATCCCTAACACACGCTTCATCTCTCTTGTTGTCAATAGCTCCCTGCGGACAGTGAACACAGTGCCATCTTTCAGTGCCTGCAGGGCGTCCCCGCAGGTGGACTGCGTCGCCTTATCTTGACTGCTTCGGGGGGTGCCTTTCGTGACCTTTCCAAGGACGAACTCTTTCGCATGTGCCGGGACGATCCACGTGCCGTTCAGGCCAAAGCAACGACGCACCCTAACTGGGATATGGGAGCCAAGATCACGCTCGACAGTGCTACCATGATGAACAAGGGTTTGGAAGTGATTGAGGCACACTACCTCTTTGGTGCTAGCTATGACGACATTGATATTGTGATCCATCCTCAGTCAATTGTACACTCCATGATTGAAACACAAGATACCTCTTGTTTGGCGCAAATGGGATGGGCCGACATGCGACTACCGCTTGTCTACTCGGTCTCGTGGCCGCACCGTTTGAAGATGCCTTACAAACCTTTGGATTTGGCTGAACTTTCCCAACTCACCTTTTCTGCTCCGGATCACAAAAAGTACCCCTGCATCGGACTGGCCTACGCCGCTGGTCGTGCCGGTGGTACCATGACGGCTGTATTGAACGCGGCCAACGAAGCTGCTAACGAAATGTTCCGTGCTGATGTTGGACTGGCCTACTTGGATATCCCACGGCTCATCGAGGGTGCCATGGAAGCGCACAAGGACGATCTCAAGATTAAAGATGTCACGCTAGAGGATATCCTGAGCTGCGACGAGTGGGCCAGAGAGCACGTGCGTATTGCAAGTGAATCCATGGACAAGAACATTCTCATTGTCTAGAGGAACTAAATGTACGATGCAATAACGACTTTTACAATAATACCTGTTCCCCATACTCATACCAATACGAAGTGCGCTCACGTCGACATCTTCTCATAGACTATAATAGTCCGTACTAGCTGCGCAATGCTCCCTTGCGCGTTCCTGTTCAAAAACTATTCTCAGTTCATTTAAATTCCAGCGGCCAGCAGCATCAATCATTGTGCTGCGCCTTTTCCTTGAGTGGCCGAGCCACTCCGTCTTCGCCAATGGCCAAGCAACGGTTTGCATTGACAACTTCGTCCGTCACAAACTTGGGCTGACCCGCTGCTGTCACGATAAAGTCAATACCCTGCTTCTCCAAAAACATCAAATCCGCCTTGGCCGGAGCTTCCGCAATCACTGTATCGACCGAGGAAGAAGCACACGCATTCAGGACCATGTCCTTTACGTTCTTTCCAGGAATACCAACAATCAGCTTGGAACCGAGGGCCTTGGCTTGCATCCAAAACTTGAGCGTCTTGTTGTCAAACTGCGCCACGTTACCGTTAACGTAAATGACGCGCTTCCTGACCTTGCGCCGGACCGATTCGTACGCGAGCGGCACGGCCAAGAGCAAAAAGACCAAACCAGCGTATCTGGTAAACTCGAGACAAAAAAGAGCCGTGCCCACCATTTCAAACGTTTGCTTGGCCTTGCCAACGTGATCGGCCTTGACGGCCGACGTTGAAAAATCAAAGCCTTGCACGGCTGGTGCTGGTACTCCGCCGGCTGTAAAGTAGGCTTGGAAACGAATGCAGCCACTGGCGGTTTCTGCGAGAATGAGAGAAAAGAGGGCCAGGTATTGAAAAAAGTTAAAGTAGCTGCTAGCGGGCACATTGTGCAAGAGTGCTATCCAGCAAGGAATGACAAATGCCTTGTCGCAAACGGCGTCGACAAAGCCTCCGTAGTTGCGATTGCGGTGCAGTCGGACCCAGGAAGTGAAGGAATGCGGAGATCCAGTCGTTACGACTTCTGCAGGTTACAACGAGAGAGAAAGAGAGAAAGAGTTCAGCACGTGTTATTAAACGAGTCCCGTAGAAGAGAGAGAGAGAGAGGGAGACTCAGTAGTCTCGGGATACATTCCGTATACGTACCAAAACTGTCGTGATCGCTGCCCGTGGGAGACGCCGACCGCTTGTCCTTGGAATCTGCCGCGGCGGCCTGCTTTTTGCGCACATCCACCCAGTACCGGGCCACGACCCCATCGAGAAAGTCTCCAAAGTCCACCGACACGATGATAATCGCTGGCAGAATTGTGTGTCCCCACGCCAACAAGAGCAGCGTGGGAAGCACCAAGATGGTTCTTACATACGTGATAAAATTGGCCGTGAACCAGACCGGAATGTGCCGCTCGTAATCGTCCAACAGCTTGCGAAGAACTTGATTCAACGAGCTATAAAAAGTTTCGTGCAAGGAAAGGAAGGGCTTGATGACGGAACGCAAGTATATCTCGACCACGGCATCGACCAAGTCAAAGGCGGTCGTGAGCAGGTCTTTGGATTTCGCAGCAGTCATCTTTATTGCAAGACGCAAGGAGGACCGGTAGAGGTATAAGTAGAGTAGTAGGTGATAACTCCTGACGACGACAATCGACTAACTACACTGCGACGATAGACTCAAAGAACGGGTCTACGATCGACAGCTTGGTTAAGCAGCGATGACACTGGAGAACGATACTGGCAGCAGCAATAGCAGCAACAACGCTAACGATACAGTATGATACGGTCGATGACAAGGAACAAGGAGAAGAAAAAAGTTCTGTTCGCGCGGCGGTGGGCACTCGATTGTTGTTGATCTGCGCGTAACCACTTCCGGGTTATACGCAGATCCCGACCACAGACAAGCCGTATCGCTTAGCTCTCATCTCCATCAACGATCTCAAACGACTACAAAGACTACGACCATCTGCCAACGCATCTTGCAGCAGTTTTCAGTGGTCTTCCACTACTTACCCATAAACTAAGTAGTTCATCTTTAGGATTGACATCGTTTCATCAATAGAGCTACTTAGTCCCAGACTTCCATCCTCCTTCACTCCTCTTCAGTGCCGCCGTTACCACTCTTCAGCTAACCTGCACAGGCCAATGTTGCCGCCCTCGCACCACTCTTCAGCATCCCACCAAGCGTGATTGCCCACAACATCACCTCGGCGTTCCCTCATCCATATTTGACTCCGTCAACGTCTCGCCCCAGCTACGCTATGCTCACCATCTGGCAGAAGGAACTGAGCGGCAACGCAGCCTCAGTGAGCTCGCACTTAGGCGACGGACGGCAAGTCCACCTTGCCTTGACCATATCTGAAGCCGAGTATCTTGCCATCACCGGCAACGTCGCGTTTGTTCCTCCTCTCAACCCTCCGCTGCAGCCAGAACAAGCAGTCGACGCCACCGGGCCACAGATCACGGAGGCGAACCGTATGCACTTGGAGTTGAAACAAACATTCAACACTTACCAAGCCGTCAATCAAGCGTTGCGCAACCTCATCCTTGCAGCCGTTCCTCCCGTCTACGTCAACTCCCTCAGCCACGGCATCACAGGTTTTGGAAATGTGTCAGCACTGACCATCATGACCTCACTTTGGGAACGGTACGGTACGATCACGCAGGCCGAACTCGCCGAGAATATCACCCGCATGAGCGCGCCATGGAATCCGCCTCAGCCAATCAAGGATCTTTTCCTTCAGCTCACTCGCGGAAGTCAGTTTGCCGCCGATGGCTCAGAGCCCATTGCGCTTTCTCAAGTTCTTCGCATCGGCTACACGCTGATCGCGAACACCGGACTTTTTGCGTTATTCATCGAAGCGTGCCGCGAATGGCGTAAAATTCGCGACACCGACAAAAACATGGCGCAATTTCAAGAATTGTTCACCGAGGCCGAGCAATACCGCTCCTCCCTTCTCACGACTTCCAGCCAGGCGTGATACCACGCTGGCAACGTCACAGCAGCGATCCCCAACACGCCCTTTGCGCCAGCAGCCGCCGTTCCTCCTCCAACGGAACACGCGCTAGCTATGGCACGCGTCCAAGCCACGGCTGACGCCACCCAAGCGCAAATGGCCACCTTAGTTGCCGCCA